>Ga0209631_10004175_pt1 | contig 16141 bp, 17 predicted proteins | sample COG_08_FD_184752 | JGI IMG/M metagenome (GOLD analysis project Ga0209631, IMG submission 184752) | Pelagic Microbial community sample from North Sea - COGITO 998_met_08 (SPAdes) (version 2) | ecosystem: Environmental > Aquatic > Marine > Neritic zone/Coastal water | place: Helgoland, sampling...
AGAAAAATCGGATACGGTAACAATTCTTGAAAAAATTGGTCACTTTTTGGATGAGGAGAATCAACAGATATTTGATTATTGTAAAAGAAAAGGATTAAGTTACAAGGAAACATCTAATGAAATAGCAGAAAATTTAGATTTACAAAAAATCCTGGTACAATCAGCTGAAGATTGGGATGGCGGTTATGTTATGGCAGGTGTTGTTGGTCATGGAGATGCTTTTGTTTTGAGAGATCCGAATGGGATTAGACCAGCTTTTTGGCATGAGAATGATGAGTTTGTTGTAGTCGCTTCAGAGCGACCTGTAATACAAACAGCATTTGAATTGAAAGCAGAAGATATTCAGGAGATAAAACCTGGTCATGCTTTAATTATAAAGAAAGATGGTTCAGTTTCAGAAAAACAAATTAGAAAACCATTAGAAGAAAATAAGTGTTCGTTTGAAAGAATTTACTTTTCTCGAGGAACTGATGTAGATATCTATAATGAAAGATTGGAGTTAGGAAGAAAAGTAACGCCAAAAGTATTGGAAGCTATAGATTATGATTTACGAAATAGTGTTTTCTCGTTTATACCTAATACGGCTGAGACGGCTTATTATGGGTTACTAAAAGGATGTGATGAGTATTTAAGTGATGTGAAGTTTCGCAAGATTAAAAAATTAGGAAATGACATCACTGAAGAAGAATTAAGTGACATACTTGCTATAAATGCACGAGCCGAAAAGATTATGGTAAAGGATGCAAAACTACGTACTTTCATTACGCAAGATGATGCTCGTGACGATATGGTAGCTCACGTGTATGACATTACCTATGGAACTGTGAGAAGTGGAGTTGATAATTTAGTTGTTATTGATGATTCAATTGTACGGGGAACAACTCTGAAACAAAGTGTAATAAGAATTTTAGACAGATTAGAGCCTAAGAAAATAGTTATTGTTTCATCTGCTCCACAAATTAGATACCCAGATTGTTATGGAATTGACATGGCTAAATTGGGAGATTTTATTGCCTTTCAAGCAGCAATTGAGTTGTTAAAGGATACCTGTAAAGAAAATGTAATTGATGATGTATATCAAAAGTGCCTTGTTCAGGAGGGTCTGCCAAAAGAGCAAATAAAAAATTACGTTACAGAGATATATGCTCCATTTACGGCTGAACAAATTTCAGATAAGATTTCTGAATTGCTAACGCATGAAAGTATAAAATCTGAAGTAAAAATTATCTATCAAAGTATAGAAGGGTTGCACGAAGCTTGTCCGGGTCATACTGGAGATTGGTACTTTACGGGAAGATATCCGACTCCCGGTGGCAATAAAGTGGTAAATAAAGCCTTCATTAATTATGTTGAAGGTAAAAATGTAAGAGCATATTGATTAAGATAATGAGTTAATTTGAATCAAGCCAATTGAAGTATTGCTTCGTTTTTTCTGAAATTTTATTTTGCTTTTTTATATAAAGGCACGTTGGAGCATGCTTCTCCAAACATTAATGATTTGACCACGGGAATAAACTTTTCTGAGACATAAATAAACGCTGAATCTGGTATGTTTATGTCTCCACACCCTTTTACTAATACTCGCTTATCAGCTATTGAGTTAAGGTCAAAACTGTTTATAGAATCAATGTATAATTCTCTTTCCAAATCTGAAAGATTTCCAAAAATTACTTTTTTCACGTAAGGTTGAAGGGCTATTCCGATTAGCATAAATGCCCATGTAGGAACAATTGCATCAGCACTACAAGTAATTGCTACAAATTTATTTTGGTATTGGCTCCAGTCATTTTGTTTAATAAAAGCACGGAAATCCTTTTCTTTAAGAGCTAACTCCTGCCAAAGAAGAGGTTTTATGTCAAATAAAACTCTATCTCCTGTTTGATGGAAGTCTTCAAGGCTAATTGTAATTAAGCCACTATTGGCTACTTTATTTTCAATGTCTGCGCTCATTTATAGAAACCCGAGTTCAAGCATTGCTTCTTCACTCATCATGTCTTTTTCCCATGGAGGATCAAAAACGATATTAACTTTAGATGTTGCAACCCCAAATACAGATCCTACTTTATTTTCTACATCAAGCGGCATAGATTCAGCTACAGGACAGTTTGGAGAAGTTAGTGTCATTTCAACTTCTACATTTAGTTTGTCATCTATTTTAATCTCGTAAATCAACCCTAATTCAAAAATATCTACAGGTATTTCTGGATCGTAAATAGTTTTAATCACATTAATGATTTTCTCTTCCAGCACTTTTTTTGCTTCCCTAGTATCTGTGGGAAGCGCTTCCTGTTCTAGTTTGTCTTTTTCTTCTTCAGCCATTATCTTAACTTTTAGCCATATAAGTTAGTGCGTAGGTTTTAATCTGTTTCACCATTCCAACTAAACCATTTGCTCTTGTAGGAGAGAGGTGTTCTTGTAAACCTATCTCTTGAATAAAGTTCAATTTAGCCTTCAAAATATCTTCGGGCTTTTGCTTGTTTAATACGCGAATTAACAAAGCAATTATTCCTTTGGTTATAATTGCATCACTGTCTGCCGATAGTTGGATAATGTCATTTTTAAAATCAGCTTGAACCCATACTCTCGATTGACAACCCTTAATCAAATTGTCTTCAATTTTACACTGCTCTTCAATTAAAGGGAGTTCCTTTCCAATCTCTATGATGAACTCATATTTGTCCATCCAGTCATCAAACATGGAGAATTCTTCAATAATCTCTTGCTCGTTTTCTTCGATGGTCATTTCCTTATTTAGGATTAATTCTAATTGCAAATATACGTCAGGAATACGTAGAAAAGAAATAAGACAAGCAGACTTTTGTCTTGAAAGGTTTGTAGTGAGTAGTTAAGGCTCACAAGAGCTATAAACATTATTGCAGACTATCCACTCAAAGGTTAACATCTAGTGGTGGCACTAGTTCGTTTATAAATAGTTAGCGCCTAATCGAAAATAGAAAACCCATGTCTTTTCTCAAACCCTTTAATCCCTTGAAGTCCTCCGGTATGAATTACAACAATTGTACTTCCTCTTTGGAAATAATCTTTTTTAGCTAAATCAACCAATGCGTAAAACAATTTTCCAGTATAAATAGGGTCGGTTTTAATATTGGTTTGTGTAAAGAAACCCCGCATAAATTCAATCAACTCGGGCTTGTATTTGGCGTACCCCCCAAAATGATAACCTGTTTCTAGTGAGTATTGGCTTTCAACCCCCGTATAAGTATCACTTAGCAATAGTCTCACTTCATCTTTAATAAATTCTCCTCCTTTTAAAACAGGTATCCCTATTGCTTTTTGGTTTACTTTAAGTACATCACAAATTCCAGCCAATGTTGCTCCAGTGCCGCAATCCGTTAGTATGTAGTTAAAATCAATATCAATTTCATTGACAATGTCGTTGCACCCTTTTACTCCTAGCTTATTTCCACCTCCTTCCGGAATTACATAAAAATCTCCGAGCTCTTCTTTTAACTTATCAATGAATTCAGGTGTGTGTTTTTTGCGATAATCAGTTCTAGAAACGTATAAAAAACGCATCCCATCCTTCTCTGCTTGAAGGAGAGTAGGGTTTAGAGGAAGTGTTTCTTCCCCTCGAATAACACCTATTGTTTTAAAATCAATTTTTTTTCCAACAGCTGCCGTAGCTGATATGTGATTAGAATATGCACCACCAAAAGTCAAAATAGTATTTTTGTTTTGAGCTTTAGCTGCTATTAGGTTGTATTTTAATTTACGCCATTTATTCCCAGATATTTCAGGGTGAATCAAATCATCTCTTTTGACATAAACATTAATTTGTTTTTCTCTAAATAGCGGATAATTTATTGACTCAAGCGGAGAGGGGATAAGCATATTTACATCGTTTGATGATGTACTACTTCTAATATCGTTCTAAAAGCGGCAAATTTTCCTGAAAATCTAAGGGTGTGTTCTTGCTGTAATTTTAGAGCAAACATATCTTGATACTGGTTGTATTCATTCCAACTTTTTGCTAAGTATTGAATGCTATAAGATTTTCCACCCTCTTCTTCCGCATGGATACGACAAATTTTATTGTCTATAAAAAGACCTGTATTCATAACATCTGGGATGTGAATTTCTTTCATCCATTGAAGCCACTCTTCCTCAACAGCAGCATCTATACTGATTGTAACATTGTAAAGTATCATTTAATCTATCGATTCCATTTTAATTGTTTCCACATCATCACCGAATTTCTGTGTTCCCTTTGTTAGCTCTCTAAATTTTTTACGTGCTTCTATCACAAATAAGCTATCCGTATGTTCGAAGAGTATTTTTTTGTAAAATTCCGCCGCTTTATCAGTGTCGTGAAGGTTTTTTTCGTAAATACCCGCTAAAGTATAAAGTGCGTTGTCGGCTAATAAATCATCTCCGTATGTTGTCACAATCTCTAACAGATAAATTACTGCTTTTTCATAATTTCCTTTTTTAATTTCAATTTCAGCCCGTTTTATAAGTATCTCATCGTTTAATGTGTGATATGCAAACTCTTTATTAATGGAGTCAAAAATCAAGTTTGCTTGGTCCGTTTTGTTCTGAAAAATAAGCAAATCCGCTCTCGCAAAACGTTGCATTGTTAACAGTGTAGTATCCATGTTGTAGTTGTCTGTAATTAACATAGATAATTCCATAGCGTCGTTTGCAATTAACTTTGAAGTAGAAGCTTTTAAAACATCTAACTCTCCTTGCGCCCAGTCAAAATCTCCAGTATAATAGAATATTTTTGTATTTTTAAACTTAGCCAAATGTCCAATCGGGTCATGCTTAAAACCTTTATCTACTTGCATATATAATAATGAAGCATCCCAAATATCTCCCTTAATAACAAGTATGTCTGCTAATTCGATTTTTATTTCCGCAATTTTCTTTTTACGTAAACCACCAAAAGTTAACGCATCCTCTAAAAGGTTTTGGGCTGCATCGATATCATGAATATAATAAGCATATAAACTAGCAAGGTCTCTAATACTGGATATTGCAAATTCATTCTTTCCAATTTGCTGAATAGATTCGATGTAATTATCTTTTAAGCTAGTAAGTTCATCGTTTGTGGGACAGGCTCCACTTATAAGCTTTTGCTTCAGCGTGTTGAGTCTTCGTATTTTAGCTGTTCGATAGTTTGGCTGATTAGCTCCAAGGGAAATTACATAGTCGTAACACTTTATTGCGATATCAAATTTGCAATTATTGATAGAGGTGTTTGCTAATTCAAGAACTCTTCTGCCTTTTTCGTTTTCTTTTTTATCAATTGATTTAATTTGAATAAAAGCACTGTTGAAATCACCTTTTTGTGTAAAAACCCATGCCAAAAGCTCATTGTAAACACTTTTATTAGGGTTTTTTTGACTTCTTTTTAAAAGTTCCATTTTTAATAAACCTACAGGTTTTTCATCAAGGATAAAATCAATAGAATTAGCAATAGAGCTTTGTACAGAAACCAAGTAACCTTTGTTTGTGTGAACAAGGTCTAATAGTGTAGTAAACATCAGTTGCATTTTTCCTTGAACGCCATATATTTGAGCAATGTTCCTATTGTACATTAAATCACTAGTATTGGAAAACTTGTTGCCTTGTTGATAAACTCGAATGGATCGGTCTAACATTCCTTCTAGCTGAAAAGCTTTCGCCAGGTTATTTATTGTGGTATGTCTTGTTTTGTCATTAATGCTATTAATGGCTTTGTCATATTCTTCTGCCATTTTAGCTTCTTTTTCTGTTTTGCCATAAACTTTAGCCAGATCAAGAAATAACCTTAGCTCATTAGGAGCAGCTTTCATTTGTTGTTTACAAATTTTCTCAGCAATTTTAACTTCGTCTAGTTCCAAGAGAGTATTAAAATAGTAGGTGTAATTAGAATATGTTGGGGCTTCTTCATATATCTTATCAAGATACATCGCTGCCTTCTCGTAATCTCCATCACTGTAATACTGCATGGCTAATTTCTTATCCATATCATCCACTTGTGCAAAGGAGTTTCCGATACTAAAAAATCCAATAATCAGTATGTAAAGTTGTTTTCTCAATTAATTAAAAGCTACTGTATAACCTCTTACTTTTTCGGCATAGGTCTTATGAGTTTCAAGTATGTGCTCACAATCTGTGACAAAAGTTCCAATATCATCACCCAGTTTAGTAATTTGTTTTGTTTCAAAATCAATGAAACCTTCAATAGAATCTGCTTGGATAGTATTATTTTGAATATCTAACTTAAATTTTTCTAATTGATTGATTAGTAATTCAATGTTATGTTTATTGGTTCTGTAATTTTCCTTTAAGTTTTTCCCTTTCTTTTTTATCCCTTTATAGCGCTTTATAGTATGTGAAAATTCATGCTCAATAGAATCTGATTCATGATACTTTGATATTTTATCCATGTTTATCTTATATGTATTTATTGCAAACTTTACATCATCCATCTCGACAGATTCAAACGTAGATTGTAATAATTTAACTTTAATACTAAGCTCTTCTACCGATTTAATTTCTTTTTCATTATTGGTTGAACAAGAACTTATATAGTTTATTGAGAAGAATAGAAAGATAAAATAAGATAGTTTTTTAAGCATAATTAGTTGATAATATCGAATCCGGTATAATTTCTTAAGGCTTCAGGAATTACAATTCCTTCAGGCGTTTGATTGTTTTCTAATAAAGCTGCAACAATTCTCGGCAAGGCCAAAGCACTTCCATTTAATGTATGCGCTAATTGAGGTTTTTCGTTACCTTCCCTAAAGCGAAGTTTTAATCGGTTAGCCTGAAAAGACTCAAAGTTCGATATAGAACTAACTTCTAGCCACTTTTGTTGTGCTGTAGAGTAAACTTCTAGGTCAAATGTAAGTGCCGCTGTAAAACCTAAATCTCCACCACAGAGTTTAGCAACTCGAAAAGGAAGCTCTAACTTTCTAAGTAGTCCTTTGACATGTTCCACCATTTCATCCAATATTTCGTAACTCTTGTCTGGGTGTGCAACCTGGACAATTTCTACTTTATCAAATTGGTGTAGTCTATTTAATCCTCTAACATCTGATCCATAAGAACCTGCTTCTCTTCGAAAACAAGGAGTATGCCCAGCCTTTTTAACTGGAAGGTCAGAAGCTTGGATAATTACATCTCTAAAGATATTTGTAATTGGAACTTCACCAGTGGGAATTAAATAAAAATCATCTACTTCACAATGGTACATTTGTCCTTCCTTATCTGGTAATTGTCCTGTGCCTATTGCTGAAGATTCGTTCACTAATAAAGGAGCGATTACTTCTTCAAATCCATTTTTATCAGCCTCATCAATAAAGAAATTGATGAGAGCACGTTGAAGACGAGCTCCCTTACCTGTATAGACAGGGAAACCTGCCCCGGTAATTTTCACTCCTAATTCAAAGTCAATTAAATTGTATTTTTTTGCTAATTCCCAATGAGGAATTGCATTGGCAAGCAAAGTCGGAATAGTACCTTCTTCCAATATTATTTCATTGTCCTCATCTGAATTTCCGCTAGGAACAATTGCATTTGGTACATTAGGTATCTGGTACAATTCGTTTTTTATTTCGTCTTCTAATTCAGCTAATTTGCTTTTTAAATCCTGACTGGAACCTTTCAAACTAGAAGCTTTTGCTTTCATGGCATTTGCCTCCTCTTGTTTTCCTTCTTTAAAAAGTTGTCCTACGGTTTTAGCAATTTTATTAGCTTCTGCGAGATCATTATCTAAAGCCATTTGAGTGCTTCTTCTTTCTTCGTCTAACTTAATAACTTTATTCAGGTGTGCTTCAGCATCAAATTTCCTCACTTTCATCTTTTCGATGATGTCCTCTTTCTGCTCTCTGATTCTGCTTAGTTCTAGCATTTTAATATTGAATTTGGTATAAAGGTAAAAAAAAACTCTCTCAATCCCGATATTGTCGGAACGAGAGAGTTCAATATTTTAAGTCAAATAAAAACTATGCTTCAGCTCCCGTAAACGGTACTACTGAGACATATGATTTATTTTTTGCTTTCTTTTTAAATTTTACTGTACCGTCAATAAGAGCAAATAATGTATGGTCTTTTCCCATTCCTACATTTTCTCCTGGATTATGTGTTGTTCCTCTTTGACGAACGATAATATTCCCAGCAATTGCAAGTTGATCACCAAATATCTTAACTCCTAGACGTTTCGATTCTGATTCTCTTCCGTTTTTCGAACTACCGGCTCCTTTCTTATGTGCCATTTTATAAAGTTTTTAACGTTATACTATAATATAAGTAACTAAAATTAAGCCTTAGGCTCTTCTTTTTTAGCTGCTGGTTTCTTTGCTGCTGGTTTTTTAGCAGTTGTTGATTTCTTTGCTGCTGGTTTCGTTGCTACTGCTTTTTTAGGAGCTTCCTTTACCGGAGCTTCTTCTTTTTTAGCCGCAGGCTTTTTAGCCCCTTTAGCAGTTATACCATCAATAGCTATTTTTGTAAATTTCTGGCGGTGACCATTCTTTACAGCATAACCTTTTCTTCTTTTCTTTTTAAAGACGATAACTTTATCACCTTTTGCGTGCTCAACGATTTTCGCCGTTACTTTTGCACCTTCTACAGCCGGGGCGCCAACAGCGATTTTTCCTCCATCATCAATTAAAAGAACGTCAGAAAACTCTACTTTGTCTCCTGCTTTTCCTTCTAATTGGTGAACAAAAATCTGTTGATCTTTTTCAACTTTGAATTGTTGCCCTGCTATCTCTACGATTGCGTACATTTAATTTGTTTTTTTGTTATACAAAATTTATTTGGGCTGCAAATGTAAATAAACTTTCCTAATTATCTTATTTTATTAATGATTTAATCACTATACAATATTTAATGGTAGATAAATGTTATCTTTAACAAAAAAAAGAAAGGTGAAATTAAAAGCTTCCATAACACTAAAAAAAGCATCAGAAATACTGGGTTGTTCTTTTGTAGGGAATGAAAACCACGAAATTTTGGGTTTTAATGAAATTCATGTAGTTGAACCTGGTGACTTAGTTTTTGTGGATCATCCAAAGTATTATGATAAAGCATTAAATTCTGCTGCAACTACTATTTTAATTGATAAAGAAGTTGAATGTCCAGGTGGAAAAGGATTACTTGTTTCTGAAAACCCTTTTGACGATTTTAATAAGTTAACTAAGTTATTTATGCCTTTTGCAATTTGGAACAGCACCACCGGAACAGATGTAATAATAGGAATGGGAAGTGTGGTTCACTCAAGTGTTGTTATAGGTAATAATGTTGTTATCGGGGATAATTCAATTATACATGCCGGGGTAAATTTAATGGATAACGTAACCATTGGGAATAATGCAGTGGTGCAAGCAAATACGGTTTTAGGCTCTCATGCTTTTTATTATAAAAATACATCAAACGGGTTTGATAAAATGCATACTTGTGGTGGAGTGATATTAGAGAACAATGTAGAAATAGGTGCTTTATGTACTATTGATGCAGGCGTAACCGGAACAACGGTTATTGGAGAAGGGACCAAAATGGATAACCAGGTTCATGTAGGGCATGATTGCTTAATTGGCAAAAACTGTTTGTTCGCAGCGCAAGTTGGAATTGCAGGGTGTGTTATTATCGAAGATGAGGTTACTCTTTGGGGACAAGTAGGTGTGGCCTCTGATTTAACTATCGGTAAAGGAGCTGTTGTTCTTGGTCAGTCCGGGTTGAGTAAATCTATAGAAGGAAATAAAACGTATTTAGGCAGTCCTGTTGGAGAGGCAAGAATGAAGTTTAGAGAGTTAGCTGCAGTGCGAAAGCTACCTGTTGTTATGGAAAAATTAAACTAGTGGGAGAAGTTAAAGTAAATAAGCTACTTGAAAAACTTCAGTTGAAGGAGTTTAAACTTTCATCTTTATTAGAAGTAACGAAAGCGATAAATGAAAACTTTAAAACGGATAAACTTTTAAATCTTTACGAATATATTTTACATGAGCAATTGGGCATATCTAAATTAGTATTGTACCATTACGATAATATTGAATGGACTTGCTTATTAAGATATGGAGCAAAAGGAAAGGCGAAAAAAGTAAATGTTAAAAGAGATTTATATCATATTACTGAGATTACCGTAATAGAATCTTCTTCAAGTGATTCATTAAATTCATTTGATCTTGTTGTTCCTATTATGCATAAAGAGTTGCCTTTGGCATATCTCCTTATAGGTGATTTAAACGAAGATGAATTAATCATTAGTCCAACGATTAAACACATGCCTTTCGTTCAAACGCTAACCAATATTATTATAGTAGCGATTGAGAATAAGCGATTTGCTAACGAAAGTATTATTCAAGAAAGAGCAAACCGTGAAATGGAATTAGCTGCTGAAATGCAGAAATTGTTGTTTCCAGCAAAATTGCCTTCTAATAACAGAATGGAAGTTGCAGCGCATTATGAATCACTCCATCTAATAGGTGGAGATTATTATGATTTTATACAACTGAACAATGAAGAGTATGTTTTGTGCATTGCAGATGTCTCTGGGAAAGGAGTACCAGCGGCTTTATTAATGAGTAATTTCCAAGCAAATTTACGAGCCAACATTAAATACAACCATGCAGGACTATCGATAGAAAATTTGATTCGTGAATTGAATAAAAATGTAAACGATTCTGCTAACGGTGAAAAATTCATAACATTCTTTTTAGCTTATTATAACTGTACAAATCGTGTTTTAAAATACATTAATGCTGGTCATAACCATCCGATTTTAACTGATGGTAAAACAGCAAAACATTTAAACAAGGGCTGTATTGGTTTAGGAATGTTTGAAGAACTTCCTTTTATTGAAGTAGAAGAGATTGTGCTAAAACCAAATGATACCCTCGTTTGTTTTACAGATGGCTTAGTAGAGTTAGAAAACGAAGAAGGCGAGCAGTTTGAAACGGAAAGACTAATTAATACGATTCACGATAATTTTCATTTGAGAATGAAGGACTTGAATAAACTTATTTTTTTCCAATTGGAAAAATATAAAGGTGATGCTGAGTATGAAGATGATACAGCTGCTATGAGTTGCCGGTTTTTCTAGGGTAGGTGCTTTTCTACTTTTTCTTTTTCCTTACTATTGGGAGCGAAATATATATCTATGGCAACAATTATGGCAATAAAGCCCCATATTGGAACTGACGCTTTATCGGTATCTAGATAATTGTTTAAAACACCATGCGTAAAATAGGTGACAAGTCCGAGCATGAGCATCATAACCAATCTTTTTAATTTGTTATCTTCTAATCGAATGTATAATACGGAGGCACGGTAAAAAACAATTATCACCAAAACAATTATAGATAACCCACCAAGAATTCCTTGCTCTGCTAATGGGCCAAGGTATTCAGAATGTGCGTTTCCTCCGGTTCCAAAGTTGGTGCTAATTATGGTTAAGTCTGCAGGGTCTTGAAATGGGGCATAATAGAAAGAGTAAACTCCAGCCCCCCATCCCATAAGCGGTCTTTCATTAAACATTCGTATAGCACAATTCCATCTGTTTAATCGTTCCAAGTTAGATGCATCGCTGCTGACATTGCTCATTGACTCTAATTTTTCAGAGAAATTTTCTGTCGTATGCTCTGCGTCGTTTTTGTTCAATATGTAGCTGATCTCCGTAAAATTTGCAGCAATAAAACTGCCAATTAAAAGACCCGAAATAAATAAGTATTTAAACTTAATTTTAAACATAAAGAGAAGATAAACCATACCAGCTCCAACCACACTTGCCCATGCAGCGCGGGTAGAACTATAGAATAAGGCAATTGAAAATATAATTAGGATAACAAAAATAATAGATCGCGTAATAGGTGTTTTTTCTTTATCGAAAGCCATACTAACCACAATTGGAACGAATAACGCAATAACAGCTCCATAGGACGTATGGTCCTTAAAAAAAGGAGACATTATCCAGTGTCCAACTTCCTCGCTGAATCCATATGACGCATGTTTTACAAGGGTTACAAGTAGCACTAGAGTTAATGGTATAATGTACATCCACAAAAACGTATACATATTTTTAACCCCTTTCCTGAAAAACCATATTCCAAAAAAGTAGATAGGTACAATAAACCACATCCTAGAAAGTAAAAACTTAAAGGATATTAAAGGGTCTTCACTTGTTAGGCTAGTAATAAATGTCCAGCTTAAATTAAAGAGTATTGCCAATGTAATAGGGTGATTTACGATTCTTGTATCCCTTTTAATATTGCCAAAAAACTGTTTATACAGAAACAGAAGCATTATGCCAAATAGTATAGGTTCTGTTGGTAAATACATGCCAATTCCTCCTATATTAAGCTGCTCTAGATTTAGTGATAGAGGAGTGCAGAAAACAACAAATAGAAAAAGTTTGTCCAACGCAAAAAAAGCTGCAAATACTACCAATAAGGCAATTGGCAATAAATTTAAAAAGTAAAAATCTTTATAAGTAAATAAGAGATTGACAAGTAGAAAAAGAATTCCTATCAAATATATCCAGTTATTTCTAAGTGATTTTACCAAGGTAAATCGCTATTTATAGTTTGCTTTTAGCTCTTTTATTTTTGCGACAAACAATAATAAAATTAGTGCAAAGAAAACCGTAGCAAAAGTCGATACTGCTACAATTAACCAACGAATAGGATATGCTTTTTTCTCTGCTGGACTTGCCAATTCAACAACAAATTTGTGCGATATGTTTGACTGCGCATCTGATTCTGATTGTTCATATGAAGTTTCCATTGTCGCCATTCTTTCTGACAAAAATTCTGCCCGTACTTGAAATGATTGTAATACACTTCCATATTTTTCTGTCATTTCAAGTTTTTTCTCGTACTTGGTTCTAGTTATATCGTCCTTGGCAGAGTTCATAGCTAAGGTTAAACCTTGATATGCTTGGTTTGTAACAACTCCTAAAGTAGTTAGTTTCGACATGGTGTCTCTCAATACATTCATCTCGTCTTGAAGCTTTTGAAGTTTCATTTTTTTTACCTCAAATTCCAATAATGCCCGTTCATGAATAATTGAATTTTTTGTGCTATCAAATAAATTCGAGATATGATTTGCAATAAGTGCAGCAGTATCTTTGTCGTGGTCAAGCACATTGATTATTACCGCGCCCTTATTATTTCTTTGAAAAGTAATATTGTCACTATAAGTTTCTGCAAGTTCGGTGTATTTTAATTTACCTGCAGTATCGATATCATAATGTTTCATTAAGTCGAATCGAGTAATTATTTTTTCTCTTACCAATGCAGACTCAAGAATTTGTAGCATTTGTTCAGCCTCTTCCTCTTCACCAAATTTTGTAACACTTTGGTCTTCTGTTATTACCTCAGAAAAAGTAATGGAACTAGACTTTGTCGGAAACAAGGTCACAGTTGAAAGAAATTTTTCTTGCATCATCAATGAAGCAATTGAGGAAATAACAGCTGCTACTATACCTAAAATTATAAGTACTTTTCTTGATTTCCAGAGAAATGATATTAAGTCAATGGAGTCGAATTCGTTAGATTTATTACTCATGAAGTGGTTTTTTTAATGTTGCCAAAGATAATTAATAATTTAGATTATAAAATATCCTGTTTTCAAATTTGAAAGGTTCGATTCAAAAATAAATAAACGATTTTTTTATTGCCTTTCTTTTAAGATATTCATTAGATTTTTAATGCTAAACATTCCAGTTATTAAAGATAGGGTTATCCCGCTTGAAATAAATATTACCAGGTTCCAAGGCCAAAAATAATTTTCATAAGGCCAAAAGTAGACAATGCAAACGAAAATGCTAACAAAAGAAAAAGTCTGTAAAACACTTTTCCATTCAATTTTAAGGCATAAAATCTTGAAACTTAATATCACTTGAATTGCCGCTGTACCTACTTGGGTTATCATACTTGCAATTGCGGCACCATATGCACCATGTGTAGGAATTAAGTATAGGTTCAAAGAGATGTTTAGGATAACCCCTCCAAAAGCCATGTAGTTAAGCGATCTTAGACTCCCATTGGCTGTTAGGAGAGTCCCAAAGATATATGTCGTACAAATTGAAATGAAACAGAGCATTAACATCCCAAATGTATTTGAAGCTTGGGTTAGTTCGACTTCAGAAGTTTGATACCGCCATTCGATTATTTCCTTGCTAAGTGCGAAACAGGTTAACCCTATTACAATTGCCCCCGAGAATAAGATTTTAAATGATAAATAAACCATTTTTTCAACCGGTTCTTTCGCTTTTAGCATTTTAGAAAATATAGGCAATAGCAATCCGGCGAACAAGAAACCTATCATATTAATAGCTTCAAAAAAACGAAACCCTTGGGCGTATATAGCAGATTCTCTGGCCCCATTTGGCAGCATTCTTTCAATCATAACACTGTCTGATCGGTAATAAATCATCATTAATAAAATAAGTAATGCATATGGAAGACTTTGCTTTAATATAGTAATAGAAAAAGCCATTTCAAATTTTGGCCTTACTATGCCTGTTTGTCTTAAAACAAGTAATCCCGCAACAATAGCGGTCAAAAGATAAGCTACGGTTTGTGCATATATAAACCACTCTATCTGGAATGGTTGACATGTAACGCCTCCCCAAAGGAGAATTGAGCATATCCCAATTAGTAGGGTTCTGTCCATTACTGAAATAATGCTGTCTTGTTTGAATAGTAATAACCCAGAAAGATTGGAACGGAAGTAAAGGATAAAGGCAACCAATATTTGATTAATACCTAAAATTAAAAGCAATTTTAATTGAAAAGAGGAATAGCCAAGGATAAACCCACTCAAAAGAATAATTACTATATATCCAACCGAAAGTACTCCTCTAAGTGTAATTATCCCTGCAAAATGTTTTTTGAGTAATTGCTTGTTTTGAGCAATGTTTCTAGTGTTGTAATTAATAACTCCTAAGTCAAGGAAAATATTTAGAATAAAAGTAAATCCAATTAGAGCAAAATATTCCCCATATCTTCCCGGAGTCGTTTCTTCCACTTTTTTAAGCACTTCAGCATCTATTCCTAAAATGTAAAAAGGTTTAACCAATAAGTTAAGCAACAAGATAAGTGCAAGATTGGTAATGAATTTTTTTTGCATAGTTGAACTACCGATGTGATTTGTCAAAAATAGAAAAAAGAACGTATAAACCACTGACTTTATTCTCTTATGGAGGAGCATTGTATCTTGTGTAACATATATTACTCTTTAATTGGAATGAAGAATTTATCTTTACAAGAAATTAAAACAATATGGGGTTATTAGGGTTATTAAGCAGGAAATCTAAAGTGAATTATAAAGAGATTTATGAGATTGGAGCAATAATTATTGATGTTAGAACAAAAGGAGAGTTCAGTCAAGGAAACTTTAAAGGTTCTGTTAATGTTCCTTTGGATAAGATAAATGATACAATCAATAAAATAAAGAGTAAAAACAAGCCAGTTATAACTGTTTGTAAGAGCGGAATGAGAAGTGGACAAGCAGCATCAGTATTGAATCGAAATGGTGTTGAAGCCTATAATGGTGGTTCATGGACAAGCTTAGATTCAAAATTAAGTTAAACCCTTTTTACAAAAAAAAGCAAAAAGGATATTATATTTGCTTTATCATATAGCAAAACACACACTATGAAAAATTGGATAAAAATAACCGCAATTGTATTTGCTTTGTTTGTAAGTGCAACATCATTCGCTCAAAATCCTGGATTTCACGACGTGCAAGTTGCTGAATTTGAAAAATTAACAAATGCAGGAAAAGGAACCACTTTGGATGTAAGAACTCCTAAAGAATATGTTGAAGGACATTTGAAAGGTTCTATAAATATGAATTATTTCGACAAAGATTTTAAAGATCAACTTGGGAAGTTAGATAAAGCTAAGCCTGTTTATGTTTATTGTCATTCTGGAGGAAGAAGTTCAAAAGCAATGAGTATAATGAAAAGTCAAGGGTTTACGGCAGTATACAATTTGACTGGTGGGTATGCCGGATGGAAGAATTTACATGAGTAATAAAAAATTCGAATGCCTAAAATTAAATTACCAAAATTAACCTTGTTAAGAATAGTTCGATTTCTATTAGGTATTTCATTTGTCGGAGAAGCTATTGCCAGCAAGCAATGGCTTCTTCTTATTTTAGGAGGTTTTTTTCTTTATCAATCGGTTAT
>Ga0209631_10004189_pt1 | contig 16100 bp, 15 predicted proteins | sample COG_08_FD_184752 | JGI IMG/M metagenome (GOLD analysis project Ga0209631, IMG submission 184752) | Pelagic Microbial community sample from North Sea - COGITO 998_met_08 (SPAdes) (version 2) | ecosystem: Environmental > Aquatic > Marine > Neritic zone/Coastal water | place: Helgoland, sampling...
AGCTGGATTAGGAGACCATACTGTGGAAATCGGTGTGGCTGCACAAGCTGATTCATGCACACTTGTTGGTGGGGAAAACGAAGATAATGGGGAAGAAGTCTCTTACACCGTTGAATTGGTCGTCCTCGAATACACGATTGCGCCCTTTATTGATACCTCGGATATCTGATGCCGTCACAGGTAATGCGGTTGCAGCGCTGCATGCAAACGGTTCATGTCTGCTACCATTGTATCCGCCCATTGATTCCATGATGCGGTGTCTTCAAGCAGAAAAGTATCGTAATCGTGCTGGATGCTGAAGGCTGTTTTCCGACGTCCATGGTCCCAGTTGAGTTCTTCTCCAAATGCTGATTCAATGGCTTCTCGCTTTGCACGGAAGTGGTGATGCAAATCCTTTGCCTCATCCACTTGCTGTGGTTTTGAACCTCGATAAATCCACATCTCGACTCGTGCAGACTTCTTTCGAACAACGTAAATCATGAAGACGCCTCGAGAGACGCTTTTACGAACCGTTTTCACTTTTCCGAGTGTCCCGGTAATGTCTGGGTTTGCGTTCGGGTGGTTGACAATCTTCTTCAGAAATGCAGTATGCAGTGTTTCATTCATTGGTTTCTCTCCTTCAGGCGTTGAGCAATTTCTCAATATTGATGATCGGTGAAACACGTTCGTTGGCCATTGCTTTCATCTTGGTCAATTGTGCTTCGGTCTTGGCTTCCATGCGCATCACCAGGACTGCCTCGGTGTTTGACTTGCGTGCCAAATACCAACCGACATACTCCCCGTTTTCATCTTCAAAGCGTACTCGGACACCGTCGACGATGGACGCCTCGTGGTCTTCATAGGCTTCGGTAATCGCAGCGACGACCTCCAACTTATCATCCTCAGCACACGGCACTTTGACCTCACCCGTTGTAGGCAAGGAAGGCGCGAGACGGTCGAGTTCGCTCGAGAAGGTCGGTCCACCCTCTGCGGGTGCAGGATGGCGAGACCAGAGTTCAATCAGGCGGGCTGCATTGTAAAGTGAACAGTCAAAGCCGTACCATCCACGATCGGCGAGGAAGATGTGGCCGCTCATTTCAGCAGCCATGTTGCATTCGGGCATGCTGGCAAGGACGCGCTTCATGAAGGAATGACCCGTTCGCGCCATCACCGGTCGACCACCAGCCTGGAGGATGGCTTGTTCCACATTCATCGAGCATTTCACATCGTAGACGATACGGAGGTGCTCGTCATCTGCAGCATCCTCTGGGAGTTGTTCCACGTCCCGGAGAAGATCTTCGGCAAGCAAGGCGATGAGGCGGTCCGGATAGATGAAACGACCTTCTTCATCAACCGCTCCAATGCGATCACCGTCACCGTCTGCACCCATTCCGAATTCGCAGCCGTGTTCGACCACAGCCTTGCCCAAATCGACCATGTTCTTGGGTCGTGTCGGGTCGGCACCGTGGTTGGGCTCGCTAGCGTCCCAATCACAGTACAGGTCAACATGTTCGCAACCCAAACGGTCCAACAACATGCTCATGGCCGGTCCGGGTACGGCATTGCCACAATCCACTGCGACTTTGACGGGGCGTGAAAGCGGGCCGGTTGAGGCGATGATGGCGTCGAGGTAGGTTTCCAAATGAGGGGTGTCAACGATGTCGCCTTGGCCTTCACGGAAGTCGCCTTCGAGGAAGACGGCTTTGAGTTCTTGAATTTCTTCTCCAGCGAGAGGAAGGGTGCCTCGGCACATCTTGAAGCCGTTGTGTGTAGGCATGGGTAAGTGACTGGCCGTCACCATCACGCCACCGTCCACGTCAAGCGTCCAGCAGGCGTGGTAAACGCATCCCGTTGAGACGATACCCAAATCCACGACCTTGACGCCGCCGTCCACAAGACCCTGCATCAGTTGCGATGCGAGGGCAGGTGAGGAATCTCGTATGTCCCGGCCGACAGCAAAGGAAGAGCATTCGAGGTAGGTGGCCATGGCTCGTCCCAAGCGGTAGGCGAATTCGGGTGTGAGTTCTCCACTTCCATCTCCGTAGGCGAGCCCGCGAATGTCGTAGGCTTTGAAACAGGCTTCGGGCCATCGCTCCATGGTCAACCGACGGGGGGCTTCATCTTCAAGCCTCCCCGTTCTTATCGCCGATACCAAGCGGTAACGAAGAGGGTCAAGGTGATGATGGCCAGGGCTTCAAACAACACGTCAGCGTACCAAGCGACACCAAGGAAAGCAAGCGATGGAAGTGCGGTCATCCGAAGCAATCTCGGCCACGTCAGGAGGCCTCTTGGGGGCTGGTCAAGATAGGGTGAGCCGGGCATGTCAATCCTGCTTGACGGCTTGGACCACAATCTCGACCAGCGCATCGGCAGGGAGCGCATCAACGGCAAAGGCGGCTCGGGTGGGTTTGACATCCATCCCTTCGAGCCAAGCACCGTACACTTCGTTCATGGGAGCGTAATAGTCCATGGTCTTGAGAAGAACTTGAACGAAGACAAGGTCGTGTTTTGAGGTCCCCGCTTCAGCAAGAAGCGCATCGATTTTATCCAGTGTTCCCTGTGTTTGCGAAGTGATATCGTCACCCGCTTCAATGTTGATTTGACCCGAAAGCCATACTTGGTTTCCGACCACCACGGCAGGGGTGTAGGGGGCGTACGTTTTCGTGCCGGGGGGGCTGATGCCAATTTTTGTCATGGTTACCTCTACTCACAAGCCGCTCATCAACTTCTCCCATGCGATGCCTTGAGGGTCACCACGCCTTCGCCCGAACCATGCGCACCCTCTGGGTCCTTGACCATCCGGCTCACGTGCGCTTGCTGGCACCGTTCATGCAGGAAGGAGAAACCTCAGACCTGATCGTAGCGTGTGAGCGAACCGAAGTACGGGCCATGATCGAAGCAGGCGACGGCCGCTTGCCTCGTCGACAAACTCGTTGGGTACCTCGCCCTGTAGGCGAAGGGCGCTATCGGAAGGCAATGTATCGAATCCGAACCGTTCAGCGTCTTCTAACCGCAGCCAACACGGACGGGCAAGGTCCTGTTGAACGGGTTGTGAGCGTCGGTGCGCCGTTAGAATTGAGAGCGGCACGACCACGCTGGTGGCGACGCTCAACGGTGAAACAGCGCTGGTACATCAGCGACACGGAAGTGAACCATACCGCTCATCGTTTGGCCCTGAGAGCAGCCACGGATATCGTCTTGCCCACCCACTGGCGAGAGGACCTTGACGATGGTTTTCTCAGGTCTTTCAAGGGACGAATCCATCGCCTTGACGGGCTTCACGGGCACGTTCATCTGGCACCTCACCGCCGCCCAAGCAAGGTTTCATCTCCTCCCCGCGTCCTCGTTCGCCGCCTGTTGGGCGACGGAGTGCATGACAGTGGAGAAGTCGTTGCCTTCCCCGATGACGCACTTGACGGCCTCTCCCTCACGTCCGCCGATGAGGGCGCGTACGAAGGTTCACCGTGGGACCTCGTCCGCGAACTCGCTGCTCACGACGGTGTCATCACGCAATCGGTGACGTTGGCGAGTGAAGCCGTCCTTCAGGGAACGCCATGCTTGCTGATATCTGCGGCTCAGCGAGGTTTCCTCGATCGCTTGGAAACAGATGGCGCCCCGCTCTTCCGGTGGAGAGGTTCGAAGGATGAGACCGAGTGGGGGGCCGTTCACGCTCAATTCTTGGCTGGCTTGCACTTGACCGATGCGCTCGAATCTGCTGATTGGCCAGATGCAAAAGGGCAACTTGCCTCTTGGCTCAACCACTGAGAGGTTCATGTTGAGGACAGATCTATGGCCCACCATTTGCCTTATATCTCCGCTGTCGTTGAAACCCATGTGAGCCGATTCGCTTGTGCATTCATGATGACGGTCATGCTCACCAGCGGTCTTGCAGGGTGCCTTGATGCATCCACGCAAGAAGAAGGCCTCACGCTACTGGTCGCCTACGAGGTTACCAATGGGACGGTCTACGAAACCTATGAGGGCGGTGAACAAACCTCACTTCAGGGCGTGACGCTGGACTTTGATTTCTCACAAACTACCTCGGATGGAACTCTGTTGAGGTTCGGCGTGAACCTCCTTGACGGAAGTCCAGCCACAACCGTGGAGGCCACTGACGGTGATGTCGTCTCGGTTGAATTCACAGACCACGGCCTTCACGAAATTGCTCTCTTCGCTCTCGACGACAAGGCACAACAAATGATTACGACCATCACGGTGCGCATTGAATGGAGCATTGACTGGTACGAATCAACCACGTATGACCCAATTCCAATGCCCTTGGACACCATTCCAACCAACGAAGGCATACCTCCAGCCGCTATTCTCATCGAATCCAACGTCATCAATCCCTTGTTGTTGGACAACGTCGGTGGAGGTCGTGATGTTGAGGTGACATGGGGTCTCATCGATGCTCTCGACCTGGCCTGTCAGCAGCAGGAAGGACGGGTAAGCGATGGCGAAACCATCACTTGGAATACCGTTCACTTCAATACTTACGAAGTGCATGAACTCAATGTCGCATACGATGACGGTCAAGATTACATCAATGTGGACCACAACATATTCATCCAATACGAGTCTCTTGAGACTCCACCAAATGCGTGATCAGCAGCAACCGTCGTCTCTCATGGGCGCGCTCACAAAGGTGACCTTGTCCACGTTGGGTGTATTGCGCAGAAGGTCGATGGCTTCACGGAATTTAACCGCTCTACCAACGGCGTGTAGGATGTCGACACACGTGTGGCTGTGCGTGAGGCAGCTGTGGTTATAGGATGAAATTTCAAGTTCATGGGAATGGCGAATTTCAAGTAATTTACCTTCAACACCGTGCTGATAGTACACCACAAGATGTCCTTCAACAATCTCATCAGCGTCCATGTCTTTCAGTTCACCTCGCCGCTGTATTTCGGCAAAGAACAACGCAGCATCGCGTAGGAATCGACTTCGGTTTTGATATCCTGAGGATGTCATCAAATGCTCAAGATTGTCTGCAAATGATCCGTCGGCGCTAAACGAGATAATTTTGCTCATAGTGCGCTGAAGGAGACTCCCTTCATAATAATATCCGAATTGCTAATTATTAGTTTCTATTATGTAGTTAATAGAAAACGCCAAGACATGAACGCCCTGTGGAAGCGCGCTATATTGACCAGCTTGATTTTGATTTTCTCAAGCCTTGCGGGCTGTCTTGGTACCGAAGATTCGGATGCCGCCAATAAGAACCCAGAAGCCTACGGGACCGTTATGGTCTCAACCTATCACGTAGGTGAACTGGTGCAAGCCATCGCTGGCGATGATGTCAACATGCAATACATCAGCCAAGACAACATTCCAGTTCATGACTACGAACCCTCCGCACAGGATTTGGTTCGTCTCCAAGACGCTGATGTATTCTTCTATCACGGACTCGGTCTTGAGCCCTGGGTTGACGATGCACTTGAGTCCCTTGGTAACGATGCACCTACTGCTATCGAAGTCCACACAATGCCAACGGGCACCACAACCCTCGACTATGAATCAATGCTCGTGAGCGACCTTTGCGAAGTCATGGCTGATGGCCCCTTTGAAAGCGTTGAACTCGTGGATGATGAAGACCATGCCGAGGATGCTGAACTCCACGCCGAATATACTGCTCACCAGATGTCCTTCCCCGAAGACATGCATCATGATGAAGAAGATCATGATGAGGACGAGCACGACGACCACGACGAGCACGACGAGCACGCTCACCTCGAAGCAGAGGAAACCATGGAAAATGCGTGCACTACTACGTCATCCACATCCATCTCCATCTTCCACCTCGAAGAAGGTGAATATGTTCTTGAATTTGAAAACGAGCACATGGAGAACTTCACCATGGCTGTTCTCAAGATGGGCGGTGGGCACGCTCACCACGATCATGGTGACCACGACGACCACAGAGTTTGCCATGACATGTCAACTCATACCAACACAAACCACACCTCTGAGGCTGATTGTGAAGCAGCCGGACACATGTGGATGGAGGAAGATGACCATGACGATCATGATGATATTACTGCTGAAGAGGCCATGCAAATGGCAGATTCAAACAACGACAGCCATCTTTCCTGGGATGAATTCTGGGTCATGTTTGACATGGATGACCACGACGATCACGACCAAGATGACCACGACGAGAACGAAACTCACGACGACCACGCCGAGAACGAAACTCACGACGAGCACGATGAAGAAATGATGGTGAAGGTGTACATGGCCATGTTCAACGATTCGGATATGGACGGAGATACCTTGTTGAACATGGACGAACTCACAGCCTTCATCGAAACCATGGAGGACATGGAAGACGGAGACCTCTCTCCTGAGTTGATGGTGATCATGTACGACATGGATGGCGACGGCTTGATTTCAATGGATGAGTTTTCTGAAATGATGGAGATGGACGACGACCACGACGACCATGATGACGGCCATGATGAGAACGAAACTCATGACGGCCACGATGAGAACGAAACTCATGACGGCCACGACAATGAGACCGAGGACCTCATGGACGCACTCATGGAAATGATGTTCAACAGTATGGATGCGAACAATGACAGTTACCTCAATGCTGATGAACTTTTGACCTTCTTTGAAATGGATGAAGACCACGATGTTGCATTCGCTTCACTCCACGTTCGTGCTGAGGGCGAGTATGGCTTCGCACTACCCGCCGGAGTCACCATGCATATTCTCGAAGCGAGTGGACATGAAGGACACGACGACCACGGCCATGATGTACATGATGAAGATGAGCACGACGAAGGCGAGCACGACGAGGATGAGCACGACGAGGATGAGCACGACGAGGATGAGCACGACGAGGATGAGCACGACGAGGATGAGCACGACGATCACGGTGAGGAAGAAACCCTGAATTACGACCCACACAGCTGGCTCAACCCACTTGCATTCAAGGCACAAGTTGATGTTGTTCTCAACGGCTTAACTTCGGCTTTCCCAGATGGTGAAGAGAACTTTAAGTCCAATGCAGAGGATTATGCTGCTGAACTAACGGCTCTTGATGCTTCATATGTGGCTGCTTTCGGTGAGAACGGAACCTGTTCTACTGACGGAGGAAAGAACTCAGTTGCGGCCAACCACAATGCATATTCCTACATTTCTGTTCAATATGATATTCAATTCGTCACTGTTCACGGCCTTGACCCCGAAGGAGAGCCATCACCAGAGGATGTTGCTGAAGTTGTTGAATTCATCAAGGAGGAAGGGATAACGGTCCTATTTGTTGAAGAATACACCGACCAATCAGCCGTTCAGAGCATTGTCGATGAGACTGGCGTGATTATCAAGACCCTCTACACGATGGAGATGGCTCCAAGTGATGCGAATGACGATTACATGACGATGATGAACAAGAATCTTGACAACCTCATTGCAGGTATCGGATGCTAAACTTGGGCGATGTTAAATCAACGTATTTGATTGATGTTGTGAGGATGTGATGCGATGCATACAGTTGACATAATCCCTGTTTTTTTCGTAGCCTTTGTCTTTCTTGCCGTAACCGGTCGCATGTTTGTAAGGTATTTGCGAGTGTGCAACACGTGAGAGTTGGCATCTTAGATATACACGGAACATCCAGCACGACTTGGAGACGGACCTCAGATGGATTCACAGGTCGTCGGAACAATCCGGGATCCAGAAACGATTCTGGTGGTCAAAGACATTACCGTGAATCGCTCGGGAAAACTGATTTTGAAGGACATTAATTTAACCATCAACCGTGGTGAATTCGTTGGACTGGTCGGCCCAAACGGTAGCGGTAAATCAACGCTCATGTTAACCATTCTCGGTGTTCTTAAATCCCATCGAGGTACGGTCAGTATTTTTGGCCGTCAAACAAATTCGTCCCACCTGTATGGTAAAATTGGATGGGTCTCTCAAGCGGCTTCAAATTTGCCGAAGGATGTTCGTTTAACCGTTCGTGAATTGGTTCAATTGGGTACCGTGAACGGAAAGAACATGTTTCGCTTCGCCGACAACGGTCGTCGGAAGAAGGTTGACCGTGCCATCAAAATGGTAGACCTTGAAGACGTTCAGAACATCGACATTGCTCGCCTTTCTGGAGGGCAACGGCAACGAGCCGTTATCGCCCGTGCATTGGCTTCTGAGGCTGAATTTATCTTGTTGGATGAACCTCTGGTTGGTATTGACCGTGACGCTCGGAATTCACTTCTCAAATTGCTGGACGGCCTGTGCCATGATGAGGGAAAAACCATCCTCATGGTTTCACATGATTTAGCCGCTATTCGTCAAACAGCACACAGGATGATCTTCCTAGAAGAGACGATTCGATTTGATGGAGATACCGAGGAATTCCCCGATTTGGTTACACTTGCTGACTTGCGTGGTATTGGCCCCGTTCACGGGCATGCGCATCACGCTCACGAGGAGGAATAATGATGGGTTTGGGTGTCTTTTTACTGGATCTTATCTCGCCCTTTATGGAGGCGATTGCACCCATCATTCCGGGTGAATTTTTCCCCTATTTTTTCTCGATGGAATTGTTTCAACGTGCTCTTCTTGCAGCTGTTTTAGTCACCATTGTGGCTGGTATCTTAGGTACTTATTTACTGATTCAGCACCTTGCCTTGATCGGTGACGGGCTGGCTCACGTGTCGTTTGGAGGTGTCGCAGTAGGTATTGTCTTGGGGGCGACCTCACCGCTTTGGTATGCGCTTGTTTTCAGTATCACAGCCGCCATACTCATCCATGAAATGCAATCTCGCGAAATGCTAACTGGAGATGCGTCCATCGCTATTTTCCTCACGGGGATGTTGGCACTTGGTTTGGTCATTCTTCGACTTGGTGGAGGTGGAATTACCACCGATATTGAAGGATACCTTTTCGGTAATTTATTGTTAATCGATGGGCCCAGTCTTGACCTCATAGCAGTCATTTGTGTTCTCTCTATCATCGTTCTCGCATTCCTCAGAACGGGCCTGCTTGCGGTGACCATCGACCCTGTTGCAGCACGTATCCAAGGCCTTCCAGTACAGAACATCGGCCTCTTATTCAGCATCACAACCGCCGCCGTGGTCGTCAGCATGGTTCAGGTCGTTGGGACCCTCTTGGTCACGGCTCTCTTGGTGACGCCAGCCGCTACTGCACAACTCATCGGACGAAGTTTCCGCCAGTGCTTGGTCTGGACTCAGGTCTTTGGGTTGTCATCGGTATTACTGGGTCTTTACCTCTCGGCTGAATTGGATACGGGAAGCGGTTCCATGATCGCTCTTGTGGCGGCTACGATTTTTGCAATCGTTGCAATTTCCCAAGTTGTCGTCCGCACGCTGCTGCAACCCAACGATAACCTCAATTGAGCATGCCGAGTTATTCCCGGGCACCCTCATCGGATGTCGGGCGTCAAACTTTTTCTTCATCTTCGCCTTTCAGCCAGTTCGTGAGGATTTGGAGATGGTCTCCTGCCAGTTCCAACTCACCTGAAAAGACCGTGTCAATGGGCCAGAAACGTGCATCTGCAGCATCATCACCGCCCACCGGAGTTTGGTCTTCGCTCACCGTGATTTCGTAAACCACGCTGACAATGTGCTTGCGAGGGTCTCGGTTGGGGTCGCCCATCACCATGAGCAAGGTTGGTGAATGGCCGTCCAATCCCGTTTCTTCTTTGAGTTCTCGAACAGCAGCGACCACGGGGTCTTCTCCTTGGTCAACAAAGCCACCCGGGAGGGCCCAAGCGCCCTGCATAGGAGGGTGTTTGCGTTGAATCAAAAGCACGCTATCTCCCCGACGAACCGCAGCATCAGCCGCCAAAGCGGGGTTGAGCCATCCGTTGCATTCGTCGCAGGTTATCATGTCATTCACCGTAGCGGCGACCTCGTTCTTGGTAGGTGCGAATGGCCTTGAGCAAGTCTTTCTTGCTGAAGGATGGCCAGAAGACATCGGTAAAGTAGAGTTCAGCGTACGCCATTTGCCACAAAAGGAAATTAGAAATCCGCTCTTCTCCACTGGTTCGTATCACCAGGTCAGGGTCGGGCATGTCGGCGGTGTAAAGGCGGTCAGAAACGGCTTGCTGGTTGATAGCGTCAAGACTGATATCTCCGGATGCAAAGTCCTTGGCGATGCTTTGAATGGCCGAAATCATCTCTTCACGGCTCCCGTATGCCAAGCACACTGTGAAGACGAATTGGTCGTAGTCAACTGTTTTTGATTCTGCATAATCGATGGCTTCGTTGACCCGCTCGGGAAGAAGTTCCCGTCGTCCGATGATGTTCACCCGAACTTTGTTTTCGTGAATCCGTTCGTCATCGGCAATGTCACGTAGCCCCTCGACGTAGAGGTCAAACAGAACGTCCAATTCCTCCGCAGGCCGGTTGAGGTTTTCAGTGGACAGCGCGTAAACGGTGAACCATGGAATGTTCAACTCCAGCACCCAATCCAGCACGTGTTCAAGCTTCTGTTTGCCGATTCGGTGTCCTAAGCCCGTAGCGAGATTACTGCGCCACGCGAAGCGCCGATTTCCATCCATGATGATGGCGAGGTGATTGACTTGGAGCGGGTGTTCGAGTACCTCACGGAGGATTTTGGCTTCGACCGCAAGGCCGAGCATGTCTCCCATACGTTCTGAGATCCCCACGGTCCGCCCCTTTACATCCCTCAGCGCATACAGTGTTTGATTGCTCCCCTCCATCATTGAGGCTGAGTTCCGTCATGTTTGAAGAGCGCTGAGGTGTGGGAGGGGTATGGAGGAAGAGGCGTTCACGGGCTCAAGCGAGGCTGTCGTTCCTCCTTGGTTCCCAGCAGGTCTTACCGACCAAGCCTACGACCCGGCGACCTTCAGCGAGGGTTTGCCCAGCCCTTGGGGGCGCTTCCATGGCTGGGACTGGACAGGAGCGATTTCTCCAGACTGGTGGAATCAACCCGACACGACGACTTGGGGGGCCTGGCCCAGTGATGTCAAGGCCGTGGACCTTCTCGAACACACCCGCCAAAGTATCATCATGGACGTTGACGGCCAGTACATCGTTCATCTCTTTCCGTTCCAAACCGGTCATGACCTCTCGACATTGGCCTTGTTTCAACCGTGGCGTGAAGCCCTGAGTGAAGTCCCTTTGCTGATGCCCATTGGAGGAATGAAACATGAAGGCGGGGACATGGTCATCATCTATCCGCATCACGCCTACTCACCCGTTGACACACAGCAAGTTCCGTCCCTCGCCAAAGCCCTTGGCCGGATTCACACGACTCTTGCTCCCTTTGCCACACCCAACACAGAACGTCGCTGGAACGAACGTTTGAAATCCATCGAAGGCCATCTGAAAACCACCACATTGTGGCGCGCACCGCATACAAAACACGTGCTTGGTTTACCTTCGGTGTACCTCAGTAACTTGGTCCTCAACGGCTCCAGTGAACCGCAGTTGATTCCGACTTCTCGTCCTTTGATGGACCATCTTTTGTGTGCGGATGAACGCTTGCCGGGCGCAGCAATGATGGGTCGGCTTGAGCAACGTCTGGCACTCATCGGCCGGTTTGAATCCTCGGATGAGCGGCAAGGATTCTATGAGGCTTGGGCAAAGCAAGTCCCTTCTTCATGGAGTTCTCCTTCTTCGATTTCAACGGTCAACGGGGGTCTTTGGATTTGGAGGTACGAAGCCATTCTTTTGATGCTGGCTGAAGCACGAGCCTACGGTCTTGACCAACAAGTGAAGCAGTGTGAAGGTTGGCTCAACGACGTCTCGCGAATTCAAGCACGATTGGGTGAATTACGCAGCATGCACGGCTTGAGAAAGACAGGATTGTGGGGTGCCTTGGCAACCCTTGTCATCACGTGGGATGCTCAGAATTGGTCGGGTCTTCCCGGTGCTGTGATTCTAACCATGCTCGCCATGGCAGGAATCGGCCATCTGCTCTATCGGCGTCGCTTGCCTTCACCGTATTGATTCAGCGCTGCTGGCGTATGCGTCCGTCGTAGAAATCGATGCCGAGGTCCTCTGCGATGTTTTTGATTTCAATGATCAACTTGGCTCGCTCTTCTCGTTCCTCAACTCCGCCAGAAACATCCCAGTAAAGGTTGACATCAATGTCGAGTGAGGTGGCTGAAATCATACTGACCTGACAGAAGGAGGCTTCCTCCTTGAGCGTTTTCGGGTTGTTACGAATGCCTTCCAGAACTCGCTCGCAAAAGGAGTTGACCGCATCCCCGTCAGCGTTGATGTCAAGATGGAGTTGAGTTTGCCACCGTCGCCATCGTCGCTTGCCCCAATTCTCTACGGGGGAATTCACAAGGTTGGCGTTTGGCATGGTGATGATGGTGTCTGCTGAGGTTCGAATCAACGTGGTACGCAAGTTGATTTCAATCACTTCACCTTCTGCACTGCCGACAACGATCCAGTCGCCGACCTTGAAGGGACGGTCGAGCAAGACGGTGATGGCACCGAAAAAGTTGGAGATTGAATCCTTGGCAGCGAGGGCGAGGGCGAGACCGGAAATACCCAAACCGGCGATAAGCGAGGTCAGGTCAAAACCCATCGAATCGGCGATGAAGACAGCACCGACGAAGATGATGAAGAAGCGCAAGGTGCTCTGCATGGCAGAAATAAGCGTCTTTTCGGTGCCGTCCAAATTCTCATCTTTATCGAAGAGCATGACGATGTCTTGAACGATATTGATGAGTCTAAAGGCCCATACGACAACGGCGATAGCCATGACGAATTGAAGCAAACCGGGAAGAAAACTTGCAGCCAGCGTGGGCATGAGGACGGGTGAACCCGTACGCTGCATGTCGTCAATGAGGGCGTTGACCATGACCAGAGCCACTCCAACTCCCGCAGCCGTGCCGAGTGCTTTGTCAGAATTCTGGACGGTTTTGCTGGTGATGGCCTCGGAGCGAATGATGGTTCGCAAAACGGTCGGTGCGATTCGCATGGTGATGATACGCACGATGAGAATCAGCATCAAAATGGACGCCATCGCTACCAAAGTGAAGTTTGAAAATCCGAATACTTCGTTGCGCAGGGCAGAATCGGCTGCGGGGTCCCAGAGGCTCTCCATGCACTCACCCAGCAGGTCATGTGGGTTGTTTCTTTCCCTCCGATTTCATCTTCACGACCCTCCTCGCCCTCGTTCCTCTGCTTTTCATGAACACGAACGCTTGAAGAGGTGAGACGGGTTCGCGAAGGTGATAGCATGATGCCAACCGCGCTCCTAGCACCTCGCTCCCCCGCTCCTCGCCCGACATTGGGCTTCCTCATCGCCCTCCCCCTTCTGTTGTCGTTGGCCAGCCCCGTTGCCGGCAGCACCTTTGTCCAGGAACCGTCCATGGGCGACGCCCCTGAGGACATTTGGTCGGAGGATTACATCAACATGATTTTCCCTTGGGCCGACGAAAGCGAACGGATTTTGCAATTCAAGGAATACCACTCCTACGAGACCATGAAGCAGCGAATGCAACGACTTGCTGAAGAGAATCCTGACATTTTTGAATTCCATGAGGGACTGAATGGTGGGGTCAATGCAAGGGGCGAGGAAACCAACGCCGACACCTACGAAGGATGGTACTATGGCTACTCCTCTCCATGGCTGAAAATCACCAAGGACGTTGAAGGCGGTGAATACAACCCCTTCGTCGGCGACAACGGCAACTACGCCGACCGCCCAGACGTGCTCATCGTGGGCAACCACCACGCTCGCGAGTGGATGTCGGTTCAGGTGCCCATCATGCAAATGGAGGTCATTGCCTTTTCTTACAACAACATCGGCTACGACAACGACGGTGACGGTCGTGTCGACGAAGACGGCTGGGGCGACGACAACGGTGACGGTATCCTTGATGACGACGGGGATTGTTTGGCGCTTGATTCAAGCGTCCAAGATTCCAACGGAGATGGCACCCCCTGTGGTCCAGGCGACCTTGGTGTCGACGAGGATTACAGCGAACAGTGGATCACCGATTTGGTTGACAGCCGAGAAATTTACCTCGTGCCCATGTTGAACGTGGACGGGAACATCTACGATCGAGAGGTGTTTTGCCCCGCTCCAGCATGGGAGTCCTGCCCGTCGGGTGGCTGGCGCAAGAACCTCAGAAACAACGGCCCTCAACTCTTGCCTGACCTCAACGAGCAAGTCGACGAAGATTGCGACGGTGTGGACTTGAACAGGAATTACCAGTACGAATGGGGATTCCCACTCGGTGCGACCTTGCCCGGAGCTCCCGGCACCTGCACGCCTGCCGAAGACGAACGGCTTGGGATATCAAACAACGACGTGTACACCGGTCCGTTTGATACGAGCGACAACGACGGTGACGGCCTCATCAACGAAGACAACGTTGACGGTGAAGACGACGACAACGACGGACAGACCGACGAAGATTGGAACGGTGGAAACTCGGAACCCGAGACCAAATTCATTCAGGACTTGACCGAAATGAACGACGATGTCGGCGACGGAGCCAGTGAGTTCCGATCCACCCTCACGCACCACTCCTACTCTGAACTCATTCTCTATCCGTGGGGACACTGCCAGGGCTGTCAAACACCCGACCACGACCAACTCATCTTCCACGGGGATCAACTTGCAGAAATGACCCAGTACACCAACATGCAATCTTCTGATTTGTACCCGACCACCGGGGATTTCTGCGATTGGCACTACGGTGTGCACGGGTCGTACTGTTACACCTCTGAGATCGGAACCGCTTTCCACCAAAATGAAGTCGACATCGACCACATCGCCGTTCGCAACCTCGGCACTGGCTTTTACATGGCCGAAATCGCCGACGCTCCTCGTGAGCGAGCCGACCTTGCCATCGCCAACATTTCCCAGCAGAATTACCTCAAGCAGCCCAACGCTGTTGACATCCCCGACGAGGGTGACATTCCCATCGATGTGTGCGTCTCAAACGCCTTCCCCTACAGCGTGGAAAATTCCGTGGTGAAGTGGCGACAGGTGAAGCCCAGCCGCTTGCAAAGCGATTTTGGCCCCCGCGAATGGTCCACCTCACCTTGGGAATCCGTCCAATTGGACGTGGTCGGCGGCAACGCATGCAGCCTCTCAAACGGCAACGGCACCTTGCTTCGTGCCATGGTTCCCATCGGGGAAACCACCACGGGCGAACTGCACTACAAGGCTCAAGTCGCCACCCTTGGCGGTGCCGATTTCTATCAGTACCCTGACGACGGTGACTACTACGTGCTGGACGTGACCTATCGCGCTGCGTTTGGTAGCGTAGCCGGAGCCTTGTTCACCTTCACCTTGGTTGCCACCTTCGTGTGGGGTGGACTCGCTGTTGCACTGCGCATCATGTTGACCGGTGAGGATGAAATCAAACTCTACGAAGATGAATCGCATGAATCAATTCTCGTCTTGGATCACGATGAAGAGACGGCGTAAATGAGGTGAGATGAATGGCAGAAAGTGACCAATTCAACGGCCGTCTCGGGCTGATTTTCGCATCCATCGGAGCAGCGATTGGAACCGGTAATATCTGGCGTTTCCCTCGAATGGTCGGCGCCAATGGAGGAGGTACGTTCCTCATTCCGTGGCTCTTTTTCTTGTTCATCTGGTCGATTCCTCTGGTGATTGCCGAATATGCCATGGGTAAGCGCAGTAGAACGGGAACCATCGGGACCTTCCGGATTTTTGCTGGAAAGCGATTCGCTTGGATGGGTCTTTGGACGGCTTGGATTTCAACCGCCATCGGATTCTACTATGCGGTTGTTTCAGGGTGGACATTGAAGTATTTCCAACTCGGTATTACTGGCGCTCTCAACGGAGAAGACGTGGACACCACCGAAGTATGGAACGCCTTCCTCCAGTCTCCAGGACAGGTAATTTTCTTCCAATTTGTCGTTATTCTGCTGGTGCTCGGTGCTATTTGGAAGGGTGCAAAAGCCATTGAAAAAGTCAACTTCTACCTGATGATTTCTCTTTTCGCCCTGCTCTTCTTAACCCTCTTCCTTTCCCTTTGGATGGACTTCTCCGACGGCACCCTCGACGGCGCACTCTTCATGTTCACGGTGGACTTTGACATGCTCTTTGAGCCGGAGGTTTGGATCAACGGCCTTTCCCAATCAGCGTGGTCGTGTTCCGCCGGTATGGGCATGTGCATCACCTAT
>Ga0209631_10004190_pt1 | contig 16098 bp, 17 predicted proteins | sample COG_08_FD_184752 | JGI IMG/M metagenome (GOLD analysis project Ga0209631, IMG submission 184752) | Pelagic Microbial community sample from North Sea - COGITO 998_met_08 (SPAdes) (version 2) | ecosystem: Environmental > Aquatic > Marine > Neritic zone/Coastal water | place: Helgoland, sampling...
ACCCTTTAATTCAGCTGGTCAGTAACGCCCAAATGCTGAGTGATACCTCCCCTGCCTTTTTGTTTTTTTGTTCCATCGGTTGAAAGGGTGTGCTTTTAAGATATCGAATCGCCTCTTTAACAGCCCAGGTACCAGATTAAGTGATTTAGGCCCAGAGCCCTGTTTAGTCGATTAGGCGGTCCAGCATAATTCTTACAAGTCGCCCCTTTTAAGGTGTTGTTGCTTACTTTGCTTCAAGGGATGGATTCCTTTGTAGAAATTGGGGTCCTTCGAGCATCGGGTATTTAGAGTCAGGCTGGATATTCGCAAGTCTAATATGAAAAATTTTTGTCAAAAAACAGACAAACTTAACGCCTGCAGTGGGTAAGAATCCGTCAAATTTTCGACTCTATTCTAAAATACATTATAAATTACTGTTTTAATTGATTTTTTTAAGTGGCATGGGAGTTGCTTTAAGTCATTCGCAGTGGTTTGCGTAGTGCTAGGTTCGATGACAGGCTAGTCGTAGATCGTAAACAAGGAGAAATGTGTGAATAAGATCGTAATTGCAGCAGTAGCGGCAGTGGTTTCGGTGGCAGCAACGTTCGGTGGCGCTTGGATGATGGGTGTTTTTGACCGCCCCGTCAGCAGTCAACCGGTTGCTGATACTCGTGACTTCCGGTACGTAGAGATCCCTGCTGTGGTGGCTAATTTCCAGATTCAAGGCGTGATGCGATATGCCCAAGTCACCGTTAGCATCCAAACCCGAGATGAGAACTCTGAGAAAGTCCTAAAAGACAATACACCGCTGATTGTTAACAAGGTGCTATTACTCCTGGGGGAATTTGACTATCCATCGTTATCAACGATTGAAGGTAAAGAAGAACTGATGAGCAAAATCGGTGATTCGATCAGGGAGTTGTTTAATCAGTCTCAGGTTCCGGTCACTTTTAATCAAGTGATCTTAACGGGCTTTGTGGTGCAGTAGCGATGTCAGACGATGATCTTTTAAGTCAGGAAGAAAAAGATGCCTTGATCAAAGGCGTTGAGCAGGGGGACATCGATGCCCTTGAAGAGCGGACCTATTCTGATGAGCCTCAGGCTTATAATTTCGGCGCACGAGACGGCCGAGTGCTATCGAGTTTGTCGAGACTCGATACCATCAACGATTTGTTGGTTGAAGGGTTGTCTGATGCACTTCAGAGAATGTTTCGTAGCGAACCGAGTGTTTCCGTAGCACCGGTCCAGACCAAGAATCAACCCGATTTTGTCGATGGACTCGATTCACTCTGTCACATCAGCGTTTGCACATTCGACCCACTACCTGGTCGGTTCCTCATGGTTGTTGAAGCAGGACTCCTGGCCCTGTTTGTTGATCGTTACTTTGGAGGTTCAGGGGAGGCGACAACGTCTTCGCGTGCTAAGCAGTTCACAGCCATAGAGCAAAAAATAGCTGACCAAGTCTCTAGAGTCTTACTGCAAGAGCTTAAAACCGCTTGGTCTGATGTTATGGAAACTCGGCCTGCTATCGAGGTCAGTGAACATAATCCTGACTACCTCTCAATCCCTATCGCTGATGAGCCGGTCGCGCACGCCGTTTTTGATATTGGGTTCACGGAAGATAAAGGGCGTTGCCATCTGGCCTTCCCTTACTCAATGTTCCGCCCGATCAAAGATAAGCTCGCCGTTGCTAAGTCTTCGCTTGAGGGTTTCGTGAGCACGGATTGGACGCCTGTGATGTCCAAGAACCTCAATGCCACTGTCGTTGAGTTATCAGCAACCTTGGGTGAGTCGCAACTCACGCTGGGGGATCTATTGGGTTTGCGTCCTGGAGATATTATTGATCTTAAATCACCGGATGAGGTTGTTTTGAAGGTGCGCGGCGTACCGCTGTTTGCAGGGAATTTGGGTAGCTCGAGCGGTCATAACGCGGTGAAGATCACCCACTCTGATATTGACTAACCATTTTATTAGGTCGCAAGGCCCTTTAAGAGGATAAAAAAATGCCAAAGAAAAAAGTTACAGAGGAAGCCGTCGAGGCGTCACCCGAGGTCAAGAGTGATGAAACAGCGGCGATAAATCCTGCCCCGGTCGATGAGTCCTCAACCTCTGGTGTCGAAAACGTGACCCCCGAGGCTGTCATTCCTGACCAGCAGCAAGCCGATACTCGTGAGGCTAACCTCGATGCAATTTTAGATGTTCCCGTCACGCTTGCGCTTGAAGTTGGACGCACCTCATTGCCGATCAAAGAACTCTTGTCTTTGGGGCAAGGAGCCGTCTTAGAACTCGATAGCCTGGTCGGGAAGCCGCATGATGTATTGGTCAATGGCACCCTGATCGCTCATGGTGAAGTTGTTGTTATCGATGACAAGTTTGGGATTCGGTTCATCGATATTGTCAGTCCTTCAGAACGCGTTAAGAAATTGAAGTGAAATGCGACGCGTTATGAAACAAACGTTAGCTCACTTTCTGTTACTGATTGCAGGCTGCATGGGTTCTATGAATCTTTTTGCGGCGGAGTCAGAGGCCCTTGAGGCAGTCAAAGAAGGTATTTTTACCCCCGGGTATCTTGCCCAACTGTTTGCCGGGCTACTGTTGGTCGTCGGATTGATTTTCATTCTGGCGGCACTGTTTAAGCGATTTGGTGAGCCAGTGATGAGCAACCAACCCATGCGAGTTCTGGGCGGCGTGTCGGTGGGCCAGCGCGAGCGTCTGGTATTGGTTCAGATCGGATCTGAGCAAATTGTATTGGGAGTTGCCCCAGGCCATGTGAGCCGCGTACATCAGCTAGAGAGCCCCATCGTCGAGCTCGATTCACTCAGTCAAGGCCAATCAACAGGGCTGGGCCGTCTTTTTGGGAGAACATCAAATAGCGAGATCCAATCATGAAATGGGCATTGCTCATCGCGCTGCTGCTGCCAACTGGGGTTGCTGCTGAAAATGATCTGACCTTGTTCACCATGTTGCCCGGTGCCGATGGTAGCGAGACCTATTCGACAAACATTCAGATTCTGCTAATCATGACCTTGCTGAGCGTGTTGCCTGCACTGCTCATGACCATGACTTCTTTTACTCGAATCATTGTTGTCCTTGCGATTTTGAGACAAGCCATGGGGACGATGCAGACGCCCTCAAACCAAATTCTGATCGGCCTCGCACTTTTTACGTCAATGTTCATCATGATGCCCGTGTTCGAGGAGATCTACGGCAAAGGGGTTGAGCCCTATATGGAGGGAGAGCTTGCATTTCAAGGTGCCCTTGATGAAGGCATTAAGCCGCTTCGGGCCTTTATGCTCAATCAAACTCGAGAAGTCGACTTGATGATGTTTGCGGGGCTGGCTGGGATCGATAGTTTTAATAGCAATGATGATATTCCACTGAATATTTTGTTGCCTTCGTTCGTGACGAGCGAATTAAAAACTGCGTTCCAGATCGGCTTTCTGATTTTTATCCCCTTTTTAATTATCGATTTGGTGGTGGCCAGTGTCCTGATGTCGATGGGCATGATGATGCTGTCGCCGATGCTGATTTCACTTCCGTTCAAAATCATGTTGTTTGTTTTGGTCGATGGTTGGTCTTTGATTTTAGGGACCCTCGCGTCGAGCTTTTATAGTTAAGGATTAATTCTATGATGACGCCTCAAGTGGTTATGGACCTAGGGCATCAGGCACTGATGATGACCGTCATGCTCGCCGGTCCGCTTTTGCTTTCGGCATTGGCCATTGGGCTTTTTGTCGGTATTTTCCAGGCAGCGACACAAATCCAGGAAATGACCTTAAGCTTCATCCCGAAGTTGGGTGCGCTTGTCGTCGCGCTGTTTGTAGCGGGTCCTTGGATGTTAAAGATGATCGTCGAGTTTACGAAAGATCTTTATTATCAAATTCCGGCGCTTGTGGGCTAGCACCGTGGCTTTTTCTGCAGACCAACTGATTGTCTTTGTGAATAGCATCTTTTGGCCGTTTGTCCGGATCGGCGCCATGTTGATGGCGGCTCCGGTTTTTGGTTCAAAATCATTCCCAGTACAGGCAAGAGTACTCTTGACTTTTTTGATTGCTTGGATGGTTTTTCCGCTCCTGCCACCGATTCCGGTTGTCAGTGCCTTCAGCGCTCAGGGGATGTTGATCACGATTTACCAAATCGTTCTGGGCTTAGCGATGGGTTTTATTTTGCAGATGGTCTTTGCAGCGATGGTGGTTGCTGGTCAGACGATGGCGACGAGCATGGGACTCGGTTTTGCTTCAACCGTCGACCCTCAAAATGGCGTTCAAGTGCCGGTAGTGAGTCAGTATTTTTTGATCCTTGCCACTTTGGTGTTTTTGGCGCTTAACGGCCACCTTGTATTGATCGAAACGATTGTTGAATCTTTTTACCGGTGGCCGATCAGCGCGGAAATGTTACCCGAGAATCTTGGGTTTCAAACAGTGACCTGGATCTCTGGTGTTTTCCAGGGCGCGCTGTTGATTGCTTTGCCGGCGGTGATCTCAATTCTTTTGGTCAATTTGGCGTTTGGCGTGATGACCCGGGCAGCCCCTCAAATCAATATATTTGCGGTTGGTTTCCCCATTACGATATCCGTTGGTTTTGTCATGATCATGCTGAGTTTGCCTGTATTTTTGCCGCAGTTTAAAGCATTGCTGGAAGGCGGATTTCTTCAAATGTTGGTGATTCTGGAGTAGAGCATGGCCGATCAAGATACCAGCCAAGAAAAAACAGAAGAACCGACGGAGAAGCGTCTTCAAGACGCGAAGAAAAAAGGTCAGGTTCCTCGATCGAGAGATCTCAATACGCTGTTGTCTCTTGTGGCGGCTGCGATATCAATGCTCTTTTTGGGACAAATGTTGATTGTAGATTTATTCGATCTGATGACCGGCAGCTTGGCCTTCGATTTGCAGGTGATAAAAAATCCTGAGCTGATGTTTGAGCAAATATCGCGGAGCGTTGCCCATGGTTTGGGTGCGCTGGCGCCGCTTTTTGCTTTATTTGTGTTTGCCGCCTTCTTGGGACCCGTTGCCATGGGGGGATGGTCATTCAGTCTAGAATCCCTTGCCCCAAAGCTTGAAAAACTAAGCCCGATAAAGGGATTTAGTCGTATGTTCGGTCTTCAAAGTTTGGTCGAGCTCGTTAAGGCGTTGATGAAATTTTTGTTGGTTGCGGCTGCTGCTTTTTCGATCATTTACTTCTCTATCAGTGAGCTGATTAATCTGGGTCTCATGACGGTCATTGGCGCGACTGCTAAGGCTGGCTCGATGCTGCTGTGGTCGTTCATCGGGTTCAGTTCAGTGCTCATTCTGGTCGCGCTGATCGACGTGCCATTTCAGCTTTGGCAGCACAAAGACAAGCTGAAAATGACCCGTCAGGAAGTGCGTGATGAGCTTAAGGATTCTGAAGGTCGGCCCGAAGTCAAAGGGCAAATTCGAAAAATGCAGCGACAGTTGTCAGAACAACGGATGATGGATGCTGTTCCTACAGCCGATGTTGTCATAACAAACCCAACACATTTTGCAGTGGCTTTGCGTTACGACGAGCATGGTCTAGGCGCGCCAAAAGTTGTTGCTAAAGGGCAAGATTTTATGGCCGCAAGGATTCGTGAAATTGCGGCGGACCACAACATCACGATTTTTGAAGCACCACCCCTCGCCCGAGCCCTGTATGGGATGGTCGAGTTAAACCGGGAAATCCCTGCCAGCCTTTACAAAGCGGTTGCTCAAATACTGGCGTATGTCTTCCAGCTTAAAGACCCGTCTAAAGTTCGGCCTCAGAAGCCAACGGCTCCAGGCTATTTTGATGTTCCAGAACAATACCGAGGTGAAACTGTATGATAGCCAATGCACCGAATTGGGCGAGTTTTATCGCCAGTCCCGGCTCCACTGTTAAATTATTAGGGCTTGGAACGCCGATTTTGATTGTCATGTTGTTGGCCATGATGGTTTTGCCCCTACCGCCGCTTGCGCTTGATGTTTTGTTTACGTTTAACATCGCGCTGTCACTGTTGGTGTTACTGGCCTCCGTCTACGCCCTTAGACCTTTAGACTTCGCTGTATTTCCTACGATTTTGTTGATCGCAACGCTGCTTCGATTAGCGCTTAATCTGGCGTCAACTCGCGTTGTCTTATTAAACGGACACACGGGGGCCGACGCTGCAGGCCAGGTCATTCAAGCTTTTGGAAATTTTGTAGTGGGCGGTAATTACACCGTCGGCCTGGTTGTTTTCAGTATCCTTGTGATCATCAACTTTGTGGTTGTGACCAAAGGCGCGGGACGAGTCTCGGAAGTCACTGCGCGATTTACCCTCGATGCAATGCCCGGTAAGCAAATGGCAATCGATGCCGATATGAACGCCGGGGTTCTCTCCCAAGAGGAAGCGAGGATCAGAAGGGCTGATGTAGCCCGAGAGGCGGATTTCTATGGATCGATGGACGGTGCAAGCAAATTTGTTCGAGGCGATGCGATTGCTGGATTGCTCATCTTATTCATCAACATTATCGGTGGTTTGATCATAGGAATGGTTCAGCATGACTTATCAGCAGGTCAAGCCGCTGAGAATTACATTTTGCTGACCATTGGCGATGGATTGGTCGCGCAGATCCCAGCGCTGTTGCTTTCGACTGCAACCGCCATTGTCGTGACTCGGGTTTCAGATTCGTCCGAGATGAGCGAACAGATCTTTAGTCAACTGTTTAGTTCTGCTCGTCCTTTTTATATTGCCGCTGGTGTTCTAGGCAGTCTTGGTCTTGTGCCTGGGATGCCAAATCTTGTTTTTCTTTCTTTAGCGGGCTTGATGGTCGGTGCGGGTATGTTCATTGGGCAAGGTCAGGCAGAGGAGGCGGTGGCGCTTGAAAAGGAGGCTCAGGCTGCGCTTCCACGCCCTATTGATGATGAAACTAGAGAGCTTGATTGGACCGATGTGCCCAAGATGGACATGATTGGATTGGAAGTCGGCTATCGACTGATCTCGCTGGTTGATGTCGGGCAGGGCGGTGAATTGTTGGGCCGAATCAAGAGCATTCGCAAGAAGTTATCCCAAGATTTAGGATTTCTGCTTCAATCGATTCATATTCGGGATAATCTTGAGCTAGAGCCGAATGACTATCAGATCGTCATCATGGGTGTCCCCGTTGCCAGTGGTATTATTTATCCCGGCAGAGAAATGGCGATCAATCCAGGACAAGTCTTCGGTGAACTTGAAGGCACCGCGGCGAAAGATCCAACCTTCGGATTAGATACGGTTTGGATCGAGCCATCCGAGCGTGACCAGGCGCAAAGCCTTGGGTATACCGTGGTCGATGCCAGCACCGTCATCGCAACGCATATCAGCCAGGTCCTTAAGGAGCATGCCCACGAGTTTTTGGGTCACGATGAGGTGCAGTTGTTGCTTGATGGCCTGGCAAAAACATCTCCAAAGTTGGTCGAAAGCCTCATTCCTAATCTGTTGTCATTGGGCGCTGTCTTAAAGGTGATGCAAAATTTGCTCGCCGAAGGCGTGCCGGTAAGAGATGTCCGCTCAATTGCCGAAGCTTTGGCGGATGGGGCCCTCAGAAGTCAAGATCCTGACTATTTGACGGGTGTTGTGAGGATTGCTTTAAGTCGTCTTATTTATCAAAAAATCAATGGGTTAGAGTCTTCCCTCGAAGTTTTATCGTTAGATCCAAGGTTGGAACAGTTATTGCAAGATGCTATAGCAGGTCAGCATTCTAGCGGTAACTTGGAACCCGGGCTTGCTGAGCAAATGTTGTCCCAAATTACTCAGGGGGTCACGGAAATGGAGAACCAAGGTAAGCCAGCTGTGCTGCTGGTGGCATCAACCTTGCGGCTATGGCTGGCTCGTCTGGTACGTACGAACAACAAAGAACTGAATGTTTTGGCCTACGACGAAATTCCCGCTGAAAAGCAAATCAAGGTCGTAGGCACGGTAGGCGCAGAATAGCCTGAGGTGGCATATGGAAGAACAGATGGAAATTAAGCGGTTTATAGCCGATGACATTAGAGCCGCGATGATTAGCGTCAAAGAAACGCTGGGCTCGGATGCTGTCATCCTTTCGAACCGGAGAAAAGGCGATAAGATTGAGATTTTAGCGGCCAAAGAGCTAGATCCTGAATCGATTTGGCCGACCCATGTCTCCAATGACCAAAGTCAGCAGCGGGTGAGTGTTTCAACCGAGAATTCCAATTCGGAGATGGATCTCAGGGTTCAGTCTGCACTTCGCCGTCCAGGTGTTTTTGATGCAGCATCCTACAGTGAAGAAGTTGTTGAACCCTTAAAGTCGGCAGGCCTCTCTAGTCCTCGACACCCTTCCCGAGTAACTCCTGGACGAGGGGATGAACAGGTACTTGAAGGTCTTAACCTTCTGGCTAAGGGGGCAAGACCTACGCCCCAGCGGGCAGAATCTCGGAGCGCCTCCTCAGCACCACAGGGGCCGACCCCAGAGACCTCTCCAGGGAAGCAAGCACCAGTGACTGCATTTGAAAAAGCCGCAGAATTAGAGGACGCGCAAGCTTCGAGTTCGGCAGATGTCATACTTGACTCGCTCAAGCAGTTATTGACAGAAGAGCTGACCAAAGTGAACCGACTGGCATCCTCGTCTCAGGTCGCGCGCAATCAAGTCATTGACTGTATGGTGACCCTCGGATTGAGTCCCGATGTGGCCGAAGAGATTGAAGCTCGTTTTGAGTCTGAACGACCTTCTGACCTTGCTGCTGAGCTTAGTCTTCGAGACCGAGTCGTCGAGATGGTAGCGGACTCTGTGAACGTGTTTGAAGACGACTTTATTGATGGTGGCGGTCTCTTTGCTATTATTGGGGCATCCGGTGTCGGCAAGACCACGACGGTCGCAAAGCTCGCGGCCCGCTATGCATTGAAATACGGCAAGGAATCGATTGCGCTGATATCGACTGATGCTTTTAAAATTGGTGGCCAAGACCAACTTCAAACGTTTGGAAAAGTCCTGAACATTCCCGTGCTCTTAGCGACGAATAAAAAAGAGTTGATTGAGGCGCTGGACGCCTCGTCGGATAAAGACCTCGTTTTGATCGATTCTGCGGGTGCAAGCTTGAGGGACATCAAATTGAACCGGGAGCTCTCCGATCATAAAACGTATGGTTCAAGGCTGGAAAATATATTAGTGGTGTCTAGCACAAGCCAACTAGGATTGTCTGAGCAGATTGTAAAGGACTATCAGCATGCCGATATCCGTGCTGCGGTCGTCACGAAAGTTGACGAAGCGATTAATTTAGGTTCTGCGGTGACGCTGTTGATACGGTCTCAAGTCGCTATGGCATATAGCTGTAATGGCCAGGGTCTTTCGGATATTGCGCTTGCGAAAATTCGATCCCTCTTAACATCGAGCTTTGCTATGATTGAGAAGGTAAGCCAAGTAGGTGCGCAACAAAAAAAGGACATGTCGTTTCATGCCTGAACCAGTCACCGTCATCGCGATCACAAGCGGCAAGGGGGGCGTTGGTAAAACCAACGTGTCAGTTAATCTTGCGGCAGCTTTATCATCGATTGGAAAGTCTGTGCTTTTGATGGATGCTGACTTGGGATTAGGTAATGTCGATGTTTTGCTGGGCCTTGAACCAGAATTTGATCTTCAGCATGTGATTTCTGGAGATAAGTCTTTAGACGACATTATTGTCGAAGGGCCTGCGGGTATTGACGTCGTGCCTGCGAGCTCAGGCGTAGAACAGATGGCCGAACTGTCGGCGCTTGAGCACGCTAGCTTAATCTCAGCCTTCAGTGAACTCACACGACCCTTAGATGTTTTGATCGTCGATACTGCGGCAGGTATTGCCGATGGTGTGATCTCTTTTGCCAAGGCAAGCCAGGAAGTAATTGTGGTGGTTTGCGATGAACCCACATCCTTAACAGATGCTTATGCGCTCATTAAAGTGCTTTCAACTCGCCACGGCATTAAGAAGTTTCACGTCCTTGCAAATATGGTCAAAGATGAGCAGCAAGGTCTGAACCTTTATGAAAAGCTGCTTAATACCACTGATCGTTTCCTTGAAGTTGGGCTTAAGTATTTGGGTGCGGTACCCTTTGATCAGCAACTCAGGAGGGCGGTCCAAAAACGTCAGCCGGTCTTCAGTTGTTATCCGCGAAGCGACTCTGCGAAGGCCCTTGAGCGGATTGCTGGCCGTATTGGAGCGTGGCCGGTGCCTGATCAGGCATCAGGCTATTTACAGTTCTTTATCGAGCGTCTTCTAAATGCATCGAACGTTCAAGCGTCTATACCGGTAGAACCCAGATGAATGCGGCTTCGGTTTATGCGGGCCAGCAGAAACTGCAGCAAAATGAGCAAATTGCGCTGCATCTAGGTCTGGTAAAACGAATCGCGCTTCATTTGTTGGCGCGGTTACCAAGCTCCGTTGAACTCGATGATCTGCAACAATCAGGATTATTGGGTCTTTTAAGTGCCGTTAGAAGTTACACACCTGAACAGGGTGCGAGTTTTGAGACCTATGCAGGTATTCGGATTAAAGGCGCGATGCTCGACGAGTTGCGGAAGCTCTCCTGGGCCCCGAGATCTGTCAATGAGAAATCTCGTCGGCTCGCTCGAGCAGTGCGAGAAGCGGAGCTTAAGAATTCTGGTCAGGCCTCAGATCAAGACATTGCCGATGAACTGGACGTTACATTGGATGAATATCATCGGATGCTTACAGAGACGTCGAGTGCGCAACTCTTGTTTGTAGAAGATCTTGATGTCGAGCGGTCACAAGAAGTGACTCAGAGTCCCGAGTTGATCTTGCAGGATGATCGGTTTAGAGACAGCCTAGCGGAAATTATTGACGGCTTGCCAAAAAAAGAAAAGATGGTCATGGCGCTGTATTATCAGGAAGATATGAACTTGAAGGAAGTGGGGCTGATACTTGAGGTGAGTGAATCTCGGGTCAGTCAGATTCATAGCCAAGCCTTATCTAGGATTCGATCCAAGATGGGTGGATGGGTATGAAGCATCACGCTAGGGGAGGAGCGTCACCATGGATATTTTAACGGTTCTTGGGATCGTGGTTGGCATCGGTATGATTTGGTTTGGCTACGTTGGCGAAAATGGCGATCCAATTTGGGTTATCTCCCACCCCTACGCATGGATGATTGTGATCGGTGGTTCAATTGGATGCGGCATGATCGGCATGCCCCTCGCGCACGGCAGACATGTTATCAAACAGACGCCGCTCATCTTCGTTCCTCCAAAACTCAACCAGGATGAGATGGTGGATAAAATGGTCGACTGGGCACAGATTGCCCGCCGGGAGGGGCTTTTGGGTTTAGAAGGCTTGTCTGAAACCGAGGAAAACCCATTTGCTCAAAAGGGATTGCGGATGTTGGTTGATGGTAGAGAGCCTGAGTCGATTCGGAAAATTTTAGAAATTGAGCTCGAAACGCATGAAACCTTGGATATTGCTGCGTCAAAATTTTATGGGGAGCTTGGCGGTTACGCGCCGACCATTGGAATCATTGGTGCAGTACTCGCACTGATTGTTGTGATGCAGGATTTGAGCGATCCAACAAAAGTAGGGCAGGGAATCGCGACGGCTTTTTGCGCCACGGTCTACGCGCTCCTATCTGCGAATTTAATCTTTCTCCCTTGGGCCGCTAAGCTGAAAGTCATCGCTGAACAGGAAGCTCAATTTAGATTTATGATCGTTGAAGGCTTGGTGCTCATCGCCTCGGGTGAGAATCCGCGCAATTTGGAAGATCAAATGAGAAGTTACTCAACTTAAGATACAGTGCAGAACCACTATGGGTCGGAAGAAAAAGCCAGAAGAACACGTTAATCACGAACGGTGGATGGTCTCTTATGCAGACTTTATTACCTTGTTGTTTGCGTTTTTTGTCATGCTTTATTCGATTTCGATCGTTAATACAGGCAAGTTTAAGGTCCTTTCAGAATCCTTAACGGCTGCGTTTACTGACCCAGCACGTTCTTTGGAGCCGATCCAAATCGGTGATCCCGTGCGAGCACCCGCAGAATTGTCAAAGACCATGCCCTCCGAGCCGATTGCGAGGCCCATTCGGCCCACTGAGGTTCGTCAAATGGCCAAGATGGCTGACGTCGATCCGGAACAGTTAGAACAAGCCAGTCAGCAGTTAGATCAGATCCAGAAGCGGGTTGAAAATGCGATGGAAGAAATGATCAGCCAGGGTGCGATTACCATCCAGCGTAGCGAGTATTGGATCGAAATCGAAATGAACTCCTCTGTGCTTTTTGACAGCGGGTCATCGACGCTTTTTCCCAGAGTCGTCCCGATTTTGACCCAATTGGGCCGTGTGATGATGGATTTTCCTAACCACGTGCATGTTGAGGGCTATACCGACACGGTACCGATTAACACAGAATTGTTCCCATCAAACTGGGAGCTCTCTGGCGGAAGAGCTGCCACCGTAGTGCGACTGTTCGAATTTACCGGCGTGCAGCCAGATCGCTTGGCCGCAATCGGATACGGAGAGTTTTACCCCGTTGGAGATAATCGAACGGTGGAGGGACGCGCTCAAAACAGACGAGTGGTAGCCGTAGTGCTTGCCGAAATTGGAAATGATATCGATTCTGCGCTGGAAAAATTCGAAAAAGTTAAGACAGCCTCCTCCCCTGTCAGCTGAATAAGGTTTTGTTGAGACGCTCGAGATGAATCGACAGTCCGTCTTTGGTCTATCCAGTGCCTCGCTTGTTCGTTTGTTCGGCTTGTCTAGTGTGACTAACCACGACGTGGTGTCTTTTGAGATGAAACGTTTTTTTGGGCTGTTTAAGCCGTCCGAGATGGCTGCTCGTCGCTGTTGTACTTTGGCGCTTTTCCTCTGTCTGAACGCTTTTCCGCTGGTTGGCTCTGCTGCTGAAACAGTGCCTTGGCCAGATCCCGAGCGCTATCGGGATGTGATCCAGGATTGGGCCGCTGCCGTCCCTGCACCAAAGCGCGCTCTTGTAGGGGTGGGCAGCTCCAGCATGCGTTTTTGGAGCGTAGGCAACCGGTTCGCCAACGATTTTGCGCCTATAACGACCGTCAATCGAGGCTTTGGCGGCAGCGTGATGAATGATGTTGCTTACTTTTTAGATCCAGCGGTTCTGGATTTGGAGCCCCGGGCTGTCATGATTTATGAGGGCGATAATGATATCGCCAGAGGTATCAGCCAGGCAGCGATTGTGAGCAGTCTTCAGGGCATCATCGAGCAATTGCATTTTCGGGACCCAGAGATAAGGGTTTATGTTTTTTCTATAAAGCCCAGTCTTGCAAGAATGTCCCTTTGGGCCTCTATGCAGGCAGTAAACCAATCCTTTAAAAGTCTTGCTGAAGGCGACGATCGCGTTTTTTATGTGGACGTTGCGACTGCGATGCTCAATGACAATGGCCGGCCAGATCCAGATCTTTTTATCGATGATGGACTGCACTTGTCTGCCGCTGGGTATGACGTCTGGCAACAAGTCGTGCGTGAGGTTGTGGTGCCGATCGAGACCCCATTTGAGGGCTCATAGGGTTGTATAAAGAGCGACTTGAGATGGCGCACGTCAGCATAAAGCGGCCCGCGCTTATTCTGAATGCGCTCCGGTTTGGTGTGGGTGCGCAGCCCCGAGCAGCCGTTTTGGGGGTTAGACCGCTGCTCGGAGTGAAGGCTTCAGTGCCCTTGGACAGAGGCCCTACCAGAGGTCGTACTTCTGGATTTCGGCACGCCCGACCACCATGTGATGCACCTCATCGGGCCCGTCTGCAAACCGCAAGTGGCGCATATCGGTGTACATGCCGGCAAGCGGCGACCATTGGGAAATGCCGGTTGCACCGTGCATTTGAATGGCTTGGTCAATAATCAAACAAACCTTCTCAGGGACCATCGCTTTCACGGCGCTCACGTAGACCCGTGCTTCTTTATTGCCCAACACGTCCATCGCTTTGGCGGCCTGTAAGACCATCAGTTTCATCGCGTCAATTTCGATGCGCGCGCGAGCAATGACTTCTAAGTTTTTTCCCAGCTTGGCTATGGGTTTACCAAAAGCCTCTCGAGTTGCCGAGCGCTTCACCATTAATTCGAGCGCCTTTTCGGCTTTTCCGATGCTGCGCATACAGTGATGAATTCGGCCAGGACCGAGACGGACCTGGGAAATTTCAAAGCCTCGGCCCTCGCCGAGTAAGATATTGTCCTTGGGCACTCGTACATTATTAAAGCGAATGTGCATGTGACCTCTGGGCGCATGATCTGCGCCAAAGACCTGCATGCCCTCTAAAATCTCGACGCCCGGGGTGTCCTTGGGCACGAGAATTTGTGACTGCTGGCGGCTTGGCGCGGCGTCCGGGTCGGTTTTGACCATGACAATCATAATTTTACAACGCGGGTCACCGGCGCCTGAGATATAGAACTTCTCGCCATTGATCACCCATTCATCGCCCTCTAGGACAGCGCGAGTGCTGATGTTTTTGGCATCGGAGGAGGGCAGTCCTGGCTCGGTCATGGCATAAGCAGAACGAATTTCACCGTTTAAAAGCGGTTTGAGCCACTGCTCTTTTTGCTCGGGAGTGCCGACCCGCTCAAGCACTTCCATATTGCCGGTGTCCGGTGCGCTGCAATTGAGGGTCTCTGATGCTAAGGGGAATTTTCCGAGTTCAGAAGCAATGTACGCATAGTCCAAATTAGTCAGGCCATCCCCCATTTCAGAATCCGGGAGAAAGAAGTTCCAGAGACCTGAGTCCTTGGCCTTTTGCTTGGCGCCCTCGAGTAACTCGAGTTGCCGCGGGTGCCAAGACCAACGATCAGTTTTCTCTTTCTCTAAGCTTTGAAACTCTTCGGTAATCGGTTCAACGTTGTCGGCGATGTGCTTTTGAACAGCGTCCATCAAGGGTTGAGCCTCCTCCGACATGGCAAGGGTATAAAGATCGTTAGCGATATCTGGCATCAGTGTGCTCCTGTCATAATTGTCCCGATCAAAACACGCAGCCTCCCTTCAGTGCAAGTCAATGCAGGAGAATGATGTTGGGTTATTAGTGCCCCGTCATTGACGGCGGCTTTGCGGGTAATTGCTCGATCAATCCCGTCAGTTGCATCACTGCATTCAAACGATTTCTCGATGTTGCAGCTTGAGCTCATCCGCATTTAGGTGTTCACTGGAGGCCGAACCTGTGGCGCTGGTTTGGGGCGGAGAACGGATGCGCTGCACCGGAGAGTTTCGGTGGCTGGGGACAATGATCAAGCGGTTGAGTCCTCCCGAGGACATCGTCTCGATTATGACGGTCGGCACCTACATTCTAGACAAGGAAGAACAGTGAAAAATCTATTTGATATCAGCGGTAAAGTCGCGCTCATCACCGGGGGGTCGAGGGGCATCGGGGAGATGATCGCGGCAGGGTTTTTGGCCAACGGCGCGAAAGTGTACATCAGCTCGCGGAAGGCACAGGCGTGCGACGCCACTGCGGCGCGGTTGTCAGAAACTTATGGGGGGACCTGCATATCCCTGCCGGCCAACCTTTCGAACGTTGAGGGCTGCACGCAATTGGCGGGTGAGATCGCAGGGCGGGAGTCGCAGCTGGATATTTTGATCAACAATGCAGGGGTGTCTTGGGGCGCCCCCCTGGATGACTTTCCTGAGTCGGGTTGGGATAAGGTCATGGATACCAATGTTAAAGGCGTGTTTTTTCTGACCCAAAAATTACTTCCGCTTTTGCGGGCATCGGGAACCAGCGAGGATCCTGCCCGGGTGGTCAATGTAGGTTCGATTGATGGGATCAAAAATCCGGTCTTCGAGACGTTTTCCTATGGTCCGTCAAAAGCTGCTTTGCATCACTTAACCCGTGGCTTGGCGCTGCATTTGTCGCGGCAACACATCATCGTCAACGCAATTGCACCTGGACCGTTTCCGACCTGGATGCTCAGCACGGGTGTAGGCGGTGGCGGGGATACCGACATCGACTGGAGCAGCGTTGCAGCGTCTAATCCCCGGGGCCGAGTGGGCACACCTGAGGATATCGCTGGACTTGCAATCTTTTTGTGCTCCCGCGCTGGTGCCTTCACTGTCGGCGAGGTGATCACTTGTGATGGGGGCAGTGCTTACGCAACTTGATGCTTTTACCGCCTGTCTCGGGCAAGGTCTCGGGGAGCCTAGGCGCTACGAGTGAATGTCTGTCACGCGGCAGAAACAGGAG
>Ga0209631_10004192_pt1 | contig 16095 bp, 28 predicted proteins | sample COG_08_FD_184752 | JGI IMG/M metagenome (GOLD analysis project Ga0209631, IMG submission 184752) | Pelagic Microbial community sample from North Sea - COGITO 998_met_08 (SPAdes) (version 2) | ecosystem: Environmental > Aquatic > Marine > Neritic zone/Coastal water | place: Helgoland, sampling...
TGTAGCTTACTATTTAAGCAAAACAAGACTAATTGATAATTTTTAATTTAAAAGATAATAAGAACCTAAACCTAAAAAAGAAAGAAAACCAATTACATCAGTAATTGTTGTAACAAAAACACTTGAAGCTAAAGCTGGGTCTATATTAAGTTTTTTTAATGAAACTGGAACTAGAATTCCAAATAATCCTGCTACAATCATATTTAGAGTCATTGAAATACCAATTAATAAAGAAAGATATATTTCTTTAAACCAAAGTTGAACAATTACTGCTGTTATGACGGCAAAAATAATACCATTTAAAATTCCTATTAAAAATTCTTTACCTACAACACGATTAAAATTACTTTTTGATAGCTCTTTTGTGGCTATAGCTCTTATTGTGACAGCTAAAGTTTGCATTCCTGCGTTTCCGCCCATTGATGCAACAATTGGCATAAGGAAAGCTAAAGCTACCATTTGTTCAATAGAAGCTCCAAAATTACTAATAACCCAAGTTGCAAGTAATGCTGTGAATAAATTTAATAACAACCAGTTAAATCTTCTTTTTGTTTTTAACATCACGCTATCAGTAATTTCTTCGTCACCAACACCAGCCAAGAGTAATGCATCTTCTTCGGCTTCTTCTTGCACGACTGTAACAACGTCATCCGCTGTAATCATGCCAACTAATTTATTTTCTTTATTTACAACTCCAGCTGAAACCAAGTTATAGTTTTCAAATGTGAGACCAACTTCTTCTTTATCCATATTTACTGAAATCAACACAGGCATTTCTAGCATTATAGAGTTCATTTTTAAATCTCTAGCCGTTCTTAGCACTCTTGAAGAAGGAACAGTTCCAATAGGCTTAAAATCATTATCGACAATAAATATTTCTAAAAATTCTTCAGGTAGATCTTTTTCTTCTCTAAGATAATCGATAGTTTGCCCCACTGTCCAATTACTTGGAACAGCCGTAAATTCTCTTTGCATAATTCTTGCAGCTGAGTCTTCAGGATAACTTAGCCCCTCTTGTAATAGAAACTTATCCTTTGGCGGAAGCTTTTCTAAAACTTTTTCTTTTCTATCTTTTGATATATTTTCAAGAATTTTTATTGCATTATCTGACTCTAAACGTTTAATAATTTTTGCAAGAGATTCTATTGAAAGTAATTGCAAAACTTCACTTTGTACTGACTCGTTTAATTCAATAAATATTTCTGGTTCTATATTGAATGACTCTATTTCAATTAGTTTTGTTCTTGTATCGGGATTTAGATTTTCAATAAGGTTAGCAACATCTGCCTCATGAAGGTTTTTGAGTGTTTGATTGATAAATTCTACATTTCTACTCTCAATATTCTGAGTGAAAGTGCTGATAAACTCTTTGTTAAAATCTAGATTGACTTTTTTTGTTTCTGTTGATTTTGGTAAAGTCATAAATACCTCGTAAAGTTTTTTTGAGACTATTAGTCTATAAAATGATAAAATTCAATTTAAATGAGTATAGAAATAAAAATTAGTAAGAAACCTATTTCCTATAAAACTGCCATGCTTTATCTCAATAAAAGAGTCCAAGAAGTAAAAATTGCCAAAAATAGAGAACTATTGTGGATCTTAGAACATCCTACTACATATACTGCTGGTGTGAGTTTCAACAAAAAAGAAATAATAGATAAAAAAATTGAATTAATTAAGTCAAACAGAGGAGGAAAAATTACTCTACACAACCCTGGGCAAAAAATTATTTATTTTGTAATAGATTTAAATAAAAAAAAGAAGGATATAAGAAAATTAATTAATGTTTTAGAAAAAAGTCTAATACAATTCTTAAAAAGTTACAAAATAAAAGCCAATACGGATAGAAAAAATATCGGTATTTGGGTTAATGGTAAAAAAATTGCAGCTATCGGAATAAGAGTATCTAGATGGGTTGCTTTTCATGGATGTTCAATAAATATTTCAAATAATTTGAATCAATATTTAAAAATTATTCCATGTGGTTTAAACAATAAAAAAATAACATCAATTTTTAAAGAGACTGGAGATATACCTAAAAATTTTGAAAAAAAATTAGCTGACATATTTGTTAAAAATATTAATCATATTTAAATATTCTTCATTAGAAAATCTTCGAACACGCTATTATATTTTGCTTTAAAATTATATTGAACGTTATTAATCATAAATTTTATTTTATATGCGTGCAACAAAAGGTTTTTTATTTTAATTCTCTTTCTATCATTTAAAAAATATTTATCATCTCCTACAATTGGGCTTCCAATATTTAAAAGCTGTCTTCTTAATTGGTGCTTTCTTCCTGTAATTGGATTTAACTCTAGATATGAGTAACCTTCATTAGACTTAATAACTCTTAAATTTGATATAGCTTTTTGAGTTATCTTCTTATTATTTTCATAATAAACAAGATCATCATTAATTGTTTTGATCGAATTATTCACTTTTCCATAAACTAAAGCGAGATAAGTTTTATGAATTTTTCTTATTCTAAATAGTGATGTAAAAAGTTGAGCAAATTTTCTATTTTTTGCAATTATTAAAACTCCAGAAGTTTCTTTGTCTAATCTGTGTACAATAAAAGGTTTAGAATTTTCAAAATATTTTGTATTTTTTAATATATCTATAATATTTTTAAATGATTTAGTACCTGATTGAACGGGTATACCTGTTGGTTTATTAATTATAATAAAATTTTCATTATCTTCTATTACATAGTCATCATATTCACCAATTTCTTTCTTCTTAGGTAAATATTTTATTTTTTTGAGTTTTTCAGTTGCTTTAAATTTTGAGATATCATAAATCTCTATTACATCATCAAATTTTAATCTGTATGATGATTTAGTTTTCTTTTTATTAACTTTAATTTTATTTTGTCTTATAATTTTTTCTATTAAGGAATGTGGTAAATTTATTACTTTATCTTTAAACCACTTATCAAGACGTGAGTCGTTGTAATCCTCGTCTACTTTAAAAGATTTCGGCATGGAAACTTAATTTATTTTTTTGCTATATTTGGCTCTGTTTGAGCTTCTTTTTTTTTATCTTTTATTTCAGTTTTTTTTGGCTTATCTACTTTTTTCGCTTCAGGATTTCTGTCAACTAACTCAATAACAGCCATTGGTGCATCATCACCAGTTCTAAACCCAGCTCTCAAAACTCTTGAATAACCACCTTTTCTTGAACTATACCTTTTTGATAATTCATCGAAAACTTTTGTTACTGATTTTTTATCCTGTAGCTTAGAAAATAATCTTTTTTTATTACTCAAAATATTTTTTTTGCCTATAGTAATAACTTTATCTATTTGTGGTTTTAATTCCTTTGCTTTTGGCAATGTTGTTACGATCTGCTCATATTTGATTAAAGAATTAAGCATATTCTTAAATAGAGCTTTTCTATGCTCACTCGTTTTATTTAATTTTCTGTAACCTATACCATGTCTCATTAGTAATTATTTTCCTCTAATTTTTTTGATAGTTCGGCTATATTATCAGGCGGCCAATTAGGAATTTCCATCCCAAGATATAATGACATGGTGTTCAATACTTCTTTTATTTCATTAAGTGATTTTCTACCAAAATTTGGAGTTCTTAACATTTCTGGCTCTGTTTTTTGAACTAAGTCTCCAATATAGATAATGTTATCATTTTTTAAACAATTCATAGATCTAACTGATAATTCTAATTCCTCTACACGTTTTAATAAGTTTTTATTAAATTCAGGTTCTGAAGATTTAACCTCTTTAACAACCTCTCGTGGATCTTCAAAATTAACGAACATTGACAATTGATCTTGGAAAATTCTAGCTGAGTAAGCAATTGCGTCTTCAGCATCAACAGTGCCGTTAGTTTCAACTGTCATAACTAATTTATCGTAATCTAAAGCACTGCCAGCTCTTGTGTTTTCGACAGAAAAAGATACTTTTTTAACTGGACTAAACAATGAGTCTATTGAAATTAAACCAAGTGGGCTATCGTCTGATTTATTTTTTGGCGCAGGAACGTAACCTTTTCCATTAGTTACCATTAATTCCATATGAAAGTGAGTTTTTTCGTCAAGATTACAAATTATTTGCTCAGGGTTTAAAATTTCTATCTCAGGAACAAGTGTGATATCTTTTGCTTTTACTTCTTTGGGGCCTTTAATATCTAAAATAATTTTTTTTGGATTTGAAGAAGATGATTTTATAGCTAAGTTTTTGACATTTAGAACTATATCTGTAACATCTTCGCTAACACCTTTAATAGATGAAAATTCATGAAGCACTCCATCAATTTGTATGGATGTAACCGCGGCACCTTGAATTGAAGATAGCAATATTCTTCTTAAGGAATTTCCAATAGTTTGTCCAAATCCTTTTTCCAATGGTTCAGCTACCACTTTAGCAATTGTCTTGTCTTCATTGCTTGTTATATCTAACTTGTCAGGTTTAATTAACGCTTTCCAATTCTTGTCTATAACATTTGTAGTTGTTTGCATTACACTCTCCTTCTTTTAGGCGGCCTTGCACCATTATGTGGCATAGGTGTAGTATCCTTAATTGATAAAATTTTAAATCCTCTTGACTGCAATGATCTTAGTGCAGTCTCTCTTCCAGAACCTGGGCCTTTTACTTGTACAGTTAATGTTCTCAAACCTTGTTCAAATGCTTTTGACCCAGCATCATCAGCAGCAACTTGTGCTGCATAAGGTGTAGATTTTCTAGAACCTTTAAATCCTTTAGCACCTGCAGATGACCAAGATATAACATTACCACTTTCATCAGCTATTGAAATAATTGTGTTATTAAATGTAGAATATACATATGCAATACCTGATGTTATATTTTTTTTAATTTTTTTCTTCTTTTTAAAAGAGCTAACTTTTTTATTATCAGTTGTTTTTGTTTCAATTTTTGGTTTAACTTTTTCAACTTTTTTATTCATTAAAATTTATTTTTTAAGAGGGGTTAGTTTCTTACCAGCAATAGCGATAGCTTTGCCTTTTCTAGTTCTAGCGTTACATTGAGTTCTTTGTCCTCTAACAGGTAATTTTTTTTTATGTCTAGATCCTCTATAACAAGCTAGGTCCACTAATCTTTTGATATTTACAGAAACCTCACGTCTTAAATCTCCTTCAACTTTATGATTTGCATCAATAAACTCTCTAATCTTTAATACTTGTTCCTCAGATAACTCGTTGACTCTTTTTGAAGACGGTATGTCTAGCTTTTTACAAATATTTTTAGATGCATGTAACCCAATACCATGTATATAAGTCAAAGCTATACTAACAACTTTATTTTGTGGAATATTTATCCCTGCGATACGAGCCATAAATTAATGAATTAATATTTCTTGCGTATTTATATTGTCTAATCTCTTAAAGTCAACCCTTCAAACCCTCAATTAAGCCGCTAATTTCATCATTAATTTCAGATATAGGTTTCTCTCCGTTAACAACTGTAAGTAAATTAGATTGTTTGTAAAATTCTATGACTGGTTTAATATTGTTTTCATACATTTCATATCTTTTTATAGCTATATTTTCATTATCATCTGCTCTTTTTTCTAAATTTTTCCTCTCAGATATTCTTTTTTTTATTGTTTCTAAACTTACTGATAATTTAAGAGCTATATCTATTTTCTGATCATATTTAATCATAAGACTCTCAAGGTTTTTAACTTGTATTAGATTTCTTGGATATCCATCAAATATTAATCTGTTTTTGTAATTTTTGTTACTTATGTGTTTTTCAATTAAATCACTAACTATTTTATCAGAAACTAAATTTCCAGAATTTATTATTGAAACAATTTTTTTGCCTAATTCAGTTTTGTTTATAATTTCTTTTCTTAAAAGTTCACCCGTAGATAATTGATGTAATTTATATTTTTCTACTATAAAATTTGATTGTGTACCTTTACCAGCTCCAGGTGGACCAAAGATAACTATATTCATTTGCTTTATTATTTACCAAATTTTGTTTTTTTAATTAATGACTCATATTGAGAACTCATTAATCTTGTTTGAACCTGCGTAACAGTATCCATCGCCACTACGACAACGATTAATATTGAAGTTCCACCTAAATAAAAAGGAATAGGATATTTTGCTATTAAAAATTCTGGCATTAAACAAACAAAAGTTAGATATAAAGCTCCAACAGTAGTCAATCTAATTAATATACTATCTATGTATTCTGCAGTTCTTTCACCAGGTCTTATACCAGGTATATATCCTCCGTATTTTCTTAAATTTTCGGCTGTTTCTTTTGGATTAAAAACAATCGAAGTATAAAAAAAAGAAAAGAAAATTATTCCAGATGCATAAAGTAGCATATAAAGCGGCTGTCCTTGAGTGAACATTGATGAGATTTTTAAGAAAATGTCTGAGTCTGCAAAACCAAAATTAGAAATAGTAATTGGCAATAATAATAAAGCAGATGCAAAAATTGCAGGTATAACTCCAGCAGTATTTATTTTTAAAGGTAGATGAGAAGACTCTCCTCCATACATTTTATTTCCAACTTGTCTTTTGGGGTAATTAATTAAAATTTTTCTCATCGCTCTTTCAAAAAATACAATGAACAAGACTGTTAAGATTACCAAAACAAATATTCCAACTATCATCACTGCTGATAATGCTCCTGTTCTGCCTAATTCAAAAGTTGAAGCTAATGCTCTTGGAATTTCTGCAACAATACCTGAAAAGATAATCAAGGATATACCGTTACCAACACCTCTTAATGTAATCTGCTCTCCTAACCACATTAAAAATGTTGTTCCAGCAACTAAAGAAATTGTTGTTGTTAATTTAAAAGATAGTCCTGGTTCTATAACTAAATTTCCAGCATTTTCTAAACCAACTGAAACACCGTATCCCTGCAAGCAAGCAATTAAAACTGTTCCGTATCTAGTAATTTGTGTTATTTTTTTTCTTCCAGTTTCACCTTGCTCTTTTAAGCTTTTAAAATAATCAGACACGCCTGTTAGCAACTGAACAATAATCGAAGATGAAATATAAGGCATAATTCCCAGAGCAAAAATTGCCATTCTAGTCACGGCTCCACCAGAAAACATGTTAAACATCCCAAGAAGACCTTTTTGACTAGAGGCCATAATTTCTTTTAATGCTTCTGGATCAATACCCGCTAGAGGTACATATGTACCTAATCTGTAAATAATTAAAATCAGAATTGTGAACAGAATTCTGTTTTTAAGATCTTTTGCCTGACTAAAAGCACCTGTGGTATTTAGTGTTTCACTGGACATAAATTTTTATTTTTTAATGATATTAATTTTTCCACCTGCTTTTTCAATTTTTGATAAAGCTTGCTTGGAGACGTAGTTGGCTGATATTTCTATATCTTTCTTTATTTCACCTGTGCCTAAAATCTTTAGTTTAAGAAATTTTTTATTAATCAATTTTTTTGCCTTTAAAGTTTTTAAATCAAAATTATTCTTTATATCATTTGCTGATTTATCTAAGATATTTTGTATTTTAGATAAATTTAAAATAGCAATGTTATTTTTATTTAAAGATTTGAATCCTCTTTTTGGTAGTCTTCGATATAAAGGCATTTGACCACCTTCAAAACTTTTTATTGCTACACCGGATCTAGATTTTTGACCTTTATGACCTCTAGAAGAAGTTTTACCTTTTCCAGAACCGATACCCCTACCAACGCGTGTTTTTTTTTTATTATTTTTAATCAAATTGTTTAATTGCATTATTTAGCCTCTCTTTTTAAAACAATATCTGATATTTTTTTTCCTCTAATAGCAGATATCATTTTTGGAGTATTTTGTGATTTTAAACCATTAACGCATGCTTTTAAAACATTGTGAGGGTTAGCTGAACCAAGTGATTTAGCTACCACATCTTGAATACCAAGAACTTCACAAACAGAACGTATTGCTCCACCTGCAATTATTCCTGTTCCAGCTGGTGCAGATCTTAAAAAAACTTTACCAGATCCATTTTTGCCCTTTACATCGTGATGAAGAGTTCTTCCATCTTTCAAAGGTATTTTTATTAAGTTTCTCTTTGCATCTTCAGTTGCTTTTTTGATAGCGTCTGGAACTTGTTTTGACTTACCTTGACCTATACCTACAGATCCTTTTTGATTGCCTACAACTACTAATGCTGCAAATCCAAATCTTCTACCGCCCTTAACAACTTTCGTTATTCTGTTAATTGCGACTAATTTTTCTTTTATATCAGACTCTATTTTTTTATTTTCAGCCATATTAAAATTTTAGTCCATTTTTTCTTAAAGTTTCAGCAAATGTTTTTATTCTTCCATGAAATTTATAACCACCCCTATCAAAATAAACTTTATTGATATTTTTTTCTTTAGCTCTTTTAGCTAAAATCTCACCTATTAAAATCGATTTTTGCATTTTTTTTACTTTCTTTATCTTTATATCTTTCTCAATAGATGAAGCCGAAACTAATGTTTTCTTTTGTTTATCATCAATAATTTGAGCAGATAAATTTTTTAATGATTTAGAAACTGATACTCTATATCTATCAACATTAACACTTTTTATTTTTTTTCTATTTCTTAATTTTCTTTTTATTTTAGTATTAATTTTTTTCATTATTTCTTTTTACCCTCTTTTCTAAGCACAAATTGTCCTCTTTCTTTAATACCCTTACCCTTGTAAGGTTCTACAGGTTTTAGATTTTTAATATCTGCAGCTATTTTAGAGACCAGTTCTTTATCAACCCCATTAATTTTTATTATAGTTTGTTTTTCAACTGTAATCTTAATATCTTTTGGTATTTTAAAATTAACATCGTGACTAAATCCAATTTGTAAATTCAAAATTTCACCTTTTAAATTTGCTCTAAAACCCACACCATTTAGTTCTAATATTTTTTCATGACCAGTCGATACGCCCATTATAGCATTATTAATTAAACTTCTATATGTGCCCCACATAATTGATGTTCTTTTATCAACTTTTTTTTCTAAAGGTAATATTTGGAATTTACTATCAACCAATTTTGATGAAAAAATTTTATCATTGATTGTTAGTTTTTTTGTTCCTTTAGGTCCAGATATAGTTAAATCGCTTCCCTCTATTTTAACTGAGGAGTCTTTCGGAATAATGATATTTTTTTTACCAATTTTTGACATTAAAATACCCTACAAATTATTTCCCCACCGACATTATTTTTTCTTGCTTCCACGTCACTCATTACGCCTTTTGGAGTAGATAAAATTGCTAAACCTAATCCATTCATTACTTTTGGAATGCTTGTCGCTCTTGAATAAACTCTTCTACCAGGTTTAGAGATTCTTTTAATTTCTTTTATTACTGGATCTCCTTCATAGTATTTAAGGGAAATTTTTAAACTAGTTTTATTATTTTCGGTTTTTTCAATAAAAAAATCTTTAATGTAACCTTCATTTTTTAATATTTCTAAAATATTTTTTCTAAAATTAGATGAAGGTATTTGTACAGAATTTAATGATCTCATTTGACCATTTCTTATTCTTGAAAACATATCTCCAATTGGATCTGTAAATGTCATTTTCCTCCTACCAGCTTGATTTTGTTATTCCAGGAATTTTACCAGCTGACGCCATGTCTCTTAGTGCAATTCTAGATATTTTTAATTTTCTATATACTCCGTGTGGCCTTCCAGAAACTTCACATCTATTTCTAATTCTAATTTTTGCAGAATTTTTAGGTAGTTTGTTAAGTTTTAGTTGGGCATCAAACCTTTCAGATAATTCCAATTTTCTATTATTAATTATTTTCTTTAAAGCAGCTCTTTTTTTTGCATACTTTTTTACTAATTTTATTCTTCTTAAGTTTTTTTGTATTGCACTTGTTTTAGCCATATCTATCCTTAATTTTTTTTATCATTTAAAGGAAAATTAAATTCTTTCAATAGTTCTAATGTTCCTTCTTTGGTTTTACTTGATGTAACTACAGTTATATCTAGACCTCTTATTTTCTCGACTTTATCAAAATTAACTTCTGGAAAAACTATATGTTCTTTAATACCAAATGAGTAATTGTTTGAGTTGTCTATTCCTTTTGACGACAAACCTCTAAAATCTTTTATCCGTGGTAATGCTATATTTACTAATCTATCGATAAATTCATACATTATTTGTGATCTTAAAGTTACTTTAACTCCTGCGTTTGATCCTTTTCTCGTCTTAAAATTAGAAATTGATTTTTTAAATTTTGTTATAATTGGTTTTTGACCCGCTATTAAAGCTAAATCATCAACACATGACTTAAGTTTTTTTCCATCAGAGGCATCTTCGCCTAAACCCATATTTAAAATAATTTTATCAATTTTCGGTACGTCATGTTTGTTTTTTAAAGAAAGTTTGCTCATAAGTTTATCTACGATTTCTTTTTCAAATGTTGTTTTTAATCTCGACATTATTTGTTACTTTCTGTTTTTTTTTCTTTCTTTTGCGTATCTATATTTTTGACATTAGATTGGTGTATCAAACTTTCTTTAGAAATAATTCCACCTTTATTTTCTTTTGTTGGTTTTGTATGTCTTTTGATCATATTAATTGATTTAACTTTAATTTTATTTAATTTTCTATAAATTTCTAAAATTTCTCCAGTTTTACCTTTGTCCTTACCAGAAATAACTTTAACTTGATTTCCTTTTTTTAAAATCATTTTAAAGCACCTCCGGAGCTAAAGAGATTATTTTTGTATGACCTCTAGATCGTAACTCTCTAGTAACAGGACCAAATATTCTAGTACCAATTGGTTCACCTTTATCATCTGTAAGCACGACTGCATTTTTGTCAAATTGAACTTTTGAGCCATCGTCTCTGTATATTTCTTTTCTTGTTCTAACTACTACAGCTTTATGAACTGCACCCTTTTTTACTTTACCTTTAGGTATAGCATCTTTGACACTTATCACTATTATATCTCCAACAGAAGCATACCTTCTTTTTGAGCCACCCAAAACTTTTATACACTCCACTCGTTTTGCGCCCGTATTGTCAGCTACTGTAAGCTCTGTTTGAATTTGAATCATTATTCCATTACCTGCCAAGTTTTCTTTTTAGAGAATGGTTTGCTTTCAATAATCGAAACCTTTTCTCCTTCTTTAAATTTATTTTTTTCATCGTGTGCGTGGTACTTTTTTGATCTTTTGATTACTTTCTCGTAAAAGGGGTGCTTAAATTTTCTCGTAACTTCTACGACTATTGTTTTGTCATTTTTAGCGCTTGTAACAATTCCTTTTAAAATTTTTTTTGTCATTTTGTATTTTTTATAGTTGTGTATAATCTTGCTATACTTTTTTTAATTTGATTATATTGAGCTGGATTATTAATTTGATTATTCACTTTTTTAAACCTTATATTAAAAAGATCTTTTTTTAGTGTTAAGATCTTTTTCTCTGCTTGATCCTTAGTTAATTTTTTATCCTCTTTTTTCTTAGCCATTATCTTTTTACAAATTTTGTTTTAATAGGTAATTTAGCAGAAGCTTTATACAAAGCAATTCTAGCTATATCTTCAGTTACGCCGTCCACTTCAAAAATAATTCTTCCAGGTTTTACTCTACAAGCATAATATTCTGGAGAACCTTTTCCTTTACCCATTCTAACCTCGGTGGGTTTTTTTGATACTGGTATATTAGGAAATATTCTAGTCCAAACTTTGCCTGTTCTCTTCATATATCGAGTTAGCGCAACTCTTGCTGCTTCAATTTGTTTTCCAATAATTCTCTCTGGTTCAATTGCTTTCAGACCAAATTGTCCATAATTTAACTTTACAGCTCTTGCAGCTTTTCCATGTATTCTTCCCTTGAATGCTTTTCTATATTTAGTTCTTACTGGCTGTAGCATTTTTTACCCTTTCCTTTTTTTCTTTCTCAACATCTTTTGCCATTAATTCACCTTTATAAATCCAAACTTTTACTCCGATAATCCCGTAGGTTGTTAGAGCCTCTGCAAATCCATAATCAATTTCGGCTCTTAACGTATGTGAAGGGATGCTTCCCTCTCTTAACCATTCCGTTCTTGCTATTTCGTTACCTGCTAATCTGCCGCTTAGCATAACTTTAATTCCTTTTGCATTTAATCTCATTGCTGATTGCATTGCTCTCTTCATTGCTCTTCTATAAGCAATCCTTTTAACCAACTGTTGAGCTATATTTTCAGCAACTAAATTTGAATTTAATTCTGGTTTTTTTATTTCTTTTATATTAACATTAACGTCATTATCTGTAATTTTCATTATATTCTTTTTTATCTTTTCTATATCAGCACCTTTTTTTCCAATAACAAAACCAGGTCTTGATGTGTGAATTGAAACTGTGCATTTTTTTGATGAACGCTCTATAACAATTTCTGATACGCCTGAATTAACAATATTTTTCTTAATATAATTTCTAATTTTAAAATCCTCTATTAAATACTTACCGAAATCTTTCTTCTTGGCAAACCAAGTCGAGTCCCAACCTCTATTTATTCCAAGCCTTAAGCTTATTGGATTTATTTTTTGTCCCATTATTTGCTCACCTTTTTTTCTTTTAAAATAATTGTTATCCTGCTAAATGGTTTCTTTATAGGGCTCGCTCTGCCTTTTGCTCTAGGTCTGAATCTCTTCATAACAAGCGATTTGCCAACATATGCTTCTTGTACAAATAAATTATCTATATCTAATTGATTGTTGTTCTCGGCATTTGATACAGCTGATTTTACTGTTTTGCTGACATCTTTTGCTATTCTTTTTCGCGAAAACTCTAAATCTCGAAGAGCGACATTCACTTTTTTTCCTTTGATAAAGTTACAAACAAGAGCTAATTTTCGAGGACTAGTCCTTACGTTTTTGTTAACAGCTTTAACTGTAGATATATCTTTGCTCATAATTATTTTTTACCTCCATCAGTTTTGGCCGCAGGTGTTGCAGCCGCTTTTTTGTCTGCTGGGGTATGCCCTTTAAAAGTTCTCGTAGGTGCGAACTCACCTAATTTATGTCCAACCATTTCTTCTGACACTGTGATAGGTATAAAAGATTTTCCATTATGTATCATAAAGCTATGTCCTACAAATTCTGGAATAATTGTAGAATGTCTAGACCAAGTTTTAATTGGTTTTTTATTTGGTGCATCTTTAAGCTTATCAATTTTTTTTAATAAACTTGGATGCACAAAAGGTCCTTTCCATACAGATCTAGCCATTATTATTTCCTTTTCTTTCTTCTAGTAATAATTAATTTATCACTTCTTTTAGGTCTTCTAGTTTTTAAACCTTTTGCTGATTGTCCCCATGGAGATACTGGGCTTCTTCCACCAGAAGTCTTACCTTCACCTCCTCCATGTGGGTGATCGACTGGGTTCATAGCAACACCTCTTGTTTGAGGTCTTTTACCTCTCCATCTGTTTCTTCCAGCTTTTCCAATTTTAATATTTTTTTGATCAGGATTTGAAACAGTTCCTATTGTTCCTACGCAAGAACTATTAACTTTTCTTGTTTCACCTGATGATAATTTTAATATGGCATAGTCTCCATCGTATCCTGATAGTGTTATTGATGAACCAGCAGATCTAGCAAGTTTTCCACCATTACCTGGTATCAGCTCTACGTTATGTATAGATGTGCCTGGCGGTATATCTTTAAGTTCTAATGAATTACCAGTTTTAATTTCAGCATTTTTACCTGACACGATAATATCACCAACTTTTAACCCTTGGGGTGAAATTATGTACGACTTTTCTTTATCTTCATAAGTAATCAAAGCAATATAAGCGGTTCTATTTGGATCATATTCAATTCTTTCTACTGTGGCTTTCATATCTCTTTTTTTTCTAAAAAAATCAATAATTCTAAATTTATGTTTTGACCCTCCGCCCATATGTCTTGAGGTAATACGACCTGCATTGTTTCTGCCTCCAGTAACATGCTGTCCTCGAGTTAAAGGTTTGTGTGGTGAGCCTTTCCATAAAGCACTTTTGTCAACTACAACTGTGCCTCTTGTTGATTTTGTATAAGGTTTAAATGTTTTTAAAGCCATTCGATTAAATACCAGTTGTAAGATCTATACTTTGACCTTTTTTTAATGTGATGATCGCTTTTTTATATCCGTTCTTTACAGATTTTTTTCCTTGTTTTAACTTAAACTTTGATTTCTGATTAATGATATTTACTTTAATTACATTAACTTTAAATAATTTCTCTATATTTTTTTTAATAGTTTTTTTATTAGCTTTTTCGTGAACTTTAAAAACAGTTTTATTTTGTTCAGATAAAATTGTAGCCTTTTCTGTAATAATTGGATTTCTAATCGAGTCTATGTAATTAATTTTTTTCATTCAGAAACCTTTCTTGAATTTTTTTCGCGGAAGATGATGTGATAATAACATTTTTGTATTTGAACATATCGTAAATATTTGTCCCTTCATCTTTAATGATTTTTACATCTTTAATATTTCGAGCTGACTTATTAATATTTTTCATTGTGTCGTTATCAGAAATTATTAAAACATTAGCTAATTTATTTTTAATAAGAAATTTATTAAATTCTTTAGTTTTTTTTATTTCTTTCTTCACGTCTGATAAGATGTGTAAATTTTTATCTAAATTCTTTTTAGATAATGTTTGAGCTAGTGCAAGTTTTCTTACTTTTTTATTAATCTTTTTAATTTTGTATACAGCGCCTTTTGGACCATGAGCTACACCTCCACCAACAAATAACGGAGCTTTTTTACTAGCGTGTCTTGCTCCTCCTCCTCCTTTTTGAGGAACTATTTTTCTTGTTGATCCTTTTATTTCATTTCTTTGTTTTGTTTTTGCAGTTCTTGGTTTTGCGTGATTTAATTGCCAATCAATTACAAATTTAATTAATTTATGGTTTACTTTTAATTTAACTAATTTATCAGAAATTTCTATTGAGTCTGTTTTTGTGCCGTCAATGTTTAAAAGTGAAAATTTCATTTATTTTTTCCCTTTCTTTGCTGCTGCGGCTTTAACTTTTGCTTCATGCTTTTCTTTAACGGTCTTTCTTGTTACATTTTTTACTGACTCTCTTAGAAGTATAGTTGAATTTTTTGAACCTGGTATCGAACCTTTTAAATATAATAAATTATTTTCTAAATCTGATTTAATTATCTCTAAGTTTAACATTGTTCTTAATTTGTCTCCCATGTGGCCGGCCATTTTTTTTCCTTTAAATACCTTTCCTGGATCTTGTCTTTGACCAGTTGAACCATGAGATCTATGGGAAACAGAAACACCATGTGAAGCTCTTAAACCTCCAAAATTCCATCTCTTCATAACTCCTGCAAAACCTTTACCTATGGTTTTTGATCTTACGTCTAAAAATTTTTTATCTTTAAATATTTCTAAGCCTAATTCATTGCCTTCTTTATATTGTTCATTATTTTCAACTCTAAATTCTTTTAGAATTTTTTTTGGTTCTGTGTTTTTTTTAGCAAAATAACCTTTCATCTGCTTTGTTAATTTTGAATTTTTAAGATTAAAAAATCCTACTTTAACTGCGCTGTAGCCTCTTTTTTCTTTTGTGATCACATCTAAAACTCTACCTTTTTCAATTTTAATAACAGTTACAGGCACAGATTGACCGCTTTCCATAAATTCTCTTGTCATACCTAATTTTGTACCTATTAATCCTATGCTCATAATCTATATCTTTATTTCTATGTCCACTCCTGATGCTAAATCTAACTTCATTAGTGCCTCTACTGTTTGTGGTGTTGGTTCAATAATATCAATTAATCTTTTGTGCGTTCTTGACTCGAATTGTTCTCTGCTTTTTTTATCTATATGTGGTGATCTTAAAACTGTATATTTTTCAATTCTAGTTGGTAAAGGTATAGGACCTTTCACTTGTGCTCCTGTTCTTTTTGCCGTGTTAACAATTTCCTCGGTTGAAAGATCAAGAATTTTATTATCGTAAGCTTTAAGATGTATTCTTATATTTTGATTTTCCATAAATTAAGCTAATTTCTTTGTTACTTCATCTTGTACATTTTGAGGAACTTTATCATAATGACTAAATTGCATCGTATATTGAGCTCGTCCTTGAGTCGAAGAACGTAAATTATTTATATATCCAAACATATTTGCTAAAGGCACTGTTGC
>Ga0209631_10004196_pt1 | contig 16079 bp, 12 predicted proteins | sample COG_08_FD_184752 | JGI IMG/M metagenome (GOLD analysis project Ga0209631, IMG submission 184752) | Pelagic Microbial community sample from North Sea - COGITO 998_met_08 (SPAdes) (version 2) | ecosystem: Environmental > Aquatic > Marine > Neritic zone/Coastal water | place: Helgoland, sampling...
TTGGGATGAAACTTCGGTTTGGGTTTCGGCGGGGAGAGCCACCAGCGTTTGCGTCCCACGATCGTCTCGCTCCACCCCGGACCGTGCACGTGAAGCGGCACGCCAGAATGCGGCCCGCCCACGCCGAAGCTGTACGCCACGTCCGCGTTGGACGTCCCGAACGGCGGCTTCTGGTACAGGTCGAAGTGGGATCGCCACTCGGTGTGGTTGTTGTCCCCGAACCATATCAAGGTTTCGTCGCCGCGCTTGTCCAGTCGTTGCGGCGCCGTGTGCGAAGATACGTACTCGCGTAAGGTTTTCGTGAACTTGAGGTACGAATGGGTGTTGGCGGTGGAGAGCACGATGTCCTTGTCGCCCCACTCCCGGAGCAGGACGTCCTTGGCGCACGCATCGCGGAAGGCGTCGTTGCGGTCGCGCATGCCCGTGAGTACCACCGGTTTGTTGTCCCGGTACTCCGAGTCGAACCTGTCGGCGGTCATCTCGTCGAACGGCACACGCTCGACGGTGCAGGGTCCGTCGAGGGGGCTGTCGTATCGGGACCATCCGTGGCTCGCGTCCCCATCGACGAGAGCCGACGCCGCGGCGACTACGAGGATGAGCGTCGACAGATGAACGAACGCGACGCGAACCATCTCGGGGCGTGCCACGGCGACCTGAGGAGTGAGAGCCACGTGGATACCAGTTTATTTACAAGTACTTGAGACGTTGAACATCGAGCTCAGCGCACACACTCTCGCGCGGACCCGACCGGCGACTGACACATCGACCGCGGTGCGATCCACGCGAGTACATAAGATGGACACCGAGACCAAGTCGTTCATCCTCCTGGTGTGCGCCATCGCGCTGGCGCACGGCGGCGTCCGCGTCATGTGGGGCGCGATTTGCCCAATCGTGTTCGGCGAGCGTCGATGGAAGGCGCTCTCGGACGCGAAGCAGTACGAGATCAGGCTCGCGTTCAACTGCGCGCTGAACGGCATCCTCGCGCCCGCGCTGGTGTACCCCGCGCTCACGTCCACCCCGCCGCTGAACCCTAACGGGCTGTACGCGACGGTCTTCCCGCGGCACGAGGGATCGGTCCTCGGATGTGCCGCATCCGTGGGGTACCTCCTGTACGACTTCCTCGCCATGCTCTCCAACTACACCGTCAGCATGAAGGCCAACGGCGTGGTGGCATACAACCTGTACCTATGGCACCACGCGCTGTCCGTCGCCTTCTGGCCCGTCGCCGTCCTCCACAACTCCTTCGTGTTCTTCGTCAACTGGTTCGTAGCGTCGGAGGCGAGCAGCGCGTTCCTCGCGGCTCGCGGAGCCATGCTCTCGCTGGGCACGATCAACACCCCGCTCGGCATGGTGGTCCAGTTCGGTTTCGTGCTCTCGTACTTCATGAGCCGCATCTACGTCATGCCCAGCCTGGTCAAGAGCATATATTACGCGGACTGGGGTCAGGTGCCGGCGTGGCAGGCGAACATCGCGCGGTTCACGGTGCCGCTGCCGTTCATGCTGAACATCTACTGGGGGATCCTGATCGTCAGGTCCATGGTGAAGGTTTTGTTCGGCAAGAAGAAGGGCAAGGGGAAGAAGGCGGCGTGAATGGACGCGGTCACGCAGTAGAAGTAATTGGTATTCAAATCGTTTCGTTAGTATTCAAGTCGTTTCGTTAGTTCCATCGCTCCGTGTGCTCCTTGGCGCCGCCGGTGAGGTCGCCCTCGAATGATTTCCCAGTTTTGAATCGGAGCGGCAGCCCGTCGTCGGCGAGGACCTCATCGCCCAGCTCTTTCGCGTCCGTCCGCGCGGCGTAGCTGTCCTGCTTCTTGATCGACCTCGTGTCGTAGGTCAGGTTCAGGGCGTCGCGGTCCAGCCCCGCAAAGCGAGACGCGTTCGAGATTTCGCGCTCGTCAAAGTCCACGCCCAATGCGTCCACAAACGCTTTCACCGGATTCACCGACCCGACGTTCCACGGCTCCTTTAAGATGACCGCATCCTCCGCCTCGTGCGTCGCCGAGTCCGGATCAGGCACGTCGAGCACCTGCAACACCCGACGTCTGGACGACAGGTTCATGAAGTACCGCTCCTCCAGCTGGTCCCACGTGCCGCGCGCCGCCTCGGACCGCGGATGGTCGTAAAGTTGCCGGCCGCTTCGCCTGTCCTCCTTGAGAAACTCCGTTCGGTGCCGCGGGTCGTAGCACACGCGCAAGGGACAGCGCCGTGGTAAGTACGTTCTCCACCCTTTCGTCCACAGGCGCGCGGACGTGAGAAGCTCCTCGCCGAGGTACAGGAAGGGCGCGTGGAGGTCAGCGGGAGCAGCCGCGACGAGCGCCTCCGCCGGCGCGAACATAAACGAGGGGTTCGCCATCATCGCCGGGAGTGGCCGTGAATCGTCGTCGTAAGGCGCCAGGCGAACGGCGGCGGGGTAGCAGAGGAGCTCGCCGAAGCCGCAGATACCCACCGCCGCGATGGACGGCGCGTCATCCGCGCCGTCGCGTCGCAACGGCACGGGAAGGTGGCTCAGCGCGGACTCTCTCTCGTCGTCTCTGCCGTAAGTGGCGACGTAGCCGACGCGTTCGAACGTCTCGGGGTTGTCCACCCCGGTCATGCGCATGTGGTATCCCAGCGGGTACCCCGTCAGCACGGCGGAGTCGTGGCCACTGGCGTTCGCGACGCGCTCGAGCTCGGCGATGAGCACATCGTCCCAGCCGTCGTCGAACCGCGTTCTCGAGTCGGCGTGTAGGACGAACTCCTCGCCGCCCCACAGCCGCATGGACATGTGCCGAGCGCGACACGGGCCCTCGGCGGACTCCCACGACTCCCGGGTCTCGCGGACGTGACCCGCCCACTTCCACGCGGTACCGTCGGCGGCGTCGAGGCTACGCACCGTGTGGTTCAGCGCCTCCTTCGCGTCCAACTCGCGCTGATTCTCGCGTTGCTGCACCATGCCCTCGGTGAGGTACTCAATCTTTTGCTCGTCGTCGTCGATCTTTTTGCAGTTGGACTCGAGCTGCCGGGTCAGGATGTGCATCTCGGGGTGAAGCCTATCGGGCACCGGTTCCGTCCCCGCGGGCTTGGGCAAGATGTGCTGCCAGTGGACGCCCGCGAAGATCCGCGATGGGTCCGTGGCGCGATCGAAGGCGTCCCGGAGGGTGTGCCGCCCCTCGGGATCGCGATACACCGCCAGCGACACGAATATCCTCGGCTTCACCGGCTCCGTCTCCGCTGATGCCACGTGGACGCCACGTGGATGCAACATCGCCTCACGCAGCGCGGCGGCACCCACGCCGTGGGACCACGCGTCCGCATCGATCGCCTCGAGCGCGTCGTGCACGCGCGCGAGTTCCTTCGGCGATCCCCCGGAGTCTGGGTGAACGCGGCGAACGCATTTGCGATAGGCGACCCGGACCTGCTCTTCGCCGGTGCCCGGAGCGACGCCCAGGGTTTTGTACGCGCGTTCGAGGACGGGGTTCGCGCCGGGAGGGTGCGTGGGCGGTGCGAGGCGGTCATCGCCGAACCAGTCGCGCCACCAAGGTTGTGTCGTGGCGTCGTCGGCGGGGTTGTCGTTTGACGTGACTCGTCCGCACGTTTGACGTGACTTGTCCGCGGCGCCCGCTCGGCGCTCGCGGCGCCTGCGCTCCATCACGGAGGCGGCGTCCACCGCGGGCGCGGCGGGATCGGTGACTTCCTCGTTGACTTCCTCCTCGCTGTCAACGTCGTCCGAGTTCGTATCGGAGTCGGTCTCGGAGTAGGCGTCGCCCCCCGGCCTCGGCATCGTCGCCGGCTCCCACGATCCTCGATCGACGAACGGGAGGCAGCACGAGCTGCACGAGGTCATCCGCGCGTGGCACACGTTGCCGCACATCTTGCATCGTTTGTGCGTGTGTGCCGGCTCGTCGCACGGAACGGCTCCGTCTCTTAGCTGCGCCCCGATGTTCCTGACCGCGGAGAAGCCCTCGGTGTCGAGCCTCGGCCGGAACTCATGCGCGATCTCGGCCACGATACGAGCGTGGTTGCGACCGGGGACGACGGGGGGAGTATCCGAGGGCTCGGTCGCGGAGGTTGCGAACGAGGGTCTCGCATTCGGCGTCGCGGGCGCCATCGCGCCTCCGTCCCGCTTCATGTCGGCCGTCTACTGGGCGCGGCTCGAAGTGAATCCTAGCTGAGATCGGGGGGAAAACGCTCCAGAAATAACGCTCAGCAAACTCTGGTCTTTTACTTTTTTATCGCGTTGTTGTGTTGGTAGGGCGCCAGCGCCTCCGTCGCCTTCTCGTCCACCTTCGTACGCGGCATGTTGTCCAGGTCGCAAATCAACATCGGCAGCGTCTTGGGTTTGATCATGTCCATGTTCTCGTCCCGGAACATCCGCATCTGATCGCAAAACTTAGAACCTCGCAGGAGCCGAGGGAAGAGGTAACCCCGCTTCGCGAACGCGCCCGAGAACGCCGGTCTCTGGGCGAAGAACGAATCAGGGTCGTAGTATACGATCCCCGCGTTCACCGGGATGCCGTGGTTATCCGTCGCGGACATCGACACCCGTATGTACATCACCGTTGGGAGGAGGCCCTGGCTCGGATGCAACGGTGAGTTCTCGTCGATTTTGTGCTTGATGGTCAGCGGCATGGCGGACGTCCACCTGGCCAACGTGGGCACCGAAATCGGCAGGTCCCACGCCTGACCCCCTTTCGCCACGAGGTTCATGGTGAATTGCAGGTTATACAGGGTGACTGACGAGTGCCGTATGACCTGCATTCGAACGCTGAGGTCTTGGTCAGAGAGGCACGCATCTGGCGCGAAGATGACTTGGCGCAAGGGTTTGAGCGCTCGGGCGACGATGACCGCGCCCGCGATGGAGAGTAAGAGCCAGTGGAACCAGCCCTGAACGGCGAGGATCGCCACCTCGATCCCGGACGAGGCTCTCCTACCCGTCCACCCGAAAATTGAGTCGGTGCTCAGCCTAACAGCGGTCAGGCTCAACATCAATTTGCTCCTAAACAGCTCAGCTTTTGTCTGGTCATCCGTGAAGCTCTCGGCGATGTCCACCACGAACATCAGCATCGCGAAAGATGCGATCATGAACAGCTCCATCGTCGCCTCCAGCAGGAGGAGCTTCGCGATGGAGAGGTCCACGGTGAGAAGGTGCCAGATGTCCTCTGCGAAAGAGATGCTCAGTGCCATCTCGTCGCCCTCCGCCGCGTTCGCCGCCCTCCACACCTTCTCCTCCACCTCGCTGAGCCTGGAGTCGATGGTCTTCCGCTGTATGTCGGCGAAGTGGATCTCGCCTGTTACACCCTTTTCTAAATCCAGGAACCCGTCGCGGTCCACCTCCCGCCACGCTGACTCACTCCAGTCGACGTACGACCTGTCCTGCGAATCTCGCTTGACGACGCCGGGCCTTTTCAGCCTCTCGCCTTTTTCATGGTTCTCGGGATGGCACGTGAAGTGCCCGTTATCGTGGGGAAGGCCTAGGAAGGCGCGCAGCCGACGCGTGAAGTTGCTTGGGCTAGGCATGTTCGCCGCGAAGGTCTGTGCCGTCTTTATGAAATGTGGTTGAGTTCAGCATCGAGTTAACTTTTGACTGCTTTGCTGTGCGAGTTAATGGCTTTCTCGTCTTACTCGTATGCACAATTAGTGAATCTTACATGGACGTGTGCGCAACTCCATAAAACGAAAAGGCCTGGCGAAAGGAGCCAGAGGGAAATAAAACTCGGCCAACTGCGCATCCCGCGACCCTCTTTGTAACGCGCTGCACGTGTCGACGTCAACGCAGGTTTAGATACAATGGCTACCCAGTCGGTACGTACCCGTGCCTTCACGTCCCGAGCGCCATCCGTGGGGTCGCGCGGTCGCGAACCGCGCGTCGACCGCCGATGTGTCCCGTTCACACGGCAAAAACCCTAGTCACCGGGAAAACGAAGCTCATGAGCATCGAGCTGACCTCCCCGCCCCCGTCCCCGTTCGCATTACAGGTCCAGACTTTCGGCCGCAAGAAGACCGCCGTCGCGGTGGTCCACTGCAAGGCGGGCAAGGGTCTTATTCGCTTCAATGGTGCGTATCCCGCCGCTCTCCGGCTGCCGCTGTGCGCGGTGAAAAATCTTTAGGGTTCTCGGGCTGCGCGAGGCCGAGGCGCCCGGCGACCGTCCCGCGAGGGCGACGTACGATCGTGGACGCATCGGCGGGGCACGCGAGGTGCATCTAGAGTGTGTGGGGGACATGTTCGCGCGCGTGATCATCGCATCGCGTTGTCGCGCCATCCCGGGACGCCGCTCCATCGGCCCTCCGCGCGTCCTCTCGAGGGCATCATCATCTTTTCGCCACCCGCGTGGGGGAGAGAAGAGATCTACCCGGCCGCACACGCCCGCCCCGCTCGTCGCATCCACGCACCGCGATCCACGCATCGAACCAAACGCTGACCTTCCACGTTTCCCCCGAACTCCACAGGCGCCCCCATTGAGCTCATCCAGCCCGAGACTCTCAAGTTCAAGGCGATGGAGCCCATCATCATGCTCGGTCGCCAGCGCTTCGCGAACCTCGACCTTCGCATCCGCGTGAAGGGTGGCGGTCACGTGTCCCAGATGTACGCCGTGCGTCAGGCGATCGCCAAGGCCATCGTCGCCTACTACCAGAAGTACGTCGACGAGCAGAGCAAGAAGGAGCTCAAGGATGCGCTTCTCACCTACGACCGCACCCTCCTCGTCGCCGACCCTCGCCGCATGGAGCCGAAGAAGTTCGGCGGTCGCGGCGCGCGCGCTCGTTTCCAGAAGTCCTACCGTTGATCGGTGTGGAACTTCCGGCGTGGGGTTTGTTGGTACGCGACGAGACGCGGGCGCTGTTAGAGCTCCGTTTCTGGTCGCGTTGGAGGGTGTAATACAGGTCATCATATCTGTTCTTAAACGTCTCGTCTCTCGTATGCGCAAATAGTCAGGCCCAGTCTCGCGAAATAGTTCCACGCGCAAATCACCATAACACCCAAGTCACTGATGAATGGGCACCCGCACCAGAGCCCGAGGCGCACTCGGCCTCGTTCCACACGCCGTGGTCGTGTCCGTGCCACGGATCGCCGACGTCTCGTGCCGTCACAAAGGAGCCGTGTCCGAGTCGAGACGCCGATACAGCCGCGTAGGGGGAGACGCGCACACTATGCCATCCCGAACGTAGGCAACTCCGATACTATCGATTGAGTCGATGGGTCGCTCGACGGTGTGGCGAGAGGTGGCGGAGTCGCCCAACCTGACGGGCGTCGCCGGCCCGCGGGTCCGGTTCCAGTGCCTCGACGCCAACCACAAGCACGTCGTCCTGGGTGCCAACACCGGGAGCCTCTACGTCTTCGCCAGGACCCGCGACGAGGGATGCGCGAGCCCGTTCGGCCCCGACGCGGACTCCCCCGAGGGATCCCTCCGCTTCATGACCGTCGTCTCGCCCCCGAGGCAGCCGTCCGATAACGGCGACAAGGACGACCCGCCACACGATGCGAAGGCACCCGCATCCGCGTTCGCATCGCGCTCCCGCGGGGTGTCCCCAGCGATCGAACTCATCAAGCTATCGCCCAAAGGCGACAGGTGCGCCATCGCGTACGTAAACGGAGTCCTCAACGTGGTCGAGTTCCAGCCCGGCGTCGAACGCCGCGGCGGGTCCCCGAAGGTCATCGTGCAGATCCCAAAAGCACACGCGAACGCGCGCGTCACCTGGCTGGAGTGGTCCCCGGACGGCACCAGGCTGCTCAGCGGCGACGACGAGGGACGGGTCGGGGTGACGGAGTTTGCGATGAATTCAGTCGTCGCCAATACCCTCGCGCTGGGATCCCCCGTGAATCAAGCCTCCTTCGCGCCGTGTGGCTCGATGGCGGCGCTGTGCACCGACGAGGCGGTGGATCTACTCTCCGTCCCGACCGGCGTGCACCCAAAAGTCGGGAGCAAGCCGAGGCAGGGTCCGTACGGCGGCTGCTTCCACGCCAGAGCCGCTTGCCACGCCGCCCCCGAATTGAATACAACGCCCCACTCGAAGTGGATGCTCGCGGCGAGGCCCGGGCGGCGCCTGTGGGTCGCGGAGGCGTGGCTGGATGGCAGCGACCAGGCGCCGAAGAGCGCGGTGAAGGCGACGCTGAAGCCGGACGTGCCCAAGGCGTCCAGGGCTCCCGGCGCTCCCGAGCCCGTACCCGACGCGAAGGTTAAAGTTAAAAAATGGGAGTTCGGCCGCCTGCACCCGCTCGGACCGACGTGCGTCCTGTCGGTGTCGGAGCGAGCGCTCGCGGTGGTGGAGGTACCCGGCGGGTCGCTGCTGGAGTGGTGCCCGCTGGGTGAGCCCGGGGCGGCCGGCATCGCCGCGGGGCCCGCGTCGGTAGCCGTCGACGGCAACCGCGCGTTTCTTCTCGCGGCGCCGGAGAAGGGCGGCGGCGTCTGGTGCCTCGAGGTACCCCCGAGCGAGTCCGCGCTGGTAGCGTGCGTCGCCGACGTGGCGTCCGCGGTGGTCAAGGACGCGGAGGCGAAGGGAGCCGGCGGGAGGCGCGACACGGGGGCGGCGGAGACGCTCCACGCGGTGTCGCTGGCGCATAAACTTCGCGTCCCGGAGACGCGACTGCTCGAAGACGCCAAAGCTTTGGTTCGAGTCGCCACGGAACGACGCGCGGCGAACGACCTCGGAGAAAAGGACGACGAAGATGACGAGTTCGTGGATATCGACGCGGAACTCGCGACGGCGGTGGAGGCGTACGAGCGGTTCTACGTCGAGGAAACGAAAGGCGGACCGCCGCCGCCCAGGCCCGTCCCGCACGAGTCGGTTCATCAAACGGCAAAGGTTCAAATCTCCTCGTCGTCCTCGTCGATCCACCCGAAGCCGGTTCAAACGACGACGGCGTTGAGCCGCGAGTCGTCGTTGGCATCGTCGGCGGGTGCGTCGCTGTCGCGCGGGGATTCCATGGATGCGACGGACGGCGCCGGGGAGTTTCCCGCGGCGGAGTCGGGCAAATTCTTCTTTTACAACCCAAACGCCAAAGCCGGTGAAGGGGGTACGAAGAAGGCGGACAAGGAGGAGAAGAAGAAAAAGAAAAAGGCGGCGAAGGTCGTGGACGTGGGCGACGGGACCGCGGACGTGGACGTGCACCCTAACCCTAACCCGAAGCCGAGGCGGGAGAAACCCAAGAAATCATCCGCAACGCCAGAGGCGGCTCCAGAAACGGAGGATAAGAAAACCGCCGCGGACATGGGCTCGATCGTCGCGCGGCTCGAGGAGGACCGGGACGATTACCTCGCGGCTGTTAAAGCGTTGAGTGACCTCGGGCCAGCTCCGCCCGCGTCGTCCACGCCGTTCCTCCACTGGACGGAGTACCGCGAGATTCGGTCAAGTCTCCACGACGGATCCGTGTCACACGCGGACCCGACGCGGATCAAGTCCACCACCGGGAAGCGTCGCGAGGCGGCGCGCCGCGCGAGGGAGCGCCGCGTCACCGCCGCCGCCGTCGCCACGCGCGCGCTTCGACTCTCGCTCCGGTCCCTGGACGCCTCCCCGCTGATCCCGGCGCTGAGGCGGTGGCGGTCGGCTCGAGCGGAGTGCGACGAAGCTATTGGCGGGGACGACGGCGACGACGGCGAGTCGACGTTCGGCGGCGGCGATGAGACCCAGGCGATGCGACAGCTGTCCGACTCCACGCATGTGGCGCGCGAGGAGATGCTGGAGACGTTGTCGCGCGTGGAGAAGGAGCTGGACGTCGCGGCGGTGGAGCTGAGGCTCGTCGGAGCCAAGCCCGCGGAGCGAAATGTTGGCGAGGCGGCGGCTCGGGTCCTCGCCGAGGCTGACGCCGTCGAGGCTGCCGCGAGGACGGCGAAGGATGCCGCCGCCGATGCATCCGCACCTCAGGCACCGGAGGTTGATGAGCCGTTCGACGGGGATCTCGGCGCGCTCGCGGGGTCGCTCGTGGGCGCCTTGTGCCTCGGCGAGGAGGAAAGGGTGGAACGGATCCTGAGAGCGATACCCCCCGAGGATGGCGAGATCGTCGCGGTCGAATCGTTCAGACGCGCGCTCATCGATTTACTCAACAGGCACGACTCCGCGCAGCCGCTCGAGTCGCTCGAGTCCGTCGCGACCGTCACCGCCGCCGCGCTCGGCGCGGAGAACGCGCTCAAGGCGCTCGAGATCGCCTCCGAGGACGAAGCCGTCGAGAAGAAAATCGGATGCGACGCGCTTCGCACGAACGAGGGCGACGCGCTCGCCGACGCCATCACGTGCGTGTCCCTCGATCTGGTTCAACAGATGCGCGACGAGCGCGACCGCGGCCGCGCGGCGTCAAGCATCCTGCAACCTCTGGACGCGCGCGTGACCGACCCGCCCCCGGATCCCGTCGGCCGGTTCCCGCAGCTTCGAGCGACAATCGCCGCGGAGGCCTCACTGAAAGCCTCCCCAGGTGACGACGCGCAAATGCGTCGCCTGCCGTTCGTCAAGAAGGACGGAGCGCGGTGGGTGCTGACGGCGACGCACGAGGCGCCGATCGAGCCGACGCTGGAGGATCCGACGGGCGGGTGGGGCGCGAAGGTGCCGCTGTCGACGGGGGCATGCGCGAGATGCGCTCTTCCGCTGCGGGAGATTCGGTGGAGCGGTGATGTCGAGGGAGGTCGATCGGCGCTCGGCGGGCTCGTGACGTTCCCGTGCGGGCACACGATGCACGAGTGTTGCGCGGTGGAGGACGCGTGCGTGGAGTGCGCGGCGTCGAGCGCAAAGCCGCTTCACTCGCCGGCGTATACGTTGAGCCAGGCGATCAACGCCGAACTTCAGCAGTTGACGTGAGGAGCCTTTTGGTTAGATGACATCACCTTGGATGGAATTAAGTATTATTAGACGCCATCGAGTGAACCGACCGCTAGTTCGATCTGTCGCACCCGTTCCAGGTTCGCCCGGGTAGCCGCGTCCTGCGACTCGACCTCCTTTGCAATCTCCGGGTCCGACGCCGCGAGCTTTTCAAACGAGCTCACGTGATCACCCGCCGCCATCCGACCCATCGTCGCAAAATCTTCCCCAATCTCCTCGCACCGCCGTTTCAGCTCCTCCAGCTTCGCCTCCAGAAGCGGCAGGTCGTCCGCGTTCGCCTGGAGCGTGGTCTGGAACGCGGACTCGGCGCGCGTCAGCGGGTGGGGCAAGGACCGCTCCGCCTCGGCCAGTTTCCTCAGCCGCTCGCGAATATCCTCGTGGTTCGCCACGCTCTGCCCAATCTTCTGCGCCAGAATCTCCTTACGCCGCCTCACAGACTCCAAGCCATCGCGAATAGCGTTCGCCTCCACGCGCTGCCGCCTGAGCTCCGCGCCGAGGCGGAGGCTGTGCCGCTTGGTCGCCGCGTGGACCCGGTGCGCGTACCGCAGATGCCGTTCCTTCAGCGCCGTCGCCGCCGCCGCGAGCGCCGCGTTGCCCTCGATGGTCCCGGGCTTGAGCGCCGCCGCGCCCGCGGGTGGCGCGGGGGGCGGACCGGATGGACCCGCCGCGAGCGCGCGAAGCTCGGCGGAGGCCTCCGCGTCCCCCGCGAGCGCCGCCGCCGCCGAGGACATAACCGCGTCGTCGTCGTCGTTCGCGTCGATACCCTCGGGGAGCGGCGGCGCCGGGTGCAGCCCGTACGCCGCGCCCGTCGCGTCCACCGCGAGTAACAGGCCCTCCGCGAGCGGGTCCCCGCACGGAGCCACGCCCAGGAGCACCTCGGGCGAGTCCATGAGCGTGACCACCGCGGGAAGCGAGAGCTCGCCGCCCGATTTTTCACCCTCCTCGTCGTCCACCGCGCCCTCCACGGCGGCGAGCCAGGTGAGGGTCACGCCGTGGACCGCACCGCCCGCGCACACGAACACCCGGTCGCGGCACGCGGGGTCCCACGTCACGGACACGAACGGCGCGAGCTCGTTCTGCAGCGCGGACACGGACGTCTTCGGCCGCCTAAGCGTCGACTCGCCGCTCGCGAGCTCGACGCGGTCGATGGCGAGAAGCGGCTGGATGCTCGCGTCGTCGTCGTCGGTGGCGAGCGGCGTGAGGGTCACGACGGGCCCGCCGTCGTAGGACGCAGCCTCGTAGGCGGCAGCCTCGTCCTCTTCGCTGAGCACGGCCCACGCCGGCGCCGGCTCCCGCGGCAGGATCAACACGTCCAGCGTGGCGGCGACTGTTCCCTCATCCGGCGCCACCGGGCTCGCGCTCATCCTCTGATGCACCACCGCCAGGAGCGCGCCCCCGCCCTCGCCCGCGGCGAACGGCGCGGCCGCGAGCGACCGCGCCACCGCGCCGCGCCCGAGCACGCCGCCCTCGCCGTCCACGGGCTCGGTGCCCATCGGCAAAGGCCCCCGGAGCGCCGCGGCGACGCCCTCGATCCTCGCCGGTCTCGCGGCGACGGTGGGCCCCTTAAAGGCGTCATCGTCGCTCCCGCCGCCGAGCTCGTCGTCGCTCGCCTCGTCCTCGTAGCCGTCCCCGTCGTCCTCGTAGCCGTCCTGCTCGTCCTCGTCGTCGTCTTCGCCGCCGCCTCGGTTCCTTCGAAGCGTTGGAAAGGTATTCGATAGCCAAACCTCGGCGGTTTCATCCGGCGCCGACAGGCTCTCCAGCGTGACCCGCGGGTACCGGGCTCCCCACGGCGCGAACGGACACATGGTGTACAGATCACCCTCCCGTCCCAGCATCACGAGCGATAGCGCGCCCCACCCGTGCGGCGGCGCGAATTCAAAGTCGACGACCTCGGGTCGAAGGGGGTACGGCCCCGGCGCGGAGCCGCGGCCCCACGGGTCGAGCCTGAACGCCTGCTCCGCGCATGGCCCGGATGCGGCGTCGAACACGCGGAGGGTTCCGTCGGAGAGGAGCACGCAGAGGTGCCCGTCGCTGTTGGGGTGCCACGACGCTCGGAGCGGCTTCAGCGATGGATGGCGGGCGAAATCGTCAGCCATCAGATCGACGCGTCGGCACCCGGGTGACCCGTCTTCCACCGCGTCGAATCCGCCCGCACCTTCGCCGCCCTGCCTCAGGGAGACGATGACGAGCGCGGAGGACGGCGGGATCGAGTGTGGTGAGACGGACGCATCGTGCCTCAGGCCGCCGACGGCGGCGAAGTGCCCCGAGGGTGAGACTGAGATCGTGCGTGGCTCGAAGTCGATCGGGGGCTCGGGTTTGAAGACGCGCGTGGGCAGCGCATCCTCCGTGATGGAGCCGCGCGCGGCGGCGTTGAGGAGGCGCGCGGGGCACGCGCGAATCACGCCGTCGGCGCCCAGCGCGTAGAGTACACCGCGCCCGTCCTCCGCGAGGAGGCTCGGCGCCGGCGACAGGGATGGGTCCAGCCGTTCGCCGTCGCTCCGGACGCACGGGTTCAGGAAAGCGTCCATGGCTGGCGCTCGTGGATTTACCCTCTCAAACGCGCCCCCCGTGGAACTATCGAGAAGTACTCGCCTACTTCTCGACAGGCGAGTACTTCTTCAGCACCCACGCCACGTCCTCGCGTGAACGCCGGATGATCGAGTCGATCCTGTCGGGCACGTCCTCGTCCCTGTGCGCCACGACTTTCTCGCGCGCCACGACTCTGTAGTAGCTCTGAGTTTCCTTGGGCAGCTTCCTGATCGCTCGGCAGACCTCGCGATAGAACACGAGCCCGGCGGATGACATGCGCGAACGGCGGATGCGCGTCTCCGGTCTGGCGGCGAAGGGGCGAACCGAATCTACGAGGAGATTATTAACCACGTTTGAAAAAGTCAAAACTTCTCGGCCGTGTCATTCGGACACCACTCTCCACGGGCACCTCCGGACACCCTTTCGGACCGCGACGATGACCCCGGAGACGTCACCCACGCCGGGAATCAAGCGCACTTCCCACGTGGAGCTAACCCCCGGCAGAAAAGAGGGGCAGCACAGCGTGTGGGACGCGCTGACGGGAATCTTCGAAGATTTGGACAGACAGGGGGGCGGGGCGGAGGCTGAGGAGCTCGAGGATACCCTGGATGAGCTGCGGGGTCTGCTGGAGATGCACACCCAGCTCCGACATAAGGCGGTGGAGCTGGAGGCGATGCGGTTGGAGGTGACGAGGGAGAGGGACGCGGCGCTCTCCATGCTGTACGAGTTGGAAGAGGAGACATCACCGACTGGAGCGGAGGACCCTTTCGACGCGCCCGAGGAGGCCGTCGGGGAGACGAACGAGCCCGAGGCGGACGATGTGGGCGAGGATGGAGGGAAGCCGTACGACGACGTGTATTACAGCGCGAGCGGCGCGGCGCTCCCCCACGTCAGATAGCGTACACGAACAAGGTGATGTAACAACAGCATAGCAAATACGCTCACTCTGAGGACTCCGAGCCCCCGAGGAGGTCCGGCACCGGTCGCTCCCTCTCCGCCGAGTTCGCCCTCAGCCTGTTCGCCTTCTCGCGGAGCTCCTCCGTCCGCCGGATCTCCCGACGCTTCCGCTCGTCTCGCTGCCTATCCACGCAATCGCTCCGTTCCTTTGAAGTCTCGTAGCTCGTGCACCGCACCGTCTGCCCAGCGCCCGCCCCGGCTTCAGCCACCGCCTCGGTGACGTCCGCGAGGTTCTCCCGCGTCTCCTTCGCCGCCGTCTCCGCCGCCTTCTGCACCGTCACGACCGGCGCGACGAGCACCGCCTTGGTCTCCTCGATCACCGCCGCGGCTGACTCCGCCTGTTCCCGGAGGCGCGTCTCCCTCTCCGCGTCCGCCCGTTGCCTCCGAACATCCGCCTCCCTCCGAAGCTTCTCCCCCGTGGCCACCGCCCGCGACCCCAGCGCCCTGGCCCTCTTCACGCCAGGGTCCACCGCTCTTTGAAGCGTCTCGATCTGCGCCTCGATCTCCCGCACCGGCCCGGGCAACACCGGCTTGATCTGATCGGGAAGGAGCTGCACTCCGGACACCAGCGCTGCAGCGCCGGCGGCGACCAGAATGTACGGCGACAGCACCAGGCATAAGATGGCCAGGATGATCCCGCTCGTCACCGTGGGATGGTCCCGCGCCTGGTTAATCGCGGACGCCACCAACGCGATCGTCTCGTCCGGGTTCTGCGAAGCCTCGTACGCCACGAGCAGGAGAAGCGCGGGAACCAAGACGTATTTCACGAGCAACTCGGCAGCTTTCGGGATGACCAAGTAAGCGGCGACGGACGCGGCGACTGCCGCGTACGGGTTGGTGGTGACCACCTCGAGGAACTCCATCGGGGACGTGGGGATGTCCGGGACGCCAAAGTCGGGGATGTCGAAGTCGGGGAGGTCCAGGGTGACCTCCCTGGCGAGCGCGGGATCCGGGTGGACGGCGCCGAGAAGGACGAAGAGCGCGAGCGAGCCGAAGGCAACCTTGGACGGGGAGTCCAGGGTGCTCGGTCGTTCGGGGAGTCCAGGGGGGAAATCGGAAGTGACCGATGCGACCTCAACGCGGCCTCCATAAACTTCAGTCGATGCGACGACCGTTTCGATGCGACGCCGCGCACATCCCCGGCCTTGGCTTGTCCACTGCGATTGCGCGTTGGGTGCCCGACGATCGAAATGGGGCCCACTTCGAACCGTTGCGCGCCTTGCGGAAGAGAGGACCCGCACGGCGCCCGAGACGACCGATGCGGGCCCCGCGCCGAGGCTCGCGATCGCCATCGTCCACGAACGCGCGTTCAAGCACCGATGCGCCCGCGGAACTGAGCGCGGCACCGACTGGGTCCTCGCGCCAACTGTTTTGACTCAGCGTCCTTGTCCAATGAAAATCGGTCGCCGAGATTGCCCATCTCCTGGCTGGCGATGCTCCCCGAAATAGCAAATAGACTACTTATAGCAAATACTAAGTTCATGTATGGGCATTCAAGTTGGCGATATCAAAGAACGTAGAACCGCGTTTTCCGGCGCGTAGAACAAGCAAGGGCCGAACCTTTGGACGGTGTCTGGAGCAAGACGACGGTCACTTAGTAGAGAGGCGGTGAGCTCGCGTGAAGGACGCGAGGGGACCGTGGGTAGAATATGAGGGGTGGTAGGAGAGGATCGCGCGTGCGGTGGCCGCTGCTGATCGTCCTGCTGCTGTTTCTGTCGTGGACGGGACAGACGGCGCAGGCGGAGAAGGTGAGCGAATCCTCGTCCCGGCCGCCCAGACGCTCCTCTCTCCGAGAAAATAATTGCCCTTGT
>Ga0209631_10004199_pt1 | contig 16072 bp, 17 predicted proteins | sample COG_08_FD_184752 | JGI IMG/M metagenome (GOLD analysis project Ga0209631, IMG submission 184752) | Pelagic Microbial community sample from North Sea - COGITO 998_met_08 (SPAdes) (version 2) | ecosystem: Environmental > Aquatic > Marine > Neritic zone/Coastal water | place: Helgoland, sampling...
ACCCAGCTTGCGGCCGTTTCTTCAGCGCGTTACCACAGGGCCGCCCTAGGAAAGGGCAAGGCTTTGCTCACAAGCATAATTGTAAATCGTCAAGAGCCTTGCGGAGATATGGTCCGAACCCATTTTAAGGGTTTGATAAGGTTTATCAAACACCATGGCCGCTTGTGAGAGATCTGTAAGCGATGATTGCGCGGGTTGTTACGGTTGCGTTTTGTAGGCTGGATGTCCGCTCGGTTGAGGTGGAATGTGCTGTGGCCGCACGGCTTCCGGGCTTAACCATCATTGGACTGGCCGATAAGGCCATCAGCGAAGCTGCGCGAGCGCGTAAGATCTGCGTTGCACAGTTTATCTTTGGCCTTGCCGGCTAAGCGGATTACCATCCGCGTTACGCCAGCCGACTTGCCCAAAGAGGGTGCACATTTCGATCTTGCAATCGCGCTGGCCATGCTTAGCGCGATCGAGGCAATTCCCGGTGATTGCTTGCAAGAAACTTTAGCCATTGGCGCTTTATCTTTGGATGGCAGATTGAACGCCGTGACCGGCGCACTGCCCGCCGCGCTTCACGCAGCCGAACTTGGGTTATCGCTTTTATGCCCGCAAGCCTGCGGAGCTGAAGCGGCATGGGTTGAAACAACGCGCGTCATATCAGCGGATACATTGGGCCGTTTGATACAACATTTAAACGGTCAAGCCGTTATATCCCCTGCGGCCCCTGGTTTGGTTTTTCTACAAAACCCCAACAAGGATCTTGCGGATATCAAAGGCCAAGAGCGCGCAAAACGCGCCTTGGAAATCGCTGCAGCGGGGCGTCATCATACGTTTCTTATTGGAACACCCGGTTCGGGAAAATCAATGCTTGCAGCCCGGCTGAAAGCCCTTTTGCCCGAGCTAAACGCCAAGGAAGCGCTGGAAACTGCGATGATACACTCGGTCAGCGGCTTGCTGAAAGAAGGGGGTATTTCACGCTCTCCACCGTTTTACGCACCCCATCATACGGCGTCTAAAGTGGCGCTGGTTGGGGGCGGGCGTAAAGCCCAACCTGCGAGATTTCGCTCGCCCATAACGGTGTATTATTTTTGGATGAACTGCCCGAATTCTCACGCGAAGCGCTTGAAACCTTACGCCAGCCGCTTGAAACGGGGGAAATTTGGATTGCCCGCGCCAGCGCACATATTCGCTATCCGTGCCGGTTTTTATTGATCGCCGCAGCCAATCCCTGCAAATGCGGGTATCTGTATCAAGCAGAGCGTGCCTGTAACAAGGCCCCCCATTGCGGCGCACATTATTTTCAACGCTTATCCGGGCCGCTTTTGGATCGCTTCGATCTTTGCGTACATGTAGAAGCCACCTCTTTCACCTCTTTGCAAAATCATGAGCTTGGTGAAACGACCGGTGATATTGCGGCGCGCGTACGGGCCGCACGGCGCTGCCAGAGCCTTCGGTTTTCCGCCCATGACGGGATCCACAGCAACGCAGATGCACATGGCAAACTGCTCACCCAAACATGCGCTCTTGCAACTGAAACAATCAGCTGGCTGCACAAAGCCTTGGATCATTTTCAACTTTCGCCGCGCGGCTATCATCGTATGCTGCGGGTTGCGCGCACCATCGCCGACCTAGAGGGCAGCGACACAATCGAAAAACCACATCTGAGCGAAGCGCTGAGTTTTCGCCCCTTCCCAGCGTCTGGAGAGACGGCCAAGCAAGCAGGCTGACCCAGCTTGGCGGCTGGGGGCTCATCAACTGCGTCGCCCAAAACCCCCAAACGGCACCTCATACGCCGCTTCAAACATGCTCTTCTTTGGCAACTCGGCTAGGGCGTTACACCAGTTTTTGTTCAATCGCCTGCCAAATATTTGCGGCAATATTAACGCCATCAAAGCGCTCAAGCTCTTGAATCCCCGTAGGTGACGTGACGTTGATTTCAGTTAAATACTGCCCGATCACATCGATGCCCACAAAGACCTGGCCTTTTTCGCGCAAAAGCGGACCAATACGCGCGCAGATTTCTAAATCGCGCGGCGTAAGCTTAATCTTCTCAGGCCGCCCGCCTACATGCATATTAGAACGCGTTTCGCCCTTAGCAGGCACCCTGTTAATCGCGCCCACTGGCTCTCCATCCACCAAAATCACCCGTTTATCCCCTTTACTCACATCTGGCAGAAACTTCTGCACGATCAGCGGTTCGCGCGAGAAGCCGCTGAACAATTCATGCAAAGATGTCATATTGCGATCATCTTCTTTGAGCAAAAAAACGCCTGCGCCGCCATTGCCGTAAAGCGGCTTTAAAATAACATCGCCATGGGCTTGGCGAAACGCTTTCAAGATTTCCAAATCGCGGGCAATCGCTGTTGGCGGCGTTAAATCCGGAAAATCAAGCACCAACAGTTTTTCGGGATAATTGCGCACCCAAAACGGATCATTCACAACCAGCGTTTGATCTTTTAACCGATCCAATAAATGCGTTGTCGTAATATAATGCATATCAAATGGCGGATCCTGGCGCAGCCAAACCACATCAAATTTGGCCAGCTCCACCTCCTCTTCTGGCCCAAAATCCACATGCCCACCCGCAACCCGCTGTACGGTCATGGGATATCCGCGCGCAGTTATTTTCCCGTTTTGATAGGCCAGCGTGTCAGGCGGGTAATAAAATAAGCTATGCCCTCGTGCTTGAGCCTCTTCGGCCAGACGAAACGTGCTGTCTGCTTCAATATTAACCGCCTCAATAGGATCCATCTGAAATGCGATTTTCACGGCGCGCTCCTGCAATATGATTTCAGCTTTGATTACAACTTGAGCCAGCTAAATAAAACCCATCTCTGATGGTTCCTGAAAATCCTCTGAAAAAAATACGTTTTCTACAATTAAAATGGCGCCGAAACGATCGATCAAAGCCAGATCAAAGCGCATCGCCATGCAGGGCGCAGATCGCACCTGCCCCATAAACACCTGCGCAGCAGCAATAATGCGGCGTCTTTGAAACGCTGTTAACAGCTGCGCAGCTCTTTCATGATTTTGCGATTTCTTGACCTCAACAAAAACCCAACAGACCGAGGTTTTGAAAATCAGATCTATTTCGCCGGCCAAAGATCTCCACCGCTGCGCCTCCAAGTGATATCCGCCAGCTCTATATGCTTTTGCTATTTTGTTTTCAGCGGCTAAGCCTGAATAATAAGCCTTGTTTCCTTTAAGGTTTCTGCTCAATGTTCAAAGCCATCTGATAAATTTTGCGTTTCGCCACGCCATGCGCCTGTGCCACAAACTCAGCCGCGTCTCGCACCGACATTGATTGCAATGCTATTTTCAACTGCGCTTCTATATCACTTTCATTAACAGGAGATGACTGCGCCCGGTCAATGATCACGACAATCTCGCCTTTGACAGGCCCAGTTTGCGCCTTGGCCAACAACTCTGCCAATGTTCCGCGTTGGATATCTTCAAACTTTTTGGTTAATTCGCGGCAATACGCAGCCTGCCTATTTTCCCCATAAACCGTGCACGCATCCTGCAAAAATGGCACAAGACGTTTAGGAGATTCGTAAAACACCAAAGTTGCTGGCACGTTTAACAAATTCCTCAAAGCCGCAAGCCGCGCCGATTTTGCGTTGGGAACAAAGCCTTCAAATAAAAAGCGATCGGTGGGCAAACCGGCCAGCGTCAGCGCGGTTATCACCGCGGATGGCCCTGGCGCTGTGGTGACCAAAACACCAGCCTCAGCGGCCGTTTTACTTAAGTCAAAGCCCGGATCAGCAATAAGCGGCGTTCCCGCCTCCGACGCATAGGCAACAGACCGGCCTTCTTGTAAATATTGCATTAATTTAGGCCGCATGCGCGCGCCATTGTGATCATGATAGGCCAATATCGGGCGCTCATTCAAAGCCACGCCGTGAATATCCATTAATTTTCGCAGGCTTCGGGTATCTTCAGCCGCTAAAATATCAACATTTGTTAGAATATCGAGCGCACGCAAAGTGATGTCGCGCGCGGTCCCGATCGGGGTGGCAACAAAATAAAGCCCTGGTGCCAAATGGATGTTGCGCTTACTCACGGCTTTGCCTTTATCATTCTTAGCTTTCTTGTCGCACCGGCGAAAGAGCTGTGCTAAACCCCTGTCAAAGGAGCGTATGTATGAGAGTATCTATTTCATTTCGTCATAAAGGTCTACGCGCGCTGGCCGGGATCTTGCTGGCAGCTTTTATAAGCGCCTGCGCGCCTGACACATCAACGATTGGCACCGCTCCCAGGCTGGCTCCCCAAGAGCCCATTCCAATCGCATTGTTGGTTCCGACATCTTCGCAAAACGCCGCCGAGATCGCCGGAAGTTTAGAGCAAGCCGCGCGAATGGCGGTTTCTGATTTGGAACCAGTCAAAATTGACCTGCGCGTTTATGACACTGCAGGGCGCAGTGATATCGCCGCGCAACAGGCCCAAACCGCGGTTGATCAGGGTGCAAAAATTATCATTGGGCCGCTTTTTGCTGAAGCCGCAAACGCCGCGGGCCTGGCTGTCGCGGATGAAGGTGTGAATGTTTTAAGCTTTTCAAACAGCAGCGCCATCGCCGGTGGCAACGTCTTCGTGCTTGGAAAGACCTTTGACAATACGGCTGAAAGGGTGGTCGGTTATCTTGCGCGATCAGGAAAACAACGCGCTGTGATTGTTTACCCGGATAATCTGGAAGGGGAAGCAGGGCGCAGCGCTTTGGAAAAGGCCGCCCAATATTCCAGCTTAAAAATCGCGCATAGTCAGGCGTTTGAGTTCTCGCAAGAGGGGGTCGTTGCCGCGATTCCGCTTATTCGCGCCGCTGTCGAGATTGAAGAGGCCGATACTATTTTATTAACCTCAACCACGGCCGGCGCTTTGGGGCTGTTGGTGCAATTGCTGCCCGAAGCTGGGATTGATCCCGCCAAAGTGCAATATGCAGGCCTTGCACGCTGGGATGTGCCGGCGCAAACTCTGGCGCTCTCAGGCGTGCAGGGGGGGCTGTTCGCTTTGCCCGATTACGCGCGCGCTCAAAGTTTTTCAACGCGCTATGAAGCGACATTTTCCAGTAAACCACACCAGCTTGCGGGCCTGGCATATGATGGCGTCGCCGCAATTGGCGCATTGGTCGCCCGTGGCACCAACAACGCGTTAGGCGCAGCAGCCTTAACCCAAACAGCCGGCTTTGAAGGCGTCGATGGTATTTTCAGACTTAGGAAAGACGGCACCAACGAGCGTGGTCTGGCTATCGCAACGATCCAAGACAAACAGGTGGTAATTCTTGACCCAGCGCCCGCAGCATTCGAGTTCTTCAGCTTCTAATCTGTCGATGCTTCACTTCGACAGGCCCGATCTACCAATGATTTCGCCAGCTGAAATGATTTTCGACTCTGAAACTATGGTTGCCTTTATCAAAGCCAACCTAGTCACGTTGTCAGACAGTAAAGACATAAGGGCGGGCTTGGCGACAGAGCTGAAAGCGCGTCAAATTGCGGGTATGGAACATATTGCCCATGCTTTTTCTAAAAGCCCGTTCAGCGCCCATGAGGTGACCAGATCTTACACTTACCTGACCGATTGTATTGTTAGAACAACCTGGTTTGTCGCCTCAACCTTCGTGCATCCCCTCGCCAATCCCACCGAAAGCGAGCGGCTTTCTGTTGTTGCGGTCGGGGGGTATGGCCGCGGCGAAATGGCTCCGTTTTCCGATGTTGATTTGCTTTTTTTAACACCGTATAAAATCACGCCTTGGGCCGAAAGTCTGATTGAAACGATGCTCTATATCCTTTGGGATCTTAAGCTGAAAGTGGGGCATTCATCACGCACTGTAAAAGATTGTCTGCGCTTGGGCGCGAATGATTATACGATTCGCACCGCCATGCTGGAACAGCGCAACCTCTGCGGTGATCAAAGCCTTGCCGACGCGCTATCCGCCAAGCTTTGGAGTGATTTATTCTCGGGCAGCGAAAAAGAGTTCATTGAGGCGAAATTGCAAGAACGCGAAGCCCGGCATGAAAAGCAAGGCGGCCAGCGCTATATGGTCGAGCCGAATGTCAAAGAGGGAAAGGGCGGCCTGCGCGACCTGCAATCGCTGTTTTGGATTACCAAATATGTATATCGATCCGCCTCAACGGCCGATCTGGTCTCTTTAAACGTTATCACGCCGGAAGAACATCAAATTTTCGTCAAGGCAGAGGCTTTTTTATGGGCAGTGCGCAGCCATTTGCATCTTATAAGCGGGCGCGCGGTTGAAACTTTATCCTTCGATATGCAAATCGAACTGGCTGATCGCATGGGTTATCATGACCGCGCGGGCCGGCCAGCGGTTGAAATTTTCATGCAAGATTATTTCCGTCAAGCAACCAGCGTTGGGGATTTAACGCGTATTTTCTTAACGGCGCTCGAGGCAAGCCATGTCAAAAGCGAGCCACTTTTAGAACGGATTTTTCGCAAACGCCCCACTGTGAAATCCGATTATATGGTGCTGCATAACAGGCTGAGTATCTCCGCGCCTGAAAATTTTCTGAGCGATCCGCTTAATCTGTTGCGGTTATTCGAAGAAGCGCTGCGGACTGGCCTGCTGATACATCCAGATGCGATGCGGTTAATCTCAGCCAATCTACATTTATTTGACGAAACCCTGCGTCAAACCCCCGAAGCACAACGGATTTTTCTGGATCTGCTCTTAAAACATGGCAATCCAGAACGTGCCCTGAGACGGATGAATGAATTGGGGGCCTTGTCAGCCTTCATCCCCGAATTTGAGCCCATCGTCGCGATGATGCAATTCAATATGTACCACAGCTACACGGTGGATGAGCATACGATCCAATGTATCCGGAACCTTGCCCAGATCGAGCGCGGCGAATTGATCGAAGAATTGCCCATTGCCAGTTCTATTTTGAAAGAGGGTCTGAACCGGAAGGTGATTTACGTTGCCCTTCTGCTGCATGATATCGGCAAAGGCCGCAATGAAGATCATTCGGTGATTGGAGCGCAAATTGCGCGCAAAGTGGCTCCGCGGCTTGGCTTGAACAAAGCCGATGTGGAAACCGTAGAATGGCTTGTGAGATACCATTTATTGATGTCTGATTTGGCGCAAAAACGCGATATTGCCGATCCTCGAACGGTGCGCGACTTTGTCAAAGCCGTGCAAACCCTCAAGCGCTTGGATCTGCTAACCGTGTTGACCGTCTGCGATATTCGCGCTGTTGGTCCCAACACTTGGAACAATTGGAAAGCGGTTTTGATCCGAGCACTCTATCGGCAGACCCGCCGCGCGTTAGAGAATGGCCAAGACGCTTTGAACCGCGAATCGCGTGGCAGCGAGGGTAAGAAAAACCTACGTCTGCATTTAAAAGATTGGGACGCCAAAGACCTTAAAACCGAAGTTGCGCGCCATTATCCCCCCTATTGGCAGGGATTACATGTCACCGCGCATGTGGTGTTTGCCGGTTTGCTCCGCGATTTAAAAGAGGATGAAATTGCCATCGACTTCTATGCAGATGGAGACCGCGCAGCAACCCGCGTGTGTTTTGCCTGCGTCGACCATCCCGGCATTTTTTCCAGCTTGGCAGGCGCTCTGGCGCTGGTGGGGGCCAATGTCGTTGACGCGCGCAGCTATACCACCAAAGATGGGTTTGCGACGGCAGCGTTTTGGATTCAAGACGCGGCAGGAAACCCTTATGAGCCCGAAAAGTTCAACCGTTTGAAACAAATGATCAATAAGACATTGATGGGCAAAGTGGTGGCGCGAGTTGCGATTCAGGATAAAGACAAATTCAAAAAACGCGAAAAAGCCTTTAAAGTTCCGACCTCTATCAGCTTTGATAATGACGGCTCCGAAATTTACACGATCATCGAAGTCGACACGCGGGATCGTCCGGGCCTGTTGTTTGATCTGACACGCACTTTGGCCAATACCAACGTCTATATCGCATCAGCAGTCATCGCCACTTATGGCGAACAAGTTGTTGATAGTTTTTATGTAAAAGACATGTTTGGTCTGAAATTTTACAACCAATCCAAGCAAAAAATGCTGGAACGCAAGCTACGCGAAGCAATCGAGCTGGGCGTTGAGCGCGCTTCAACATGAGTGGGCCGCGACTGCTCAAAGGCATTATGACAGTCGGTTTTTGGACTTTGCTCAGCCGCGTGCTGGGCATGGCCCGCGAGGTCTTGCTCTATATGTTGATTGGCGCAGGGCCGGTGTTGGACGCGTTTGTGGTTGCATTTCGTTTGCCCAATATGTTTCGGCGGTTCTTTGCAGAAGGCGCTTTTAACGCCGCTTTTGTGCCTCTGTTTTCAAAGCGCCTTGAGGCCCAAGACAACCCGATCGGATTTGCCAGCCAGGCGATGGGCGGGCTTGCCTTTGCGCTGGCGCTTTTGACAGCGCTGGCGCTGGTGTTCATGCCAGCGCTTGTCTGGCTTACCGCGCAGGGGTTCGTGGGCGATGCCCGCTTTGATATGGCGGTTGAATATGGCCGCGTGATGTTTCCTTATATCTTTCTTATCTCGCTCAGCGCTCTGCTGTCTGGTGCGCTGAATGCCCAAGGGCGCTTCGCTATGGCCGCCGCCGCGCCTGTCTTCTTAAATATCATCATTATTTGCGCGCTTTGTCTGGGATGGGTGATGAACCATGCGGTCATCTATTATCTGATTTGGGCGGTTCCAATTGCGGGGATTGTGCAATTGACCGCGCTGTGGCGGGCGGCGCAGGCCGCCGGGCTTCCGATTCGGTTGGGACGGCCCAGCTTTAGCCCCGAAATGCGACAGCTGGTGCGGATTGCGGTACCCGCAGCCTTGGCCAATGGCGTGCTGCAAATCAATTTATTGGTCGGACAATTGGTCGCCAGTCAACATCCCGGCGCCGTCAGTTGGCTTTATGGGGCTGATCGCCTGTATCAGTTGCCCCTGGGCGTGGTTGGAATTGCTGTGGGCATTGTGCTCTTACCCGAATTGTCACGACGCTTGCAGGCAAATGATCAAGCAGGGGCAAAACAAGCCTTTTCAAGCGCAACCGAAATCACATTAGCGCTGAGTTTACCGGCCGCAATGGCGCTCTGCGTGGTGCCCTATCCTTTCGTCTCTGCGCTTTTTGAACATGGCGCAACCTCCCGCCTTGACGCGCAAGCGATGGCACTTGCGACCGCTATCTACGGATTGGGCTTGCCCGCTTTTGTGCTGCAAAAGCTCCTGCAACCATTGTATTTTGCGCGCGAAGATACGCGCAGGCCCTTTCGATTTGCGCTTGTAGGCATGGCGATCAATGCCGCCTTAGCCATCGGTCTTATGCCATTTATTGGCTGGGTGGCCGCGGCCATTGCCACCAGTCTTTCGGCTTGGGCAATGGTCGGGCTGCTGTTTTGGGGCGCGCGCGGCTTTGACAATATTTTAAAGCCGGAGGCCGGTTTGAAAAACCGCTTGCTGCGCATGTGCATTGCCAGCCTTTTCTTAGGGGCTGCTCTTTACGGCATACAATTTTTTATCAGCCCCGCTGTCACCAGCGTTTCTGGGCGAATTTTCTATGCGCTCTTCTTGGTAATCGCTGGCGCGGGATTATATCTTTGGCTGGGTGAAAGATTAAAAGCCTTCTCGCTGCAAGAGATAAAGGCCAGTTTTAAAAAGCCTTAATCACGGCGCAGCGCTTCCACTAAACGCGCAAGCCCACCCGGAAGCAATAAAACAGATAGGGTGAAGCCGCCTAAAAATCCGGCCAAATCGGCGATCCACAATAATCTGCCGCTCAAGAATATTCCAAAGACAAGCTGGATCCCGATCAGCATCGCAATCATGTTAAACGCTTTGCCTGCCGGCGCCTGCTGCGCCTTTAACGACACCCAAAGCAGAAAAGTATAGGCCCCGATTAACCCATAAATCCCTGGAAAAGCCCCAAATAACCAGCCCGCCTCTGGCGCGATCAGGCAGTAAACCAATGCGCCCAGCGCCGCTGACACAAAAAAGAACATTAATACGGCAGGGGCGGAAAACACGCTGCCAACCATTTTGCCCATCGCCAAAAACAGCGCACAAGCGATCGCTGCCTGCATAAAAGACGCATGCAAGAAGGAAAACGTAACAAAGCGCACCAAATGTTCCGCGCCGTAATCCTGGGTTTCGCGCATCCATGACACCAGATTTGTGTTCATTCCATAGCGCTCAATCGCAAAAAACCGCCAAGAGGCGTCAAACCCTTCACCCAAAACCCCAATCGATGCCAAGGCAAATAGGGCCTCTACCCCCGCAATCATCAAAAAAAGCGCCATGACGACGGGCGGCATCGGGTTCAACGCCGCAGCTTTGGGTGTTTCCGGATTGAAAGACATCGCACTCCCTTTGCTTGACGGGCCTTGAAGCTGCAGTTAATCGACACGCAGTAGATTGCCCTTTGGAGAACACTTATGTCGGATGCCGCTCAAACACCATCCCCAAGCCCATTTGAAAAGCGCGTTTTTTCAGGTGTTCAGCCATCGGGCGGGTTAACGCTTGGCAATTATTTGGGCGCCGTAAAGCGGTTTGTGCATATGCAAAGCCCTAACCATGAATCCTTATATTGCATGGTGGATCTACACGCGGTGACCGTCTGGCAAGATCCGGCCAACTTGCGCAAAAACACCCGTGAATTGGCGGCGTTTTTTATTGCTGCCGGATTAAAACCGGAGCAGTCAATTTTATTCAATCAATCCGCGGTTCCCGAACATGCTCAATTGGGTTGGATTTTCAATTGTATCGCCCGCATGGGGTGGATGAAGCGGATGACCCAATTCAAAGACAAAGCTGGAAAAAATGCAGAGAATGCATCGCTTGGCTTATTTGGATATCCCGCATTAATGGCCGCAGATATTTTACTCTATCACGCAACCCATGTGCCCGTGGGCGATGATCAAAAGCAACATCTTGAATTAACAAGAGATATTGCAACCAAGTTCAACCATGATTTCGGGGTGGATTTTTTTCCAATTACCGAGCCGGTGATCGGGGGGCCTGCGGCCCGCGTGATGAGCTTACGCGACGGATCAAAAAAAATGTCAAAATCAGACCCTTCTGACCTGAGCCGCATAAATATGAGCGATGATGCAGACAGCATTGCCCAGAAATTCCGCAAAGCCAAAACCGACCCCGATGCCCTACCTTCCGAAGAAGCCGGATTGGAAAATCGCCCCGAAGCGCGCAATTTGGTGGCGATCTATGCCGCTTTGGAAGATCAATCCGTTGACGCGGTTCTAAATGACATTGGCGGCAGACAATTTTCCGAGTTCAAACCAATGCTGATTGACCGCGCGGTCGCCACGCTTTCACCAATTTCGGCTGAAATGAACCGGTTGATGCAAGAACCGGACGAGATCGACCGTGTATTGGCCAATGGGGCCGAGCGGGCTCGAAAAATTGCTCAGCCCATATTGAACCAAACTTATGATATTATGGGGTTGCTGCGCAGTTAAGCCCTGCTGCCTGCGCTCACAAAGCAAGCAATCCCATAAACTTCCCAGTCTTACTAACGCCGCGCGAATAGGGTTCGGCAGGCTCTTGCATGCGAACCCGTCTTTTGTCAGGGTGCCATAAAGAGTGCCTCGTCCTGAGCCGGGGTATCCAAAAGGAGGGGTCAATGGCAACGGGCAGCAACATAAAAACCTATTTCAACGGCCAATGGCATGATGGCGATATTGCTGTGATGAAAGCTGCGGACCATGGGGCTTGGTTGGGCTCAGGCGTCTTCGATGGGGCACGCTATTTTAACGGGGTTGCCCCTGATTTGGAGGCGCATTGTGCGCGGGTAAACGCCTCAGCAAAGGCCCTAATGCTCACCCCAACATATAGTGTTTCTGAGATGAAAGCCCTGATCTGGGAAGGGCTTGCGCGCTACGCGACATCCGCCGCGGTTTATATTCGCCCTATGTATTGGGGGATCGATGGGGATCTGACGGCCATCGTTCCAAGCGCTGACACCACAGGCTTTGCCATTTCGCTTGAAGAAATCCCCTTTGCAGCCCCCAAAACCAGCGCAACCTTGGGGCGCACGCAATTTCGCAGGCCTATTTTAGAAAGCGCCGTGGTAAATGCAAAAGCTGGCTGTCTCTATCCCAATAATGCGCGCATGCTGGTAGAAGCGCGCCGCAACGGGTTCAGCAATGCGTTGGTTGCAGATGCTATGGGCAATGTGGCAGAAACTGCCACGGCAAATATTTTCATGGCGCGCGATGGCGAGGTGTTTACTCCGGCGCCAAATGGCACGTTCTTAGCCGGTATCACGCGCGCGCGTCATATCACGCATTTAAAAGATATGGGCATTCCTATTCATGAAACCGTTTTGAGTTTTGATGATTTTTACGCCGCAGATGAAGTTTTTATGACCGGAAATATGCAAAAAATCACACCCGTCACCGCGATTGAAGAAACGCATTTTCAAATCGGCCCGATTGCCGGGCAGCTTAAAGAGGCTTATTGGGACTGGGCCTCATCAACCTCGGCCTAAGCGCCTCTGCGCAACAATGAGCAGGCTGCTGAAATCAACCTTGCGTTGGATGGCGCCTTCGCGCATCATATGCAGCTGAGGAGATCACATAGATGCGTAAGTTTTTGCTAATACTCGACGACAGTCAAGAATGTCTGAACGCAATGCGTTTCGCGGCCATGCGCGCTGCGCGAACCGGTGGCGGCGTTGAAGTGCTGGCCGTGATCCCACCTGAAGAATTCAACCATTGGATCGGCGTCAGCGATATCATGCGCAGCGAAGCGCGTGAACGCATTGAGTTGCATTTTGAAGTCTTCGCCAAATGGATGCGCGATCGGCAGGGCATAGATCCTGAATTGGTGATCCGTGAAGGTGAACCGATTCAAGAGATTTTGGCGCAAGTTAAGGATGATTCTGAAATCGGCGTGTTGGTTCTGGGGGCAGGCACGGATAAAAAAGGCCCCGGCCCGCTTGTGACGCAACTGACCAAAAACGCAGGCTCTTTGCCCATCCCAATGACCATTGTTCCGGGGGATTTATCCAAAGAGCGACTCGAAGCAATTACCTAAAGCCAGAACGCGCCTCACCATCGCGCTCATTGGAATATTGAGTCCTGGTTGTCATTCAGACATCGTTTATTTTGCAAAAAACCTGCTATTTAAGCTGATGCAAGACGTGCGTGTAGCCCCTCTAAGGAGTGCACGTTGCTTAAGCCGCCCCGCGCTTGTGGTTGCAATCTGCTGCTTGCGGCAGCCTCTTCGCGCAGCAAAAAGAACAAATCGGCCGGCGAGGCGGCAAGCGCGTGATGTTTGTCGTACAAGCAAATAATTTTGCACGGCCTTATTCCCTCATGCGCAACGACACGGTTGATTTATAAAAACGGCTTAGCTCCAACGCTTGCGAAAAAATTGTGAAGTTTAAAAATATTTTGGCATTCTTTGGAAATTTATAGAGCCGGTATGGAATTATATTAGAACGATTCTAAACATTGACAAAACGCCGCGGCTCTCCATATAAAGAGCCAGAAGAGAGGCGTTCAAAATGTTTATCCAAACCGAATCCACCCCCAATCCCGCAACATTAAAATTCTTGCCCGGGCAAACCGTCTTAGAAGCGGGGACGGCTGATTTTCCCAGCAATGAGGGCGCCGAAAAATCGCCTTTAGTGCAACGTATTTTTGCGGTTGACGGCGTAACAGGCGTTTTTCTGGGGCGCGATTTCATCACCATCACCAAAGAGGATGCGGTCAATTGGGACCACGTAAAGCCGGCTTTGCTGGGCGCAATCATGGAGCATTTTCAGTCGGGTGATGCTGTGATGACTGATGAGGGGCTAGGCTCGGGCCATGCTGAACATAGCGGAGAAGATGAAGTTATTGTGGGGCAGATCAAAGAACTGCTGGACAGTCGCGTTCGCCCTGCTGTGGCGCAAGATGGCGGTGACATCACATTTTACGGATTTGAACGTGGGATTGTGTATTTGCAAATGCAAGGTGCTTGCGCGGGCTGCCCATCGTCAACCATGACGTTGAAAATGGGAATCGAAAATCTGCTCCGCCATTATATTCCCGAGGTCACTGAAGTGCGCCCTGTCGGTGGTTGATCAAACGGTTCTCGCTTTTGATACATCGGCCGCGCATTGCGCGGCCGCTTTGCTTTGCAATGGCGTGATCCTCGGCACCAGATTTGAAGCAATGCAAAAAGGTCAAGCCGAAGCCTTGGTTCCACTTATACAAACCCTATTGGCCGAAACGCAAACTAGCTTACACAAAATTGGCCGTATTGGCGTCGGCCTTGGGCCTGGTAACTTTACCGGCATCCGTATTTCCATCAGCCTGGCCCGAGGGCTGGGCGTGTCTTTGGGTTGCCCTGTGATCGGCGTCAACAGCTTTGAGGCCAGCATAGAGGATAAAGCCAAAGAAACCCTGATCGCAATACAAGCCATCCGAGACCAGTTTTACACGCTCAGCAGCGCAAATTTGCAGGCTGCCCCTCAAATGAGTGATGCGCCAACCCTGGCCACTAGCCTGATCCCAGTGCTCTATCAGCCAAAGCCGGATCTACTGGTCGCAAACATAGCGCGCATTGCCGCCCAAAGGGATGTGAAAACCGTAACGCCCCCTGCCCCTTTATACGTAAAACCTGCAGATGCCGCGCCAAGCCGCAATCCCGGACCAAAGATCCTGCAGCCGAACGCGTCCTGAGTTTGACGGGCCAAATGCAACAGAATGCCATCTTGCAGCCGTCAGATATGGCTAAACTTCACGCGCAATCAGGACTTGAACAACGCCCTTGGACAGCGCAGGAATTCGCCCAGCTATGCGCCGCAGAAAATTCTCTGCTGATCAAGCAAGACTATGGCTTCGCGCTGGGAAGGGTCATACATACCGAGGCCGAATTGCTGCTGCTCATCGTATCACAGGCGCAGCGAAAGCAAGGATTGGGGAAAACCTATTTGCAGCTTTTTGAAGAAGCTGCACGCCAGCGCGGTGCCAAAAACTGTTTTTTGGAAGTTGGCGCCGAAAATACCGCCGCGCGCGCACTATATCAAAAATGCGGTTACGCAGATCAACGCTTCCGCAAAGCCTATTACCGCAAAATGAATGGCACCCGCGAAGATGCTTTGGTTCTGGCGAAAACTTTGGCTTAGCGCATTTTATCATTGGTTTTATATTGGTTTGCAGAAAAATCGGTTGACCCTAGCAAAGAGTTTCGTCCTTAATGATGGATGATCTTAGAGTAAGGCAACGCGTTCCGCTTTTCCTTTGGACACAAACACAAGATGGGGAGACATCCATGAAGATTATACAGAAATTTTTAGGCGCAACCGCAGCGCTTGCATTAACAGCTGGCGCAGCATTGGCAGATCCTGCGCTGATTTATGACTTGGGCGGTAAATTCGACAAGTCTTTCAACGAAGCTGCGCATAATGGCGCTGAAAAATGGAAAGCCGAAACCGGCGGCAATTATCTTGATATCGAATTGCAATCAGAAGCCCAGCGCGAGCAAGCGCTGCGCCGCTTTGCCGAATCTGGCGCCAACCCAATCGTTGTTACAGGGTTTGCCTTTTCATCGGTGCTTTCCGAAGTCGCCCCCGATTATCCAGATACAAAATTCGGTATCATTGATGGCTGGGCTCCCGCGGATAATGTTTTAAACATCGGCTTTTCCGAACATGAGGGCTCATTCCTTGTTGGCATGATCGCCGGCATGAAATCCGGCTCAGGCGTAGTTGGATTTATTGGCGGAATGGATATTCCTTTGATCCGCCGCTTTGGCTGTGGATATGCGCAAGGCGTTGCGCATGCAAATGCCAATGCAAAGGTGGTTGCCAATATGACTGGAACAACCCCATCCGCGTGGAACGATCCGGTCAAGGGCTCTGAACTGACCAAAGCGCAAATCTCGCAGGGCGCAGATATTGTTTACGCCGCGGCGGGCGGAACCGGTGTTGGGGTTCTGCAAACAGCCGCCGATGAAGGCATTTTATCCATCGGTGTTGATAGCAATCAAAACTATCTGCATCCGGGCAAAGTGCTCACCTCGATGATGAAGCGCGTTGACGTGGCCGTTTATAACGCATTTTCAGACGGCGCTGACATGCAAAGTGGCGCGATCGGGCTGAACTTGGCCAATGAAG
>Ga0209631_10004200_pt1 | contig 16071 bp, 11 predicted proteins | sample COG_08_FD_184752 | JGI IMG/M metagenome (GOLD analysis project Ga0209631, IMG submission 184752) | Pelagic Microbial community sample from North Sea - COGITO 998_met_08 (SPAdes) (version 2) | ecosystem: Environmental > Aquatic > Marine > Neritic zone/Coastal water | place: Helgoland, sampling...
CGTCGCGGGCATCGAGAACAGCAGCTCATTATCCCACTGGACCCAGCAGCAATTTGACCCAACACTAAACTGGGACGATGTCGCTTGGATAAAAGAGATTTGGGGCGGCCCACTGATCATCAAGGGCATCATGACTCAGGAGGATGCGATTCTTGCAGAGGCCCATGGCGCCGATGCGATTGTTGTATCTAACCATGGCGGCCGACAACTAGACGGCGCTCCGGCATCATGTGAGGTCCTCCCTGTTATCAAGTCGGCAATCAGCGATGAAACCGAGGTCTGGGTGGACGGAGGCATCCGCTCAGGACAAGATGTATTAAGGATGCTTGCTTTGGGCGCCACTGGCACCATGATCGGTAGGGCCTACATTTACGGACTCGGAGCGATGGGACAAGAGGGGGTACGACAAGCCCTGAAAATCATCGAGAACGAGCTTGATCTAACGATGGCATTTTGCGGTAAGACATCACTTGCCAACGTTGGTCCTGATATCTTGTGGTCGACATGAACAGGTTCAACAAGCACGCAGACGCATCGCATCAACCGCGTCTCCGCTTTTGGGGATGGACTAGAGAGTAACCCAAGCTTCGTTTTTCGCGACAAAATCATTTCAAAAAGAACATTAAGGACAAACCTATGAGTGAATATCCATTGCCCTATCAATCGACCGATCTATCCGGGCAGGTTGCATTCGTCACCGGCACAACAGCGGGTCTCGGTAGACGGTTTGCCCAAGTTTTAGCGGCTTGCGGCGCCAAAGTCATTGTTACAGGCCGACGGGTTGATCGACTAGAAGCGCTGAGCGCCGAAATTAATGCCGCGGGAGGTCAAGCGGCCCCTGTGGCTGTCGATATGACGGATCGCAGCAGTATTCGAAACGCACTTCAGGCGGCCGAAGACCTTTTTGGCACCGTGACGATCCTCGTAAATAATGCTGGAATTCCCGATGCTCAGCGAGCAGTAAAGATGGATGATGCGTTGATGGATGCAGTTTTTGAAACAAACTTGATCGGCCCATGGGTGTTATCCATTGAGGTTGCGAAGCGACTCATAGCAGCCGAGCTACCTGGTAGAATTGTCAACATTGCCTCCATTGCCGCCTTTAATACCACCGCGCAATCAGCTGCAACGCTGTACTCAACCACAAAAAGTGCTGTAGTTCGTATGACCGAATCTCATGCGGTTGAATGGTCTCGCTACCCAATTAATGTAAATTGTATCGCGCCCGGCGCATTCGCCAGTGAAATGATGGATGGAATGCTATCGAGAATTGGGGATATCAGTCAGAACTTCCCGCGAAAGCGCATTTGTCAGCCTGCCCAGATGGACAGCACGCTGCTCTATCTTGTCTCGCCCGCATCCGAGTGCGTAACAGGAACCGTGATTAAAATTGATGATGGTCAAGGCTCGCGTTAAACCCAATTCCAATCAGCACTTGGAAACGCCACTGGTCAGTAATAATTTAGGAAAGCAAGGAAACACGCATGGAAGAGATGCCAATTCTCACAGAGCGACAAGGTCATGTTGAAGTCATTACCTTAAATCGGCCCAGCGCAATGAACGCCATTACCTCACCCATGCTTTCTGAGCTGAACAACGCGCTTAAAGCAGCAGACGATGATCGTGATGTTCGGGTGGTCATACTGACCGGTGCAGGAACCGCATTCTGCTCGGGCCTTGACCTTAAACAAGCTTCTGCAGGAGAAGGTATTGGTGGTGCTTTGTCGAGCAACCGAGGCGCGAGTCATTTTTCGACTCGCGAAATTTGCACCGTCACATTGCAACGCATGGATACCCCTGTAATTGCCGTGATCAACGGCGCAGCGGCCGGCTACGGTCTCGACCTTGCTTTGGGTTGCGATATGCGGCTCATGTCGAAACGAGCGAGATTGCTTCCGGGATTTGCAAAAATGGGCGTCATTCCTGAGAGTGGCGGCACTTGGTACCTCCCGCGCCTCCTCGGTTGGGCTAAAGCTTGTGAGATATCAATGCTTGGAGACCCGTTAGATGCTGAGCAGTCATTGGAGTATGGCTTGGTCAACAGGGTCATCGAGGAGGATGTTTTAATGAAAACTGCAATGATTTGGTCAACTAAAATAGCTGAAAATGCGCCACTCGCTATCGCTGAGATGAAACGCTTGTTTCGACACGGACTGACACAAGATTTTGAAAGTCACTCTCATCACGTTTTAATGTCAGTGTTAAATCTTTTTAAATCGAATGATTTCTCAGAGGCTGTTACCGCCTACACAGAGAAACGGGCCCCTAGGTTTAAGGGCACATGATTGTGGCTTTCTCAAGCGCTCGGAGTCAACTGAAAATCGTCATTATCGGCGCTGGTAGTCTTGAATTTTCGAGTCGGCTAACCGCAGATGTTCTATCTTATCCTGCCCTCACTCATACACACTTCGCTTTAGTCGATACCAACGCTGAGCGACTTGATTTTGCGGGTCAAATCGTTGGCCAAATCTTTCAGCAGGGAGGCTACGAGCACGCGACCTACAGCCTGCACTCTGATCGCCGAGAAGCGCTTGTTGATGCGGACTTCGTGATCACTAGCATCCTAATTGGTGGCTTTCCAGCCATTGAGTCTGAAATCGATATCCCCAAGCGCTTCGGTGTTTGTCAGGCCATCGGAGACACCCTAACCCCCGGCGGCATCATGCGCTGTCTACGCACCCTACCCGTTCAAATTGAGATTGCGCGCGACGTGCGAGATTTATGCCCTTCAGCACTGTTGCTCAATTATACAAACCCCATGTCAATGTTGTGTTGGGGCATGAAAAATTCTGTACCTGATATCAATATGGTGGGCCTGTGTCACAGCGTTCAAAGCACCACTGAGCAATGGGCATCACGCTTAGGTCATGACCTTAGAGACGTCGAATTCTCTTGCGCAGGCATTAATCATCAAGCATGGATCACTCGGTTTGAAGTCAAGGGTAAAGACTGTTTGCCTGAAATTCGCGCCCTTGCCGAAGACGATAAACTGTGGCGATCTGACACCTCAAGAATGGAATATATAAAACATTTTGGTTTTCCAGTGACAGAGGCCTCAGGACACAACTCAGAATATTCCCCTTGGTTTAGGAAGAATCCAGAAAAAATAGAACGCTACAGCCCCGGCGGAGGGTGGAACGGTGGCCCCGGTTTTATTAAAACCCTTTACAACCGGCCCGATTGGCGGGAGACCATGGCTAAAATGGCACGTTGGGAGACGCCGATTAACCTTGAACGCAGCATCGAATACGGCTCTCAAATTATCCACGCTGTGACAACAGGCGCCTCCGAAGTCATCTTTGGCAATGTGATCAATGAAGGCCTCATCGATAATCTACCCAGGGATGCCTGTGTGGAAGTTGCGTGCAAAATCACAGAAACCGGCGTCTTCCCGGAACCCTATGGACGACTGCCAGAGCATCTCGCTGGCATCAATAGCAATCAGATCAATACCCAGCGCCTCGCAGTATTAGCAGCAACCGAAGCATCCCCTGAACTTGCATTTCAAGCAATGGCACTTGACCCCCTTACAAGCACAGTGCTCGATTTAGACGAAATACGTAAGCTCACGACAGAATTACTTGTAGCGCATCAACCCTACTTACCGGAAATCTGGAGAGGTCGAAGTCTAGCGCCCAAACCTGTGCTGTATAGTGTTTAGTCTAACGTCAGGACGTTGGTCGCTTTTATGGAGTCCCGATCATGTAGAATTTTTCTGATCAAGGCCGACAGATCAAAGGCTAGAAGAATAACATTAGACAGTGATTCTCAGGTTCTTCTCATCAACCAACAGCATTGCTCTTACGTCAAGTCGCCTATAACCCGACGGGAAATTTGCCGACATCCTCTGGCTCTTCATAGGCTACAATCTGTCTTACTAAAAACCACGTAACCTTCAGTATATACCAAGCGACTATCCGTTATGCCGTCATCAGATCAATCCTTACAAGAGATATGGCTCAAGGGCTGTAAAGGCGAGTTTCTCAACACTGTTGATGAAGCGCACTTCCTAACACTCGCGAGAAGCCGTTTTCACACATTTACAATGAGCGCTGAACAAGCCGGCGAATCCCGTGCTCAAAAAGAGGCCGAGGAATGGGTGGCACTGCTGGTAAAAGGGTTAGCCAAAGAGCTCAGAGAAAATCCAGGTTTGGAACGCGTTTGGCAGCGCTCTGATTTTGTCCAATCAAAGCACGGTAGGTCTGTCTCGTTCAATCTGAACCTGCCCGCCCCATAGACCAATTGCATTTCTACTGAATCAGAGAGACCGATGACCTTTGCTAATCCTATTGATCGCTTTATTCCAATTGCCGGCAGTCTGAATTTTAGAGACTTCGGGGGCTACCCAACCAAAACTGGCGGGCGCTTGGTCAAGGGCAAACTTTTTCGATGCGGAATGCTCACCGACCTGCAAGGACAATCGATCGAGCGCTTCGAAGCTCTCAACATTGGCGTCATTTGCGATCTACGCAGAGAAGATGAAGTCGCCCTATACCCACCCCCAGATCACTTTTCTTTTGAATGCATTAAGCATATTCCAATTGCACCAGGAACAAGCTCTGACCTACGCGCCAGCATGATGACGGAGGACCACTCACCAGGCGATCAGGTTGCCTTCATGATTGAAATAACAAAGGAGATCGCCCGTGATCATCTCAATGCTTATCGCCAAGTATTGCGGTCATTGATCGAAACAGATAGAGGTTTCCTCATTCATTGCATGGCTGGCAAGGACAGAACCGGGTTTGGTGTCGCGATCATCCAATTGGCGCTTGGCGTTCCGACAGAACTTGTTATGGAGGACTACCTCCTCACCAATCAAGCCACTGAACTTATTTCTCGCACTCGCTCTCGCATGACTGAACAAAATCAGTCTATTGATGATTCGACGCTTGAAATCATTGCCAGGGTCAAGGGCGTATACCTCGAAGCCGCGCTCACTGAGGTTGATATCCACTTTGGCGGGATTTCAGGTTACCTTGAGGAAATTGGCGTCACGTCAGCCGACCAGAAGGACCTCCTAAAGCGCTTAGTTGATCCTTTTTAACACAAAGTAATCTCTGGGCAGAACTGTCCCACCTACGCCAAATTTTTGATTCTTCTCCCTATCTCAGTGAACCCTTTCTCATCTCTGTAGGGGACCCTCGCTAATTCAACATCCGGATATCACCGAGCTATGCATTGCAATTCACCCCAATAGTAGTCACTGAAAATTCATTGGTTCGTCGATTGCTTTGGCTGAATATAGAGTGCCCCGTACCTCTGCGACTTTCTGACAGGCCACCATTTCTTCATTTTTGGGATGGATGTACGGCTTTGTCAGGGCTGACAGCTAGGTTGCATTGAGCGCGCGCTCAAGAAGGCAGGCTAGCTTAACCATCGCCGCGTCTCCTTCTGCAATTAGAGACGCTTCATCCAGTCAAAACCGATTACTCTTGGGCACCCGGCATCGATTTAATAATCGAGAGATTCTAAATTGTGCGCTACAACTAGTTGCTTGGGCCTAAAAAATGCCCATCTTTTTGAGTCATCTAACCCGACACAATAGGTAGTGCCCTAGACAGGTTGAAACAAAGAAAACCATCCGACATTCCAGACGGCATGAACAATCACGCAGGGTAGTACTGTCGACGATGTACTCCGTATACAACCCAGGTAGAGCGAAGGCAAAATTACCAGTAATGCTGGAACAACGCCTCGAAAAGCAAGATGCGATAAGACAAAAAAGAGAGAAGAAACGACGTTGGCGATTGAGAAAAAAGTTGAATGATCTCCACCGCTAGGCGCTTGGCTTCGGTCCGCTACAAAGTCAAAAATAAGGCCCCGAAAAACATATTCCTCGAGGGCGGGGACGATCAAACAAAGAAGACAAAACAGGCCAAAATGGTCTATAACCCAATTCAAACTTGGGTCGATAGCAAATAGAAGCATCACAATGCCCCACAGTAAAAGGGCGCCAATAAAGGCGCCCCATACTAGATAATGCAATACGCGCGATTGCTCTAACACATCAGTCGCTTACGCCGATCGAAGCAATCGTCTACGCAGCATTCCAAGACCCGCGAGCATCGCAAGGAGAATCAGCCCAAAGTCTCCAGGACCTTCAGCAACGCTACAACCGCCACCCACTTTCTTCCTATTCTGGTAGCCTTCGGTGTTGAGCTCAACAACCAAAACCGGTGCTGGCTCTGCAATGCCGCTGGGATCATCAATCTCACCATTGACTAAGCCGTCAGCATCGTTCGGGCCGCCATCCTGCAATGTCAACTGAAGACATGTATCACCTTCAGTTAGCCCTGCGATGAACAAATCTGATCCAACGCCAGGACAAGCGCCGTCACTACCAGGCGCTGTCGCGACAGTGTTATTTTCATCAATAACAAACGCCTTCCAACCCGTCGCCTCGGTATATTTACGTGCCTCAGCTTCCGCGGGCACCCCAGCACCCAGCGGAATAACAACACGTGCCGACTGGCCGGGTACAGGGAGGTCCTGGACTTGGAAGTCATAAACACCTAAGGGGTAATCATAATCTTCATCAGAACCATTTGTCGGAGCATCACCACCATCCTGACCAGACGACGCTATCGTCTCCTCAGTAATCGCGATTCCTGATGTTCCATTGGCGAGCGCAGCATCCCCAATTACCAGGGTCACTCCTTCATCAGCAGTGACCGCAGCATCCGACGCATCAGCATCGACTGCGATTACATTGGGCTCGTTAGAATCATCCTTGCTGTCAGCAATGCCATCACCGTCTGAATCTGCCTCAACGACATCAGCCACAATCAAAACTTGCTGATCGATTGTAAAGGTCTCACCCTCTAATCCACTGTCGGTCACATTAGCGACAATAGAGAATCCACCCTCCAGACCCTCAGGACTGAACTCAAACACCATCGCCTCGTCTTCAGACAGCCGAACTAAGCTAGCATCTGAGCTCGTCCAATCAACGTCATGGGTGCCGTTAGGGTCAGTGATTGTGAGCAGGACAGTAACATTACCGCCGCCTGAGGAAACCTTTCTTCCGGGATTGCCGCCCTGACTGGCAGACAACTTCAGCGCAGGCGGTTCCGCTGACTCTACAATGCTAATCACTGCAGTTGATGCTGCTCCCAAAACAGCACCTGCAGCTGGGGCACCGAGGGCAACTTCGATCACCTCTGTGCCCTCCTCGACGTCATCGCTAACGAAGTTAAATGTCAACAGACCAGACAAGCCATCTGCTATGACGACCGTTTCAGCATCGACGCTGAAGTCGTCCCCTAGGTTAGCGGTTCCGCCTAACGTATAGGGAATTTCAACAGGATAAGAAGACGCTGGGCCATTCAAATTAACGTTGAGGACGTAAACCCCACCTTCAGCTGCACGCGCGCGTGGCTGAGTGGTTGCCTGAGGCGTCACAACAATTTGTTGCGTGGCGGAACTCGCGTTACCAGCCGCGTCCGTTGCCGTCCAAGTCACGATATAGGTGCCCGGAGCAAAAGGCCCAAGATTATCAGCCGTAGGCATTAGTTCACCATCAAGTGCATCGAGCGCACTTGCTTCGCCGAGATCCACGCTGGTCAAAGCCCCCTCGGAATCAGCAAAAACATCAACGGGCGCAGTGACCACTGGCGCGACGTCATCTGAATTCGGGTCTTTATTCTCTAAATACTCGTCGAGATTGCTTCTCCCATCACCATCAGCATCACCCTCGGCATCGGCCGCATCGTTCGGGTCCAAGCTGTTTTCCACTTCAAAGAGGTCATCTATCCCATCACCATCGGTATCATTTTCAGCGCTAGCGGAGACGACAGTGACGCTGGCGCTGTTTTGTCCCTGCCGATCATCCGCATCCACAGCCGTGAAAGTAACAACTGTCTCCCCTAAAGGAAAAGAATCAGGCGCATTATTGGTTACATCCAACGCACTACCGGAGAAGTCCTCGGCAGTCACCGCTGAAATAAAGGCACTGATCTGCGCTTGAGACGCCGGCACCGCTTCACCATCTAAAGAAACAACCGTAATGCTATCAGCGACGGTTACAGAGGGGCCAACAGCCACAAGCACAATGACGTCTTCACTAGCGACGTTACCTGCAGCATCTGTCGACGTAAAGGTGATAGTTGTCGGACCAACAGGGAATTCGGCAGGAAGCGCACTGTTCATAACCTCGGTATCACCATCAACCAAGTCAGTTGCCGATACGCCAGCCAACCAATCCGTGACACGTTGATCAGAGCTAGCAACAGCGACCTCAGTGTCAACGGTCAAAACCAGCTGGTTCGCACCGGAAAAGCTCGGAGCAGTCGTATCAACGACGGTGACAGACACGCTTCCCGACGTCGCGTTACCGGCGGCGTCTGTAACTGTAACCCCGACGACAGTCGTACCTAAAGTGAAGCCGTCCACTCCTTGAGAAGCGGAAAAAGCCACAACTGGGTCAGCATCAACATTATCACTGGCTGTGACCGCAGCAATCACGTTATCGACTGACCCGGAATATCCGCTTGGACCGGTTGCCTCTAATGTCACCGCGGAGGTATCAAGAATTTCCGGAGGCGTTTGGTCGGAAACAGTGACCGTCAACGTGGCTGTCGCGGTTAATCCAGCACTATCAGTCGCAGTCACCGAAACAACGGTTTCACCCAACGGATAGCTATCAGGAACAGCAGTATCACCAACGGATAAAACCACTTCGACTTGACCATCAACGAGATCGACAGCGGACACTGTAACTGCTCCTGCAGAGGGCGCACCAGACGGCCCAACAGCGGCCAGAGTAACGTCCATCCCCCCCATAATCATCGGCGCAGTCGTGTCTTCCACAGTAACAGTAATTGTTACTGGCTGAGATTCATTTTGGGCGCTATCGACCGCAATCAGCGTCACTTCATATGTTCCGGGCATGAAACCTTCCGGCGCTTCAACCAAAGCTCCAGCTTCGTCTGTGAGGAATGCGTTGATCGAATCCGTTGAAATATCGGTATCTTTGTTGTCCGTTACCGTAATTGTCTGGATAAAAGCTGCTAATTCAGGTGAATTATCCTCAGACGTCGTTGGACCTACCGCTTCAACGGTGATGCTTGTCTCCGCAAGCGTAATTTCAGGCGGAACCTCATCGTCTTTAAATACAATATCAAATGAATCTGCGACCACTTCGTTACCAGGCCCTGTGGTCGTTGTAAAATTTAGGGTGGTCGGCCCTGCAAAATCAGCAGACGCTCTAGAAAAAGTGACTGAGAAAAGCTCTACTGGCATCTGAAAACTGACGATTTGACCATCTTTTATGAAATCGTCCGTATCTGGAAATTCTGACTGGGTGCTGGCGTAGGATGTATAGACGACACGATCCGTTACTTCTGAAGCATCAATCGTTCCCTCGTCTTCTGGTTTTTCTCCATTACCGAGGGAATCAGAAACATCTTCATTCGCTGAAAAGGAAACAAAAGTGAGCTTAGTACTATCATAGTGAAGATTTATACCGATGCCGGTGGTCTGGGCAAGATCGGGATCGGTTGCATAGGTTACAGCGAACGTTACTTCGGTTCCGTCGATCGCGACAGTGAGATCACTATCCGGGCTAACCGCCACAGTTTGGGTTACTGCGCCGGCACCAAGGGCAAACAAACTGCCTATCATCATCACACTATTGATTAATACGTTCTTAAGCTTCATAGGTGTTTCCCTTGCTGTCGTTAAAACTCTATTTGAAATAATAATTGCATGTTCACTAAACGCCAAGACGATTGACTTTCACCGGACTAAACCTCTCTGCAGCCCAAATCCAGCTTTCCTGACGACTTCCGCTCCAGCCTTAAACCCTAATCAACTGGTTGTTTCCCACGCGCTTGGGAAACCAATTATTTTGATGATATCCGTTGACGATTACAAGTCTAATTAAGGCATTTTATGAACCTGCTACCTTGCTAAACGTGCTGGTAACTCGTCCAAAAACCTCTCCCCTTGCGCTTTTACCGACTCGACTTGCTGGGTAAAAGGTCAAAGCAAGGCTTCTGACCAGCTTTGCAGGTACGAGGTGTAGCGGCCGGTTGCTCAGCCAAAGGAATCGCGATTGTTTTCGTCGCAGATTGCCCCGAGAACTCAGCGCTAACGGTGACTAATAAACGATCAAGGGTGGCAAGCGAACCTATGTTGACAACCTTTTGGATGCCATCAAGCCTGGCCTGAGAGGACTTGAGGCGTTCTCCAACCACATTTTTTAGGTTCATTTTCAACTGGGGCAGCGCAATGGACCAGTTGCTGATCTCACGTTTAGACCTCAGCGTGAGCACCAACTTGTGCTCATCGGCCTTCCAGCTCTCTAAGACATAGCTTAACGACAGCGGCCCTGCTGGCTTGCCCTCTGGTCGATTGCGTTTTGGCGTGTGGCTTCGATTGTCAGAAGAAATCACCCACAGGGGTTGGTTCTCGTTTACTAGGCTCTGCGGCTGATCAACGGGTGCACCACTGCAGCCAATAACAGCAAGACAGCTCGTTAAAAGGACGATGATTGGAAAGTACTTCATTGGGAGACAACTTCTAACTTTTGACAGTAATGACCCGGAACAGGGCTTTGCGTGTTTGATTCATTATTGTTCCAATCGGTGATGCCCAACCAATAATCTCCAACTTCTAATGCGAGGGTCGAGCTTTCTGATCCTACGTTACCACTTTCAGCAGCTCGCAAGAACGAAGTTCCATAAAGATAGAAATCAGGGTCTGAGGTTGCACCTTGTGGAAACTCGAATGTCGTCGCTTTAATATTGTAATTGCCTGCAACGCCAATAGAAAATCGGACGAAACGATAAACGCCCAACTTGTTGCTGCCACCGAAATAAACATCTTGGCAAGTAGTTACCGGCTCAGCGTCAACTTCAAGCTCCAGATAAATCGGCAATGTGACATCACTGACACCGGTTCTGGCAGAGTAATCCTGTCCAGAGTTACTCTCGTTCGCTCCATAAACATCGACGCTTGACTGCCCGACGGCCACTTGCTGGCCCTGAAGAAGGTTCATAATTTCTAGGGCATCTTGATCGGAAGCCGCCAAAACACCCTCAACAAAGCTAAAGACAGAAGTAGCGGCCGCCTTTTCAGGCATAAAATCAACAAGCGATGCGATCATGGCAGAAACTGGAAGATCAACCTCATCATCGTCCATGCTCTCGCCGTCAAACAAATCAAATACGAAATACTGAATACTGTCCTCAGAATACCAGCCCTTTACAGCGCCTTGAGCAACAGTCAATTCTTGCTCCAACTGGAGGGAAAACCCCCCAGATTGATTGGCGTCAGAAGTATCTCGATAAGCCGCTCGGTTACTCGCGAGACCTGAGTAAGCATTCGCCCAACCTTCACTGAAGGCTACCCGCATATCCAATAGATCTCCCGAGCCATGGCCACCGCCTAAGGAGTCATCTCTAGAAAGAATCGACTGAAAGTAATGACCCCATTCATGGATCACCACCGACTCATCGTACTCATCAGTATCTACATCGACATCCCCTAAAATCATAATGTAATCATCGACGTAATAAGAGGTTCCTACCGCGCCCAACGTATTCTCCGTACTCCAATACACATCAATCGGCGTAAAGATAAGCGTACTACGGCCACTTAATGCGTATTGCGTCGCTGAAATCATTGAATCCAAAATAGCAAAGGGCGCTGACGCCCGAGCCGCTGTATAGCCTGTCCCGCCCCACCCTGATTTAGCGCTCAGCCGAACGGCATTGCTATCCCCATTGGCAATCAAAATATCAGATTCAATGGCATAGAGCGGGTACGCTGCTGTTGATGTACTTCCTTGATTGTTAACGACACGAATACTCCACTCTCCTGGACTCGAAACAGTGCTTTCCGAATACGCTCGCACGATAAAACGCGCGCCATCTTCAACGCTGAAACTCACCTTGCCGTCCTCTCCAGAAAGCAGCCCTTGATGCAAAAAAATGTCTCCTGACTCGGTTAAAACGTCGACCAGAACGTATCGCATTGCGGTCTCTGTGGTTTGCTGATAGTCGAGTCCATTACCACATCCTGCTGAAACAAAAGTTGGCTCGCAATAAGGAACACGGTCATAAACAAGAGTGACTTCGATTAATTGACCGGTCTCGCCACCGTCGTCACTGCCACCCGTCTCAGATCCACCATCACTACCCGAACCATCAGTACCTACACTATTATCCGATGAGCCACCCCCTCCAGAATCTGTCCCAGCGCCCTGATCGGTGGCGCCACCCGAGCCAGAATCTGTCCCAGAGCCACCAGCGCTCGAACCCGCGTCAGACAAACCGCCTCCATCCGAGCCCGCCGCCCCATCATCATCGGTTTCCGATCCGCCATCATCCGAAATTCCACTAGACTCACCGTCGGACGCGCCATCTCCGCTGCCTCCATCCGTTCCAGTATCTGCTCCTGCACCCCCATCGCCGCCACCCGTGCCATTTCCAGCGTCGTCATCAGACCCATCGCCATTTCCGGATGCCGATTCCGGGATCAACGCTTCAACATAGGAAATAATGACATCAGCCGAGCTTCGTTCAGCATCCTCTGAAACTGCCTCAGCGATCAGCGCATCACCTGTAAATCCAAATAGCTGCCTAATCAGCAGCAAGCCATCAGTGAGTGGTTCAGCCTGAGAGTCCCCATCGACATCCAAGTAATCCTCCCCGTCGGAAAGATAATCGCGAATAGCATCAGGCTCGACCCGCGAGGCTTTAGTGGCAACAGCACCCCTGATCAGTGCGTTCCCAGTGAATCCGAATAGATGGCGAATAACCAAAAGACCATCGGTCAGAGCGAGCGCTTCACCGTCACCATCGACATCCCAAGTAAAACAGGTAGCGCACATTGATCCGGAAATGGAATCTGTTCCGTCGACAATCTCTTGACTGTCAGTGGCGCCATCGCCGCCTGTGTTTAACAGCGACAAATCAAAGCCCTGAGCCCTGAAGTAATCGATCCGGTTTGGAATGGTTGCGTTAATCTTTTCCGCCAGATCTAGAGACATTCGATCCGAACGATACGCCAGCGCTAAAAAAGGCAAAAACGACTCCGCGATATCCTCCCTGACAGGGTTGTCCTGAGCGTAGGTTGAAATAAATTCGCTATCCGCCCTCTGGGCCGCGAGCCAACCGCCAGACTCGGCATGATCCGCATCAAGCGATGTATGCGCCGCCTCATGGACGAGCGTTTCCTCCAAAATCCCGTCGACAATATAGACCTCAGCCTGCCCAACGTGAATGAGCAAATTGTTATTGCCGCCACCAAAGGGTTCCGTCCCTTTATGGATCCAAACGGTTTCCACGTCACGTCTTAATGCCCTCGGCAGCCGACCGATTACCTCAGCATATTTTGCTGCTTCAGACCTGGCATTAACCGCCGTTTCAAACTCGGAATTAACCTGTACCTCAATCGTCAATCCGTCGTTGTAGCTTGCATCAAATAAGAAGGCGTTATTGGTGATCCAGCCTGACAGGCGTCGATCATACATCAACCTCTCCCCTATTCCTGCATTGCTCAGGGCTTGTAAGGTCGTGGGGTCCTGCTCGTTAATAATGTCGGGATCAATAAAAATTGTTCCACTGAAAGGAGGCTCAGCAGACAAGGGGCTAGACAAGGACAAAAAAACTAGAACCAGCACCAACGAGCGCGACATACAGTTCACTGTTTCCTTTCCTCTTTCACAAACACAATTTCCCGATCCCAGTCATTCTAACCCTACTGCTGTTCCGATCAAACTTGTTGGAACTAAACTTCACTTTAAAGAACGCAAAAGCGACCCTCCATTAAACGACTTTCCAGGCCTAAAAAGTTGAGGATCCTCGTTTTACATTTCCCCCTTTACTACTTTTGAGCGCTCTGCGACCGTCTAACGTTCTCTCAAGTAGAGGCTTCTATGTCACATTAGATCTAGTCTGAATGCATCCAGCCTAAATGCCCTCTCAGCCTCTGTCGCTGACGCCATAACTTCCTCCCGCTCAATTGCACAACAGCGACTGCCTTCCTTTAGTTTCGCTATCTTCATCGACTCAATCCGTCCAAGAGGACCAGATCCGCAAACCGCAACAGCCAGCCAAAAGACTACAGAAGGATATTGACCACCCGGCGGCTATTGTTGCTTGCGCTCGTCACCCATCGGGAGCGATGAATATTGGTTCCATCATAGAGCTCCGGCTAATTCCTCAGAGCAAGATAGCGGACTACAAATCACTGATATCGTATTCACAATGGCCAGTAGCCACCGTTTGTTTACAGCCGGTGATTCAATGGGCCAAGCATCTCTGCGGAGCTAGAACTGAACTTTTGAAGGCTTCCATTACGATTTAACTCATTCTTTGAACGCTACTAAGCATCCAAAAAATTTAATCCACTTCAAGAATCCTAGGACCCGTCGCTTGCAATCAACATGCTATCATTCCTTAAGCGCTCAACCATTCTCCTTTTTCGTCTGGGGTTTTAATGCAAAATGCACTCGATCGATATCCCTACATCAGTTTGGCCACGCGAAAACGTAACGAATCGTGGGTCTGGACGCCAATTTGGTTTGCTCAACTACCCGGATCTGAACACTTCGTTGCATTTTCTGCTGGCAAGGCCGGCAAGGTTAAACGGCTAAGGAATTTCGCGGACGTGCAAGTCAGACCCTGCACTGCAACGGGACGCCCTCTAGGCGACCCACGCCCCGGCAATGCAGTCCTCATTAACGGAGCCGCGGCTTGTTTAGCCGCCCACAGCGCTATCTGCTCAAAATACGGCTGGCAGATGCGTGTCCTCGACTTTTTCAGCCGACTCTCGGGCAACTATCAGCGCCGCCAGTGGATTGAATTCCACCTGAGCGAAACGTCCTGACACATCAAGGCTACATGAGCACTCACGGCCATAACGTCTAGCTTAGCCAATTCGTGACCGCCCTGTCCCACGAGCGCTACAGCGCTTCGTTTCTGCTGTAGCGTTAATGACCCAATTATTGAATGGGAGCGACTGAAAGATTCACTAAGCGGGTTAGGATTCAAGCTATTGGGATAGACCAGCTCCGGCGGGTCCAACCGTACGCTGTAAAACCAACAGACGATTATTGCTGGGCATTGGCTGATGGGCCTTCAGAGACCAACCATGCTCCTGCAGTACACCGAGAAATTCATCTTGTTCCCAAATCCCCGCATCAGGCGATACATCCTGCTTGAGCCACGCATCAAGCGCAGCATTGCCAGCGCTCGTAAACCCTTGCTCGTTGAAGGGTCCGTAATAGATGAGTTGTCCCTTGGGCAGAGCTGCCTCCGACATGACGTTAACAAGGTAAGGCACTAAGGTTCGTGGAATGTAGTGCACCACATTGGCGGCAAAAACAGTATCGAAGGGTCCAAGGCTGCTAGGCCAATCCGTGATGTCCAACTGTAGTGGGTCAGGCAAATTAAACAACCCAGCATCTTTGACCCATTGCCTGAGACCCGTAAGCCGCTCCGCTTGATCTGAGGTTTGCCACACCAAGTCCGGCCGACGTTCTGCAATGAAAACACCATGCTGACCCGTGCCAGAGCCCACCTCAAGCACAGAACCTGGACCAATGATCAAAGATCTAAGCGCAATCTCGATCGGCCCTTGGTTTCGCTCGCAGGCTAGGCTGAAAGGCTTATCAGTCATCGTATTAGGTCCCTTCCCTACTTACCTGCATATCTGGGGCATTCATAGACATCATTATGCACGCATCATCTCAGTCATTTCGTTTAGGCCAATTCATTGAAGTCATTTCGTTGCGCAACCCTCAGAATCAAGCTCCTGTGAGCGCATAAGCGCGGCAGCAAGCTAAGTGCAGCGAACTCAACAAAATTTTGCTTCTCAGGCCATAAAAATTCTGATCCGTCCAGTTCATCTTCAATGTTTAGTCGTTCCCTAAGAGAGCCATCAGCCCACCAAGAGAGCCATCAGCCCACCAAGAGAGCCATTAGCAAACCATTCAAGGCCTAAGGTGATTTCGCTTCCCTCACCGGTGCATTAAAACCAGCGGGCTACTGCCTAAGGTACACCTCCTCAAAGAAGATGGGGTTGCTAAACGCGCCAGAAATCTAAATCACTAATTCGGCC
>Ga0209631_10004205_pt1 | contig 16055 bp, 18 predicted proteins | sample COG_08_FD_184752 | JGI IMG/M metagenome (GOLD analysis project Ga0209631, IMG submission 184752) | Pelagic Microbial community sample from North Sea - COGITO 998_met_08 (SPAdes) (version 2) | ecosystem: Environmental > Aquatic > Marine > Neritic zone/Coastal water | place: Helgoland, sampling...
ATATCAATATTAGTAATCAAGCACTTGAACTATAAAAATTAATATCCATCTATAATCTATGACAACAATAGTACTTATAAGAAAAAATAATGAAGTAGTGGTGGCTGGAGACGGTCAAGTTAGTATGGGTAACACTGTTATAAAAAGTACTGCTGCAAAAGTAAGAAAAATTGAAAAACGAAATGTAATAGCTGGATTTGCAGGCTCGACGGCTGATGCTTTAACTTTATTCGAAAGATTAGAGGCAAAACTTGAGAAACACGCCGGCAACCTTCCTCGTGCTGCTGTAGAATTAGCCAAAGACTGGAGAACTGATAAATATTTAAGAAGACTGGAAGCTTTGATGGCAATAGGAGACAAAGAAAATAGTTACATTATTTCTGGAACTGGTGATGTGTTAGAACCTGAAGGAAATGCAATTGGAATAGGTTCTGGTGGAAACTATGCATTAGCTGCTGCAAAAGTTTTATTAGATACAGATTTAAGTGCGGAAGAAGTGGCCAAAAAAGCAATACAAGTTGCTTCAGAGATTTGTGTTTTTACAAACAATAATATTAAGATTGAAAAAATTTAATGAAAAATTCTAATATAACTCCTTTTCCTAAAGATAAAAAAGAAGAGACGAATTCATCTTTGGTCAGTTCTCTTTCACCAAGAGAAATAGTATCTGAGTTAGACAGGTATGTTGTTGGACAAAATAAAGCTAAAAAAGCTGTTGCCATTGCATTAAGAAATAGATGGAGAAGACAAGCTCTTAAAGGTGAAATGAAAAACGAGATTTTGCCTAAAAATATATTAATGATGGGTCCTACTGGTGTTGGAAAAACAGAAATTTCAAGAAGATTGTCAAAATTAGCTGAAGCCCCTTTTGTAAAAGTAGAGGCTACAAGATTTACAGAGGTTGGCTATGTTGGAAGAGATGTTGAACAAATTATAAGAGACTTACTTGAAATTGCGATTGCGATGGAAAAGATTAAAAAAAGAAAAGAAGTTTTTGCTAAAGCACAAAAGCTAGCTGAAGAAAAAGTTCTAGATGCGGTAGTAGGTAATAAGGCGAGTCTAGCAACCAGAGAGAGTTTTAGAAAAAGATTAAGAGAAGGTGATTTAGATGATAATGAAATTGAGATAGCTGTAAATGATAGTGGCTCTCAAGCGTCATTTGAAATACCTGGTATGCCTGGAGCTAATATTGGCATGATCAATATTGGTGAAATGATTGGAAAAACAGTTGGGAACAAACAGAAAAAAAAGAAAATGTCAGTAAAAGAGTCTCATGAAATTCTTATTAATGACGAGTCCGACAAATTAATTGAGGAAGATAAAATTATAAGTTCTGCAAAAAATTCAACAGAAAACAATGGAATAGTTTTTTTAGATGAAATTGATAAAATTTCAGGAAGAACAGATAGAATAGGAGGAGATGTTTCTAGGGAAGGAGTCCAAAGAGACTTACTGCCTTTGATAGAAGGAACAACCGTAAGTACAAAATATGGGCCAATTAAAACGGATCACATTTTATTTATTGCTTCTGGCGCGTTTCAACTTGCAAAGCCATCTGATCTTTTGCCTGAGCTTCAGGGAAGGCTACCAATCAGAGTGGAGCTTGAGGCTCTAACTAGCGAAGATTTTAAAAGAATTCTAAAAGAACCTGACTATAGTTTAATTAAGCAATATGTTGCTCTTTTAAAAACTGAAAATGTAGATCTGGAGTTTTCTGAAGATGGAATAGATGCCATAGCAAATATGGCCTCAGAAGTAAATACTACAGTAGAAAACATTGGTGCAAGAAGATTGCATACTATTATTGAAAGAATTTTAGATGATATTAGCTTCACAGCTACTGATAGATCTGGGGAAAAAATTATAATTAATTCCAAATACGTAAAAGAAAATTTAGATGAGCTTATAAAAGATACAGATTTATCAAAATTTATTCTTTAAATACTATACTTTATATTCAAAATTTTGCGTTTCTTCATTTACCTTAAGTTCAATCGCGCCATTTTTTAAATGAAAATTTCTAGCCATATCTGTTAGTGGTGAAAGAGTAACCAGTCTGTTCAAGTGGTTTGATTTTTTAATCATTTTAAAGACTTCTTTTACAATTAATTTTCCTCCACCCTTTTTTTTAGACCAGATTGTATAAGCAATTGCTATTTTTCCAATTTTTTGATCTCTTTGAGCACTTGATAAATATGCATCTCTTGTCATTAAATCTAATTCTTTTACTGTTGTAGGAATTTCATTTGTAAAACCAAAACACATAATTGCACATATTTCTTTTTTATAAATTACTCCAAAAATTTTTCTTCCATAACTTCTTCTGAAAATAACATCTAGTTCTGGGCGAACTGGGTCATCTTTTACTTTACAAGTTTTAAGTTCAATTAATTCTGCACCTTTTATCCAATCAAAAAAATTATTTATACCTTTCTTAATTTTTCGTTCTTTAAAAATTTTCAGTTTTCTTTTTATATTTTTCATTATCTCAAATGTTATTTTTTTTAAATTTATTTTTAAGATATATGTAAAAAGCTCCACTTCCACCATCTTGAATTTTAGCTTCCTCCATTGTTATAATCTTTTTCATCAAAATATTATTTGATTTGATATACTCAGGAACTGAATACTTTAAAATACTTAAGTCTTTTGAAAGATAAGGATTATAAACATTTTTTGATCTTAGACCCTTGCCTGTAATTACTATTATTTTGGTTACATTTTCATCAAAACATTTTTGGATAAAGTTTTCTACAGAATTATTTGCTTCTTTTAAATTAAAACCATGCAAGTCTATTCTCTTAACTTTTTCCTGTCTTATTTTTTTTAAATAAATGTAATCTTTATCAGGAATTCTTTCTTTTTTAGATATAAAATTTTCCCAATCTTTTTTATCTTTGTTTGAAATTTTTTTAATCAATTACGTTATAGTATCTATTAATAGCCAATTAGGATTTAAAGAATTAACATCTTTTGAAAAAACCCAAGTATCATAAACAGTTTTAATTTTTTCAGTATCGCCTGAAATTATTTTTTTTTCTTTGTCTCTTATGCAAGTTATAATCTCACTGACAAAATCTACAGTAACCTCTAAACTTTTTGCTACTTTCTTGTGAGCTTTAATTTTTACAGATTTTACTCCAACAAATGTTATCTCAGCGTAATGACCCTTCGAATCTCTTTCTTGTAGTGCTTCTTTGAATTGTTCATAAATTTTTTTGTCTAAAAGTGGTTTACTTTCGATTAGTTTATTATCACTATCACTAAAATCTGTAATGATTGTCTCATATGCAATTTTTGCACCTTTTAAAAAATCTTTTTGGGCTTCTTCATCAAAATTTTGGTTTAGTGGTTTCTGATTAATTTTATACTTTTGAAATTCTTTTTCAAATTGTGTTGATATTTTTCCTTGAAAACCAGTTTTTTTACCAAGTATTCCTCTTAAACGAAGAAATATAAACCCGGCAATCATTGCCAAAAGAATAATATCTATATATTCAAAACTATAATTCATAAAATGATAATATTTACTATGTTGATTAATTACAACTAGCAATTTAGACTAGAGACAAATGAACACTATTTTATTAGCAATAATAACCATCCCAATAATTGAAATCTATTTATTTATTAAAGTTGGGTCAGAAATTGGTGCTTTAAACACTATATTTTTAATATTTATTACTGCTTTTTTCGGCTTAGTTTATGCAAGATATGAAGGTTTCAATACATTAAAGTCTGGAATATCTCAATTAGTAAATAATCAATTACCAATTAATGAAATTATCTCTGGTGCTGCTTTGGCGTTTGCTGCTTTGCTTTTAATTTTACCTGGCTTCGCTACTGATTTAATTGGTTTATTAATCATATTTCCACTAACAAGAAAATTGATTTTTAAAAAAGTATCAATTAAACAAAAAGCTCAAGATTCAAAACAAGATTTTATTAATGGTGAATATGAAGATATAGATGATGACGAAAATGATAGAAAATTATAAAATACTAGCCCAATATGTAAAAGATATATCAAGCGAAACTCCTGATATTCAAACATACATTTTCGTAAAAGATAATATTGCAAAATATCATTTAAATATTGAAATTAGTTCCAAAGCACTAAAAAATAAGATGATAGAAGTCAACACTACTTTAAAATTTGAAGATAAAGAGTCTAGTGAAAAGAGATCACACTTTGAAATAATATATTCTTCTGTTGTAAAAGTTAATGAAAATTTAAATGACAAGAAAAGTTTAGAAAAAATTTTGTTATGTGATGTTCAAAAAGAAATTTATCCAAATTTAGAAAAAACTTTTTTAGATTTGCTTCATAATTCTGGTTTTCCTGGAATTAAAATAGAAAAAAAAATAGACTTTGATAAATTATATAGTGATAGGTTTAATTAAAAAAGTTTCTCTTTAAGGTATTTTTTAAATAATTCTTGTGTAGCTCTAATTCTTCGTCGGTAGGTTTAACAACTTTTTTAAAATATAAACCTACTGTATCTGAATTTACTTGCGATTTTGTATTTTCTTGACTTTGAAAATTTAGCTTTGGTTCTTTTTGGTCCAGCAAATTAATATAAACTTTTGATAATAAATCACAGTCAATTAAAGCTGTATGTTGTATTCTTTTTGAATTATCAATCCTGTATCTTTTACACAAAGCATCCAGACTTATTGGTGAGCCAGGAAATTTATCTCGTGCCAATACAAGAGTATCAATAACATATTTACGGTTAATTTGTTTTTTACTCAATAATGCTAATTCGTTATTAAGATGTGATAAATCAAATTCTGCATTATGAATTACAAGTTTTTTATTTTCGATAAAACTTAGAAACTCATCAGCAATATCTGAAAATTTTTTCTGTGTTGATAAGAACTCATCAGTATACCCATGAACTTCAAGTGCCTTTTCAGATACTTTTCTCTCTGGGTTTAAGTAGCAGTGAAATTGTTTTTTTGTAGGAACAAGATTATCAAGTTCAATACAGCCAATTTCTACAATTTTATGCCCATCTCTAATTGATAAACCTGTTGTTTCTGTGTCTAATACCACTTCTTTCATTTCAAAATTTCCTTTAATATATTCTTGATGCTCCTTTTAACAGGTTTTTTTGTAAAAGTATTTATAATTACAAATTGAGATTTTTTCTTTTTATAATTAAGTGGCAGTTGAATATTTTTAAATTTATTCAAAAGTTTAGTATTAAAATTTTTTCTTTTTCTTAATCTTTTTTTAATATCCGATTTTTTTGACTCAACAAATACTAAAATATCATTTTTTTTATTAATTCTATTTTCTAATAAAAGAGGAATATCTAGAATTACAAATGCTTTATTCCTATTTTTTTTTAAAAATATATTCATTTTTTTTCTTATTTCTAAATGAACAATTGTAACAATTTTTTTTAAGTTAGATCTATTTGCTAGTATGGCATCAGAAATTTCATTCTTGTTTATAGGAAATGAGTAAATATATTTTGGTAAAACCTTTTTTAACTTATTAAAAATTTTTCTATGATTTTTATATAATTTACCTACTTCAAGATCTGCATTAAATACCGGGTAACCAAAATTTTTAGCTACAAAACTTTTGCCAGATCCAATATCACCTAAAATTCCAATTTTAATCATCAATCTAAAAGTTTAATTACTTCAGGATTGATTTTTGGTTCGATCCCATGCCAAACTTTAAAAGCAGAGGAAGCTTGGTATACAAACATTAATTTTCCATTTTCTGTTGCATGGCCCATTTTTTTTCCTGTTTTTAGAAAATTTGTTTCTTTTGGATTATAAATAACATCATAAAAAAATTTATTTTTTCCAATTTTAGAAAAGTCCAAGTCTATTTTATCATCTTTATTTAAGCCTATACTTGTAGCATTAATAATTATATCAAATTCTGGAATATCACCCCAATCAACAATTCTTATATCTTTAAAAGAATTTTTTAAACTCTCAGCTTTAACTTTGGTTCTATTACTTATAATAATCTCAGAAGCTTTAATTTTATTTATAGCAAGAATTATAGATGGTACCACTCCTCCTGCACCTAAAATAAAAATTTTTTTTCCTTTTATATCAAATTTGATATTTTTAATACCAAGTTCAAATCCTTCAATATCCGTGTTGTGACCAACTATTTTATTATTATTTAAACAAATGGTATTAACTGATTGAGTTTTTTTTGCTTCCAAACTTAAAAGATCCAAATAAGGAATTACTGCTTTTTTAAAAGGTACAGTAACGTTGATACCATTTATCTCTTTTTTTTTAATCTTTAAAATTATACTTTCAATTTCGTTTTCATCTAATTCTTTTTTTTCATAAATTGCATTAATATTATTATCTTTAATCCAATAATTGTGTAACTTGGGCGACAAAGAATGTTTAATGGGATTTCCAATAACTAAATATTTTTTCATATTTTTATTTGTGATTATTCAAATACTCTTTAATTTTTTTAATCGGTAAGCCCATGATAGTATCTTTATCACCTTCTATTTTCGAAAATAAAGACCTACCCTCTCCTTCAATTTGATAAACATTATAAGCATACAAAGCTTCATCACTTACTTTGGTTAAATAACCTTTAAGCTCTTCCTCGCTCATTTGTTTCATGGTCAATGATGCTTTATCTGTGTAATTCCATATCATAGAACCATTTTGTGATACACAGACAGAGCTTATTAAATGGTGCGTTTTGCCATTGAGACTGTAAAGAATTTCTAAAGCTTCATCTCTATCAATTGGTTTAGAAATTATTTGCCCATCTAAATCTATGACAGTATCAGCTCCTAGAACTAGCTCTTCCGTTCTCTTTTGGCTTACTTTGTTGGCTTTTAATTCTGCCAGATTCTTAGAAATAGTTTCCGGTGATGCTTTTTCTTTTAATAAACTTTCCTTAACACTATCTTCATCAACATTAGAGGGCTCAACTGTACATAAAATTTTATTTTCTTCTAAAATTTTTTTTCTAACACCACTTTTTGAGGCAAGTATTATTTTGTTAACCATTGTTTTTATATATTTCGTGTATTTTAATTACTGAAGCAGCCACTTCTTCCACTGACTTTCTAGTAACGTCAATTGTGGGCCATTTATATTTTATGAATGTTTTCTTTGCTTCTTCAACTTCTTCTCTTATTTTTTCAATATTTATATAATTTGTATTTTCTTTTTCTTTTAAAGTTATCATTCTATTTTTTCGTATATCAACTAATCTTTCGGCTTCTGTTGTTAGTCCAACAACACACACCATTTTAGGATTCTTTTTCAAGGCCTTAGGTATGGAATTTTCACTAATAAGAGGTATGTTTGATGTTTTAAAACCTTTGTTTGCTAAATAAATAGATGTTGGTGTTTTACTTGTTCTGCTAACACCCAATAATATCAAATCTGATTTATTTACTTCTTCAATTAAATTTCCGTCATCATGATTCATTGTAAATTGTATTGCTTCAATTCTTTCATAATATTCTTCATTAAGAGCATGTTGTCCACTTGGTACGTGTGAAGCTTGTTGATTTAATAATTTTGAAAAACTAAGTATTAAATTACCCAATACACCAAAACAAGGAATTTTTTTTTCATCACTACTGTTCGCTAAAAATTTGGCAAGTCCGTTATCTACAATTGTATAAAGTATTATTGAATTTGCGTTTTTGTTTGCTTCTTCAAGTATTTTAATAACTTGATTTTCTGTTCTGGTAAAAAAATATGACTTAACATTATAATCTATGTTTTTAAATTGAGCTTTTATAGCTAGAAAAACTCTATCCAAGGTCTCACCTGTTGAATCAGATATTAGATATATTTGATATGTATTACCCATGAATAAAATGTTATTAATTAAGTATTATTTTTGTTATTTTTTATAATTATAAAATCTATTCTTTTCATTTGTAAAAGCTTGTTTTTATCAACATAAATAAACTTGTTAATTATTAATATACATTTTTTGTAATATTATTAAATAAAGCTTCAATTTAAACAATATACTTAAGCTTTATTAAGGATTAATTATCAAGAAATATTGTATAAATTGTGAAAAACAATTAATTACCATTATTCACATATTATATAACTAATACTATAATTATATATTTACTTATTATTATGACCCTTATTGAAAAAACAATAATAAATAAAAATACTAAAAATACACCTATATGGTTAATGAGACAAGCAGGAAGGTACCTTCCAGAATTTAGAATGATTAGAAAATTGAATCCAAATTTTATTAATTTATGTTTAAATGAAAATTTATGTTCAAAGATTACTCTTCAACCATTAGAAAGGTTCGAGTTAGATGCTGCAATAATTTTCTCTGATATTTTAATGCTACCTTATGGATTGAACCAAAAAGTAGAATTTCAAAAAAACTTAGGTCCAAAGTTAGGTTTTTTAGATTTAAAAATTATTTCTAAAGTAGATGAAATTGATTTTTTAGAAAAATTATATCCAGTTTATAAATCAATACAGAAAGTTTCAGAAAGTAAATTAATTAAAAACAAAAACCTAATTGGTTTCGTAGGTGCACCTTGGACTCTTTTGGTTTATATGATAAATAAACATTCACCAAAAAATGAACTTGTAAAAAATTTTTTTAAAGATAAATTTTTAATAAACAGAGTTTTGATAATAATAGAAAAATTTTTAAAATTACACATTAATTATCAAATAAAAAATGGTGCAGATATAATTCAAATTTTTGATAGTTGGGCTGGTCTCTTAGAAGAAAAGGATCTACCAAACTATGTATATATTCCAACGTTAAATCTAGTAAATTATATAAAATCATTAAACATACCTGTAATTTGTTTTCCAAGAGGAATAAAAAATTATAAAAATTATTGTGATATTGTCAAACCAGATGTTGTTAATATTGATTATGAAGTAGACCCTATTAACATATCTAAAACTATAAACATACCAATTCAAGGTGGGCTTGACCCAAAAATATTATTAACAGACACTAACAATTTAAAAATACAAACATTAAAATATTTAGAAATTTTTAAAGACCATCCATATATTTTTAATTTAGGACATGGAATTTTACAAAAAACCAAACCTGAAATGGTTGATTATTTAGTTAAAACTGTAAAAGATTATTAAATGAAAAAAGCAATAATTTTATTTAATCTTGGGGGCCCAGACAAAATAGAAAATGTAAAACCTTTTTTGTTTAATTTATTTAACGACCCAGCAATTTTGAATTTACCCACTTTATTTAGATATCCTCTAGCAAAATTAATTTCTAGTAGAAGGGCGCCCATTGCAAAAAAAATTTATGAAGAATTAGGAGGATCATCACCTATACTTAAATTAACCGAAGAACAGTCCCGTGTCCTTGAAACTAATCTAAATCAAAGTCAAAAGGAAAATGAATATAAATGTTTTATAGTAATGCGTTGTTGGAATCCAAGGGCCAAAAATGTAATTAAACGTGTTAAGTTATTTAATCCAAATGAAATTATTTTAATGCCTCTCTATCCACAATATTCTGCAGCTACATCAGGGTCTTCCATTAAAGAGTGGAGAGATGTTTGTGAAAAAAATAACTATAATGTTAAAACAAGTACTATTTGTTGTTATCCAACAGATCAAAATTTTATTAATGCTCATATAGAAGAAATAAAAAAAAAAATTAAGAACCTTAAAAAATTCAAATTAATCTTTTCTGCTCACGGTCTGCCTGAAAAAAATATTAAAAAGGGAGACCCTTATCAATGGCAAGTAGAACAATCGGTTAAAAAGGTAGTTGATGGTTTAAATGATGAAAATTTAGACTGGATTTTAAGTTATCAAAGTCGGGTAGGTCCATTAAAGTGGATTGGACCGTCAACAGAAGATATAATTATTGAAAACTCTAAAATTGGCAATCATATTGTTTTGGTTCCAATTGCTTTTGTTTCTGAACATTCAGAAACTTTGGTAGAATTAGATATAGAATATAAGGCACTAGCAGATGCTAATGGATGTAAAAATTATACGAGAGTTCCTGCGCTTGGTACTAACGATAATTTTATTAAAGCAATGTCAGAATTAATAATTAAAAAAAATGAGTATAAGATTAGTGAAAGTCTTTATCCACCCAAGATACAGTGTCCATCGAATTTTAAAAAATGTCCATGTTTTAATTATGAATAGTTATTTATTTTTAAAAAGTTTTCACTTGATAGCTTTAATTTCCTGGATGGTCGGACTTTTATATTTACCCAGAATTTTTGTTTATCATGCTGAAAATATAACAAATGAAAATATTTCTCTTATATTTAAAACAATGGAAAGAAAATTGTATTTTTATATTATGACTCCTGCTATGGTTTTGGCTTGGATTTCAGGTTTGTTTTTAATTTCTATTTTGGGTTTTGATATACTTTCTACAATTTGGATTAAACTAAAATTATTTTTGGTTCTTTTATTAACTTTTTACCATTTATATTTATTAAAACTCCTTAATGATTTTAAGCTTGATCAGAACACTAAATCATCTAAATTTTTTAGAATAATTAACGAGGTACCAACAATATTTCTTATTTTGATTGTTTTTATTGTTGTTTTTAAGCCTATCTAGACTTGAAATACTTTAAAGAGTATATATATTTATCTTATCTTACAAATCTTAAACAAAATCCCCATACATGAATATTCAAGAACTTAAATTAAAATCATCAGAACAATTAATAACTCAAGCAGAGGAATTAGGCATTGAGAATGCTAGCACACTTAGAAAACAAGAAATCTTATTTGCTATATTAAAAAAAGTTGCTGAAAAGGAAGAAATAACAGGAGCAGGCGTTTTACAGTTATTACAAGATGGATTTGGTTTTTTGAGAGCAATGGAGTCAAATTACTTACCTGGGCCAGATGATATTTATGTAAGCCCAAGCCAGATAAGAAAGTTTGGTTTACGAACAGGAGATACTGTTGAGGGTCCGGTTAGAGCCCCCAAAGAAGGTGAAAGATATTTTGCATTATTACAAGTTAGCAAAATAAATTTTGAAGAACCTGAAAAAGCACGTCATAAAATTGCGTTTGATAATTTAACTCCACTATATCCAAATAAACAGATGGTTATGGAAGTTGAAACAATTAAGGTTGAAAAAAAACCTGATTTAACTCCAAGATTGATTGATCTTGTGAGCCCAATTGGAAAAGGTCAAAGGTCGATAATCATTTCTCCACCTAAAGCAGGTAAGACAATGATCTTGCAAAGCATTGCCAACTCAATTGCCAAAAATTATCCAGAAAGTTATTTGATGGTTTTACTGATTGATGAGAGACCCGAAGAAGTAACAGATATGCAAAGGACAGTAAAAGGTGAAGTTATTAGTTCTACATTTGATGAGCCGGCTTCAAGACATGTAGCTGTAGCCGAGATGGTGATTGAAAAAGCAAAAAGACTAACTGAACATAAAAAAGATGTGGTTATTTTGTTAGACTCTATAACAAGACTAGGTAGAGCATATAATGCTGTGATCCCAAGTTCAGGAAAAGTTTTAACTGGGGGTGTTGATGCAAATGCATTACAAAGACCAAAAAGATTTTTTGGAGCCGCAAGAAATATTGAAGAAGGTGGGTCTTTAACAATTATTTCGACAGCTTTGATTGACACTGGTAGTAGAATGGACGAAGTAATTTTCGAGGAATTTAAAGGAACTGGAAATAGTGAAACAGTATTAGATAGGAAAATTGCAGAAAAAAGAATTTACCCAGCAATTGATATAACTAAATCTGGAACAAGAAGAGAGGAATTGCTATTCGATAAAAATGACCTTCAAAAAATGAATGTTCTTAGAAGAATTATTGCTCCTATGGGAACGATGGATGCGATAGAATTTATAAATTCTAAATTAAAAGAAACAAAAAGTAATTCAGATTTCTTCAATTCAATGAATAAGCCTGCTTAAATTAAATTTTTAATCTAATAATCACATACACTAATTACTTAAATAGTTAATTGTGTTATATTTCTATATTAATATTTTTTGGTATGAACAAATTAACAGAACAAACAAAGTTTTTACTTATCCCATTAATTAAAAATAAAAACTTTAAAAAAATAGAAGAAATAATTTTATCACTTAATGAAAGTGAAAAAGAAAATTCTTTTTTATTAAATTTACTTGGTGTGTCAAAATTATCAAAAAAAAATTTAGATTCAGCAGAGGCTAAGATAGTAGCACTAGAGGCCCAAAATTTATTTAAAAAAGCATATGATAAAGACAATTTCTTTTTAGATGCGTTATATAATTTTGCTGAAACTAGCCTCAAAACATTAATTTACGACAATGTTTTAGAACTACTCAATCAACACTTAAAAAAAGTTGATTATGATTTTAAAACCTGTTTTCTTTTAGCGAGAATTAATTTTCAATTGGGTAATATAGATCTGGCAATAAATTTTTATGAAAATATAATTAAAAAAAATGATGCTACACCCTCGGTCTGGAAAAATTTAATTTTTATTTCTAATTATTCATCGACATATGACCAGAAAAAATATTTTGATTTGTGTACACAATATATCGAAACAATAAAAAATAATAACGAATCTTTAAAAGATTTTAAGTATCACAAAGATATTAAAAAAAAAAAAATTGGTTTTTTTTCAGTTGATCTAAGACAGCACGCGGTAATCAATTTTTTGATTGAAACAATTAAAGCGCTTAATGAAAATAATTTTGAAACAGTTGCTTTTAATTTAACAAAACCAAACCTTCAGGATTTTAGAACAAATGAATTAAGGGGATTATTTAAAGAATGGCATGATTTATATAATTTGGACGATGTTGGTGTTGTAAATTTAATCAGAAGTAGCAATGTTAACATTTTATTTGATCTAGTGGGATATACGGGAGGGTCAAAATTAGAAATATTTAAACACAGATCGGCACCTAAACAAATATCATGGATTGGTTATACAAACTCTACTGGTCTTAAAGAAATGGATTATATAATAGCAGACCACAATGTTTTAGATAAAACTGAATATTATTCAGAAAAAATCCTTAAATTACCAGATATATGGAATTGTCACATACCAATAAAAGAGAAAATAAAAATTGAAGATTTACCAGCATTAAAAAATGGTTATATAACATTTGGGTCATTTAATAACTATGCTAAAATTTCAGAGCAAACTGTAGATATATGGAGTGAACTCTTATTAAATGTAAAATCAAAATTAATATTAAAAACATCAAATTCTCAAAATGAATTAGGAACAGACATATTAATGGAGAAATTCAAAAAAAGGGGAGTTCTACCAGAGAATATAAAGTTTTTAGAACGTACAAAAAGCTATAGTGATCATCTTAGATCTTATAATAAAATTGATATTGCATTAGATTCTTTTCCGTATAATGGTGCCACAACAAGCTTTGAGTCTGTATGGATGGGTGTCCCTATTTTAACAATTAAAGGTAAAACTTTCAATTCACGGTATGGATATAGTATTAATAAAAATCTAAAGTTAGATCAATTTATAGGAATAGATAAAAAAGATTTTATAAATAAAGGAAAACTTGCCTCATCAAACTTTGAGAGTTTAAGTCAATTAAGAAAAACTTTAAGAGAAAAGTCATTATCATCTCCTTTATTTGATATTAAAAAGTTTAACGTAAATTTTATAAAACAAATTAATAATATTATCCTATAGAGGTAGTTACAAGTTGGCTTTGAATTTATGATAATACAGGTATACTCTCAGGATGACTATTTATGCCCTATCAACAGGAGCTGGTGTATCAGGAATTGCTGTAATAAGAATATCAGGCAAAGAAACTAAAAGAGTTCTAGAATTATTAACAAATAAGTCTCTACCAATACCAAAAGTTGCAACACTGCGAAAAATAAACAATATCAACACTTCTGAACTCATCGATGAAGGCTTAATATTATGGTTTCCTGCTCCTGGGAGCTACACAGGGGAGGATATGGCAGAATTGCACGTCCATGGTAGTAAAGCTGTAATTGAAGCATTGCATTTATCAATTTCTAAAATAGATAATTGCCGTTTGGCAGAGCCAGGAGAGTTTACAAAACTTGCTTTTCAAAATGGTAAGATAAATTTGCTCAAAGCAGAAAGTATTGCAGACTTAATATCTTCTGAAACTGAAATTCAAAGAAGGCAAGCTATAAAAATTATGAATGGTAAATCCTCCCAAGCTTTTAATATATTGAGAGAAAAGCTTTTAAAGATTTTATCAAATGTTGAAGCAAAAATAGATTTTCCAGATGAAGATTTACCAAAAGACATTTTAAATAATATAAAAAAAAATTCTAGTGAGGTTTTACTAGCCATAAAAAAAATCTTAAAAGATGGAAGAGTTGGTGAAAGAATTAGAGAAGGGTTTAAAATTGCAATCGTCGGCCCAACTAATGCTGGCAAATCAAGTTTATTAAATTATTTATCAAATAGAGATGTTGCAATTGTTTCAGAAATTGCTGGGACAACAAGAGATGTAATAGAAACCCATTTGAATATTGATGGATTTCCAGTAATAGTTTCTGATACAGCAGGTATCAGAGAATCTAAAAATGAAATTGAAAAAAAAGGAATAAAGTTAGCATTTGAAAAAGCAGAGGATGCGGATTTAAAACTTATAGTAATAGAGCCAAAAAACGTTGATTTTAATGGGTTTTTGAAAGATTTGATTGACGTGAACACAATTTTAATAGTTAATAAATCAGATTTAGAAGAAAAAAATGTAGTTCAAAATATAAAAAATCTTGATCACATTTTTATTTCTATAAAAGATAATTTAAATTTAGATAATTTAATTTTAAAGATTAAAGAAAAATTAAAAAACAAGTTTATTTCCAGTGATGATATTTTAATAACAAGAGCAAGGCACAGAGATCACCTCAATCAATGTTTGAAATATTTAGAAAGCTTTGAAGAAAAAAATAAAGACGAAGATTTTGATAAAGCAGCCGAAGATCTTCGTTTAGCTACAAGACATCTTGGTATGATTGTAGGAAAAGTTGATGTAGAAGAGATATTAGGTAGTATTTTCAACGATTTTTGTATTGGCAAATAATGATCATTAATCTACCTTTTTTGCATAATTTTTTGGATTATCGTTGATAAATAAGACTTATTAAATCAATTTAAGTGTAAATTGATGTTTTTATTAGATAAATAATTAAAGAAAATAAATACTGTCTTCTTGTAAATTTTTTTATCAGTTATAAATTTAACTCATGCAAAATAATTTATCATTCGATGTAGTTATTATTGGTGGAGGCCACGCAGGATGTGAAGCAGCCGCAGCATCTGCACGGCTTGGAGTGAACACTGCTTTATTCACAAATAAAATTGAAACTATTGGTGAGATGTCCTGCAACCCGGCTATCGGAGGTCTTGGCAAGGGACATTTGGTTAGAGAAATTGATGCTCTCGATGGTGTCATGGGAGAAGTTGCAGATAAATCAGGAATCCAATTTAGATTATTAAATAGAAGTAGGGGTCCAGCTGTACAGGGGCCAAGAACACAATCTGATAGGTTCTTATACCGAAAATTTATGCAAGAAAAACTGTTAAACTATTGTAATTTAAGAATTTTTTCAGATCAAGTTATTAGATTTATTTTTAATAAAAATACCATAAGTGGTTTTGAAACAATATCAGGAAAAAAAATATTATGTGCAAAACTAATACTAACAACTGGAACTTTTTTGAATGGATTGATACATATTGGAGAGAAAAAAATCCCAGCAGGCAGATTTGATGAAAAACCTTCAACAGGCTTAAGCGAGCAACTTAAAAAAAACAAATTCAAACTAGGTAGATTAAAGACCGGTACACCTCCTAGATTGGACTCTAGAACAATAAAGTTTCAAAATTTAGAAGAACAGTTTGCAGACGATGACCCTTCCTTTTTTTCTTTTTTAACTATCAAAAATTTTAATAAACAAGTTTCATGTAGAATGACCTACACAAATGATAAAGTTCACCAAATTATTAAAAAAAATTTAAAGAGTAGTGCTATGTATTCTGGAAGTATACAGGGTGTTGGTCCAAGATACTGTCCATCAAT
>Ga0209631_10004206_pt1 | contig 16054 bp, 16 predicted proteins | sample COG_08_FD_184752 | JGI IMG/M metagenome (GOLD analysis project Ga0209631, IMG submission 184752) | Pelagic Microbial community sample from North Sea - COGITO 998_met_08 (SPAdes) (version 2) | ecosystem: Environmental > Aquatic > Marine > Neritic zone/Coastal water | place: Helgoland, sampling...
CTGGACGACCCCGCCCTGCTCTTCATGGTGATGGAACGTCGCTGACAGAGCGTTTCACGTGAAACACTGCTGACAGTAGGCTCGGCACACGACAGTCCCGCAGGTTGCGTTTCACGTGAAACGTTTTTGTGACACAGCAGTGATCTAGCAGCAGCCCAGCCCAATTGTACGCCCGCTACCTCAGCCGCTGGCCCGCAGCCTCCTGACCTCGAGCATGAGGTTCTGCAGGTCTGCCGGTGACACGCCGGGGATCCGACCCGCCTGCGCGAGCGAACCGGGCCGGCGCGTACTCAATTTCTCGCGGGCCTCGAAGGAGACCGTCACAAAGTCTTCGTAGGGTAGGTCGGCATCCAGGACGAAGTCGGCTTGATTTCTCAGGCGAGCCGCTCGTTCGCGCTCCCTTTTGACGTATCCCACGTATTTCAGCTCAACTTCGACGGCTGCAAGGATCTCATCCCCGAGCTCCCCTGTGGGCGGCTCATCTGCAAGCGCAATCAATGCGCGCGCACTGACCCGGGGGCGCTTCAGGAGGTCTACGGCACGGACCTTTTGCTGAATGGGGCTCGAGTCGACCTCTTTCAGGATCTCAGAAACCTCGTCCGGACCGACTGACGTTCGACCGAACCAAGCCAGAACGCGATCCTCTTCAGCCAGCCTCCGATCGAGTGCATCGACTTGCGACTCCGTCAGCAAGCCTCGGTCTTTTCCGAGAGTCCCGAGACGTCGGGAAGCATTGTCCTGTCGCAGCAGGAGCCGGAACTCGGCCCGAGACGTGAACAGACGGTAGGGCTCGTCCACGCCACGGGTGACCAAATCGTCGATCAGGACGCCGATATACGCCTGATCCCGCTCGAGAACCAACGGCGTTTCGTCCCGAACCCGAAGCGCAGCGTTGATGCCGGCCACGATTCCCTGCCCTGCCGCCTCTTCGTATCCCGTCGTGCCGTTGATCTGCCCTGCGAGAAACAGCCCCGGATGTGCGCGAAGCTCCAGAGTGTGGTCGAGCTGATGCGGGGGGAAGTAATCGTACTCGATCGCGTACCCGGCTTTCGTCATCAGCACATCCTCGAGTCCTGGAATGGTACGCAGGAATTCGAGCTGCACCTCCGCTGGAAGTGACGTCGAAAGTCCGTTCACGTAGAGCTCAGTCGTATTGAGCCCCTCGGGCTCGAGGAAGATCTGATGGCGCGGCGCGTTCGGGAATCGAACGATCTTATCCTCAATCGAGGGACAATACCGCGGCCCGCGGCCCGCGATCTCCCCTCCGTAGAGCGCGCTGCGCTGAAGGTTCCTCGTAACGACGTCCTTCAACCCATCACCCGAGTACGTAATCCAGCACGGGCGCTGGGCGGGAATCACTTCTCGCGTATAAGCCGCGAATCGATACGGCATATCATCGCCGTCCTGGCGTTCAGTTTTATCGAAATCAACCGAGCGCCCGTCAATTCGGGGCGGCGTGCCCGTCTTGAAGCGAGCCACCTCCAGCCCCAGATGCTCCAGCCCTTCCGCCAGCTCAACCGATGGAGCCTCTCCCGCCCGGCCGGCTTCTACCCCGGCCTCTCCCCCAACATGGATGCGGCCACGCAGGAACGTTCCCGTCGTGATCACGATGCATGTGCCGATGAATTCGAGGCCCCCTCGTGTTCGTACACCGACAACTCGCCCATCCTCGACAAGCAGATCTGCGACCATCTCCTGGAAGAGATCGAGCATGGACAGGCCGTCGAGTACGCGACGCACCACGACCGGATACATCACGCGATCGCACTGGGCACGTGGACCCCAAACAGCCGGCCCCTTCGAACGGTTCAGCATACGGAACTGAATCCGGGACGCATCCGTTGCCTGGCCCATGACCCCGCCCAGGGCATCTACTTCGCGAGCCACGACACCCTTCGCAACGCCACCGATCGCCGGGTTGCAGCTCATTTGCCCGATCCTCGAGAGATCGGGTGAAATCAGGAGGGTCTGAACACCGGCCCGAGCAGCCGCGGCTGCGGCTTCCACCCCGGCGTGACCCCCTCCCACAACAATGACGTCGTAGCGACTACGCATGCGGCCGAAGGTCAGAGGATGGAGACGCCCACCGTAGCGGGATCGAGTGAGCACGGAATCTCGACAATTCCATCGGCCCTGGCGAACCGAGGGCCCCTCGCCAGATCCTCCCACAACTCTTTCACGGCACCAGGTGGGCCCAGCACCGCCACTTCAACTGAGCCATCTGGCACTGTCCGCACCTTACACGCCGCATGAAGCGCCGGTGCGCGCTTGAGCGTCCACCGACGAAATCCGACCCCGTGGACACCACCGGCGATCAGTGACCCGGCGGCCTCAAGCCTTCCCTTTGCCTCCATGACTTTCACTTCCCGATGCAGAACTCTCGGAACACGACGTCCAGGATGTCGTCGGCGGTCACCGTACCGAGAAGCTCTTCGAGCGCCAACTCCGCAGAGGGCAGATGCGTCCCGGCAATCTCCGCCGGCAAACCAGAAGCGAGGCCCTCGCGGAACGCCTCTATCTCCTCACGAGCCTGACGTATCGAACGCGACTGCCGTGCCCGCGTGATGACCGGCATGTCCGGTTCGGAGGAAACCATACGCCTGTACACGAGCTCCGGCAGAATCTGGCGCAGTCTTTCCAGTCCAGCACCAGACTCGACCGACACAGCGACATGACCGGCAAGCCGCCCTGATCGCTCTTCGCCCGCAGGATCCGAGACCTCCGCTTTCACGGCATGGAGGTCGGCCTTAGTACGTACGAGGACAATTGGCGCTGCGGCTGGCTTATCCAGAAACGCTAGATCCTCCGGGCTTGGCTCTTCGTCGGCTGGGATGCAGTAAAGAACCGCGTCGGCGCGACCGAGGTATCCCCTGGCAATCTCAATACCCATCTCTTCAATCTGTCCTGCGGGCTCGCGTAGACCCGCAGTATCGACCAGTCGGAACGGGAATCCGCCCATCTGGACCACCGCTTCCAGCGCGTCCCGCGTCGTCCCGGGCTCCTCGGTGACGATAGCCCGCTGCTCTCCGAGTAGCGCGTTGTACAGGGACGACTTCCCTGCGTTCGGGCGCCCAGCAAAAACAGCCAGAGCTCCTTCGCGAAGGAGTTCACCCTCAGGCGCGGTTGCAAGCAGCGAGTCCAGGCCCCCGATCATCACACCAGCCTCCTCGATGACCGCATCAATCGACACAGGAGGCTCATCTTCCTCTGGAAAATCCACATGGTGCGCGAGTAACGCCTCGAGCCGAATCAGTCGTCCTCGCAGTTCGGACACCCTGCGTGACAGCCCTCGCTCCATCTGAACCAGAGCCGCGCGGTGCATTGCGCTGCTCCGCGCATGGATGAGATCCGCAATCGCCTCCGCCTGGATGAGGTCCAGCTTGCCTCGGAGGTAGGCTCGCCGTGTGAACTCACCTGGCTCGGCCCGGCGCGCACCCTGGCGCTCACACGCGTCGACTACCAGTTCGGGAATCAACCACCCACCATGACACGACAGCTCCACCATATCTTCCCCGGTGTAGCTCGCCGGAGACGTATACCGAGTGACTATCGCATCATCGATCACGTCACCCGTATCCGGATCCAGCAATCGACGGAGCGTGGCCGTGCGGACGGCAGGCATGCCAGCGTCGTGAGTCAGTAACCCGTCCAGAACCGACATGGCCTCCGGACCACTCAGCCGGACCACCGCGAGCGCCCCCAACCCTGGAGTCGTCGACAACGATACGATCGTATCGACGTCCATCGTCATCTCGACAACCCGGCCCTCTGCCGCAGCTTAGTCGCTAACAGTCAGCGTGAGTGGCGGACCCTGCTTCATACGCGCGCGCTCTCGAGCGATCCAGATCTGTTGAGGCAGCGTAGCGATATTGGCCGTCGCGTAATACAGATTCAGCCCACTCGCGAGGTTCATAAAGATGAAGAGCATCATGGGGGGCATGATGTACATCATCATCTTCATCTGCGGGTTGTCCGTGTCAATCGACCGCAAGCTGATCCACTGCATGAGGAACATGGAGATCGCCAGCACTACCGGAAGGATGTAGAACGGATCCTTTGCGGAGAGGTCGGGGAGCCATAGGAACGGCACGCCACGCAGCTCGATCGTATTTTGGAACACGAAGAACAGCGCGATCAGCACTGGCCAGGGAAGCAACATCGGGAGACAGCCTGCCAGAGGATTGAAGCCGTGATCCTTGTACAGCTTCATCATCTCTTTCTGCAGTTTCTCCGGCTTGTCCTTGTACTTGTCCTGGATCTGCTTCACCAGTGGCTGCACAGCCATGTTCCTGAGCTGCGCCTTCATTGCCTTGTGGTTCAGCGGGAAGAGCACAACGCGCATCATGACCCCGAAGACGATCAGGACCCACCCGTAGCCCATGCTGAACTGCGTGTGCAGGAACGTCAGTACAGTCATGATGATCGACACGAACGGCCGAATGATCGGCCGGAAGAAGCGCCACCCATACGGGTTCACCTCCTGCATGTCGTCGCCCAGCGACGAGAGTAGCGCGTACTGCTGTGGGCCCACGAACAGTCGGTAGGAGTACGTCTCCCCCTCCGACACGGTTCGGGCAGCTCCGATCCGGACCCGCTCCGGCAGCTCCCCCGGTCGTACAAGCAGACCCCCGAGATACTCCGTGTCATCCACCACTTCATCAGCAGAACCCGACAGCACCGCTGTGACGAAGAACTTGCTGCGCAACGCTGCCCAGATCAGCGGCCCCTCTACGACCTCTGCGTCAGCCTTCTCGAGTAAGGTCGAACGGATCCCGTCCTGCAGGTGATTGTAGACGTAGGCCATCGACCTCTGTTCAAGAGCCGAGTCAGCCTCCGCGTACGCCAGTCCCTCGCCGAGATCCGTCACCAGCAACGCACGATCGACCCCGCCTAGTGACCCACTAACGCCAACCGTGTAAGCATCCGGGTCGAATGCATACTCCACCCTGAACGTGAAATCGCTCGTTGGGTGGTCGTATGCAAAGGTGAGCGTCTGTGGCCCATCGCCAGAGTTCAAACGAAGCCCCTCTTCGGGCTCGACGGTGAACGCCACACCGGACAGGTCTACGGTGTCCTGGCCCACAACCACCTTGCTACCCAAGTACGGTGTGGCCCCATCGGGCACCACCTGAACGGGTCCGCCCCGGTTGATTGCCCCGAACTCAAGCAGCTCCCCCGACGTCAGCCGGGCGCCCAGAGTCGTGAACCGGTACCGGTAGCGCGGCCCTTCAACCACAACGTCTACCAGTGCCGCCACCTGAGGCGTCTGCTCCCCGTCCTGAGCGAACCCCTGATCCACCGCAGCGGTCGGCTGCGCACCAGTGGCAGGCGTAGACCCAGCAACGTCATCCGGGAGGCCCAAAGGGGCTGTGGTAACGGGGCCTGCAGAGTCCGCCACTACCCCGGCGTCTTCCACAGCGGGAGGAGGGAAGAGCTGATTCGTCCCCACGAGGACCGCGAGCATCAGCGAAATGGCGAGCAGAAAGCGAGCTTCGGTCTTCATCGGCACGTCAAATGATTGAGCCGGACTCTCTCGGTACGATCCTCGAGCGTCCGATGTTCATGAGTATGTGGGCCGGGCACCGGGTCGAAACCGTGCCCGCCCCATGGATGACAGCGGCCGATTCGCCGAATCGCGAGCCAGCCTCCGTGACGTACCCCGTGCAGTTGAAGCGCTTCGATGGCGTATGACGAACACGTCGGCGTGAACCGGCAAGATGCCGACGTCCACGGGGAAACCGCCGTCTGGTACAATCGGACGACCCCGATCAAAAGTTGCCGGAGCACCACGCCTCCACAGCTGACATCACCTCGGCCTCCAGCACCGCATAGTCTGCATCATACGCCGTACGCCTTGCCCGGAGCACCAGGTCCGCAGGCCGGCCCCCTTCATCCAATGCCCGCATGGCACGCCGTCGCCCGATCTCCCGGAGACGACGCTTCACGAGATTCCGTTGCACGATCGAGTGCCTATGCTTGGGAACGATGAGCCCCAGGCGAGAACGCGAAACGGGAGAAGCGGCGAAGAAGACATCTAGGTGCCTGGTCCTCTTCCGCTTCCCCCGATCGAGTAACTCACGAATCTCGGACCCCAGTCGAATTCGCGCACCTCGCGGGAGCGCCTCGACTCGGTCCGAGGCCGTGCGGCCTACTTGCTGCCGGTCTTGACGACGAGCTGAGCCCGTCCGCGATTCCGACGGCGGTTCAGCGTCCTGCGCCCACCTACCGTCTTCATGCGAGCCCGGAACCCGTGCTTGTTTACCCGCTTGCGGTTGCGCGGCTTGTATGTCGGCTTCATTGCTGCCAGCCCGATTCATTGGTTGTACTGCGTTTAGAGATGAGCTTGGGAAGATAGCTCGCAGCGCCTAAAACGGTCAACGCTGTCGCTGTGGAAATCCCACGAAACCCCTTTGATTCGGGGCCTTTTCGGGCGTTTTGACATTTGCAGAAAGCCTCTGTAGGTTCGACGCCCCTCGGGAAAATCAAGGCGCTCCCGCCACCCTCTCCACGACTTAAGAAAGCCCGCTGCGATGCCCTATTGCTCCACCCGCTTCACGTCAGCCGGTTCTCCGAACCGCCGCCACTGAATGGGTATCGGGACGAAAGCATGGAGTTGAGCGTACAGGATGTCTGGGCTTCCATTCGCGACGCGGTCCGCGAACGCGTCCCCGAGCATGCGTTCCAGACATGGGTCGCTGGCGCCCGGTGCGTCGCCGTTTCCGCAGACGAGCTCATCCTCGAGGCCCAGAGTCCGTTTCATGCGGAGTGGCTCGAGGACAAGTACGGCCAGTTCATCGCCGAGGCTGCTCAGACCGCCCTCGGTCGCAAGGTGGCTCTCACGGTGCGTGCCGCGCCCTCAGTCAGCGACGACCCGGTCCCGTCGGTCCGAGTGGATGGACCGACCGACGCCTTTGTCGAACCTGCGCACGCATTACACCAGGGTCGGTCGAATCTTGAGCAATCCGGCTCGACGGTTTCGCCAACTCAGTCGTTGCCCGATTCGGGACGTCCCACACCCCTTCTGGATCCAGGCCTCTTCAGCCGGTACACCTTTGATCGGTTTGTCGTCGGCGGGAACAACCAGCTGGCCGACGCCGCAGGACGCGCCGTCGCGGACAGTCCGGGTCAGCTCTACAACCCGCTATTCCTGTACGGCGGGGTCGGCCTGGGCAAGACCCACCTCATGCACGCGATCGGTCACGCGGCGCTTCAGGTCGATCCGCGTCGCCGCGTTGCCTACGTCTCATCGGAACAGTTCACGAACGAGCTCATACAGGCGATCCGCAGGGGTGCGACCGACCGTTTCCGTGCACGTTATCGCGAGATCGACCTGCTGCTTGTCGACGACATCCACTTCCTGAAGGGCAAGGAGAGCACTCAGGAGGAGTTCTTCCACACGTTCAACACTCTGTACGACGCCCAGCGTCAGATCGTCGTCACCTCCGATCGACCTCCGCGCGACATGGAAGGGCTGGAGCAGCGACTCGTCTCTCGTTTCGAATGGGGCCTAGTCGTGGACTTGCGCCCCCCTGACTACGAGACCCGGATGGCCATCCTCCGAACCAAGGCCGAAGACGAGGGGCTGGCCCTGGACGACGAAGTCATCGACTACATCGCTCATGCCTGTTCTTCGTCCGTTCGCGAACTCGAGGGCGCCGTGCTGAAGCTCCTAGCCGTGTCCTCTGTGTGGCACGAGGAGATCACCCTCTCTTTCTCGAGGCGGGTGCTCGCACTTCGTAAGCTCGAACAACGTGACCGCGCTCCGATTGCATCGCCGGATCGCATCACTCGCCTAGTCGCAAACCGCTGGCGCGTCCGGCCAGAGACGCTCGCCTCCAAGTCGCGTTCGAGAAACATCACAGAGGCTCGCCACGTGGCGATGTATCTGGTCCGCGAACTGCTCGGAACGCCACTCCAGCAGATCGGTCAACTCTACGGGGGCCGGGATCATTCGACAGTCCTCTACTCGATCCGGAAGGTCGCAACCCGTATGGGTGACGACGCCGAATTCCGAGACCGCGTGGAGGACGTCATGTCAGAGCTCAGGGGAGACGCTGAGAGCGCTTTCCTCCATTGATGTGGAAAGTTGTGGAGAATCAACGCGTTTCCCACGTCCTCTGTAACAACGCTCCCGTTTCTTCCCGAACAACGCACGTTCCTCCACACTGCGCGACACATCACACAACGTGCGGGAAACCCCTACACCGCCTGGGGATGGGACGCTTCGGCATCACATCGTTCCACAGATCCACACCCCCTACTACTACTATGTTTCTTACAAGTAAAAAGAGATAGTATCCAGGGCGTGTGAAAACCCTCTCTGATCCCTTCATCCACCCCGACACAGGCTGTCAGGAGCACTGTCCAGATGAACTTCACCATCACCCGGCAGAACCTTCACAACGGGCTTGCTGCTGTCTCTGCCAGCATCCCTTCGAAGACGACGCTTCCGGTGCTTTCCAACATCCTGTTCGAGGCCTCGGATGATGGCGTATGGATGAGCGGAACCGACCTGGATGTCGCTGTCCGCGTGAAGGTGCTCGCGGACGTGAAGGAATCGGGCAGCCTTACGGCGCCTGGAAAGAAGCTTCAGGAGATCACTCGTGAGCTTCCCGATCAACCCGTGGACATCACCACTCGCGGTGAACAGATCGAACTCTCGTGTGGCGCCAGCCGGTTCAAGCTCAACGGCCTTCCAGCCGATGAGTTCCCGACACTGGCTGAGGTCGACTTCTCGGAAGGTGTATCAGTAACGGGGAAAGACCTCAACGGACTGATTCACCACACCTCGTTCGCGGTGTCGACTGAGGAAAGCCGCCCGATCCTGAACGGAGTCCTCTGGGAGCTTCGTGATGGCGGCATGAAGATGGTGGCCACCAACGGCCATAGGCTTGCTCGCATGGGTGTGAAAGTAGAACCGACAGGCACGCCGTCAGCCGACTTCATCGTACCGCCGGCAGCTCTTACCCAGGTGCAGCGGCTCTTCAAGGACGATGATGCGCTCGAGGTCGCCCGAAGCGGAAATCATCTCGGCTTTCGCGCAGACACCACCGAGATCTACACACGTCTGATCGAGGGTACGTACCCGAACTACGAACAGGTCATCCCGAAAGACAATGACAAGTTCGCGATCATCGAGAAGAAGGCCTTCGCGTCCGCTGTCCGCCGAATGGCTGTCGTGGCATCGGACCAGACGCACCGGATCCGCTTGCGATTCGAGTCAGGCCGCGTGCACCTCAATGTGCTCACGCCCGATCTGGGTGAGGGCCATGATGAGATGGACGTGGGCTATGACGGTGAGGAGATCGAGATTGGCTTCAATGCCAACTATCTCCTCGAGGTCTTACGTCACATTCCGTCCGACGAGGTGAAGTTTAACTTCAAGGCGCCGGAGCGTGCTGCGACGATCGAGCCAGCGGGTGACAATGCGGCGGACTATCTGTGCCTCGTGATGCCGCTTCGTCTGATCGACTAGATAGCTGCGTTGGCTTGAGCCTCTGGATGGGCGTTCAGGCGTGGGCTGAAGCTCAGCCCTGACGGGCAGCAGCCACCAGTTCGGCACCGCCGTAGAGGGAGATGAGCGGAAGGCCGTGAGCCGCATATAGCTCTCTCGCATTATCCGAGCGGTCCACGAGCGTAAGCACTCCCACAATGTCAGCGCCGAGTGCACGCACGGCTTCCACAGCCTGCAGCGTGCTTCGTCCGGTTGTCATGGTGTCTTCAACCATGAGCGCGCGTCCGTGGACGGGGAGGCCTCCTTCGATCCGTTGTCCCGTCCCGTGGTCCTTCGCTTGCTTGCGCACAGAGAAGGCGTCGATGGTGCGTCCTTCGATCGCGCTCACATGGGCAATCGCGTATGCGATCGGATCCGCCCCCATGGTGAGGCCTCCGACGTGCGTAGGATCGAGATGATGCTCCCGAATGGCGTCGTACCCCACCCGACCGACCAGCTGTTGTCCTTCTGCCGACATCGTCGTGAGACGAGCGTCGATGTAAAAATCTGACTTCGCCCCGCTGGCCAGTGTGAAGTCTCCGAGTCGTACAGAGCGTTGGATCAGTAGTGTTCTGAGTTCGTCTTTAGCAGTCATCGGCACGGAGTTCGTCTTTAGCAGTCATCGGCACGGAAGGGTCGGTATGTCGCAGACGGGCTCAGCCCGTATTCAGCAGAAGTTAACCACGCGCTTGAGTCAGGCCCTTTCGCACTTCTTCTGGCACGCGCATCGGCCGTCGGTTGGGGCCAATCCACACTGCGGTGACCTTCGCCTGAGCGATGACCGTGCCGGAACCGTCGTCACGAACGATGTCTTGAGCTAAAAGCATACTGGTACGGCGAAAGGATTCAGCTTGGGTGCGGATCAGGAGCTCATCTTCTCGCCCTGCTTCTGCCAGGTAGTCCACCTCGACACGAACCACGAAGATTGCCCAGCCCCGATCATCGAGAACGCTCCAGTCGAATCCAGCCTCCGAGAGTGCCTGGAACCGAGCGTGTTCGAAGTAGGTGAGGTAGACCGCGTGGTTTACATGACCGAATGAGTCGAGCTCAGATGTGCGGACCACGAGCGGAGTGAGAGAAACGGGATGCTCTTCGGGGGACCTATGCCGTGTGTTCTGCCGCGGTTTTTCCATGACCATGTGGAAAGATCGCGTCCCTCCGGGTCCCATCAAGCGGGGCTGAATCCACCAACCCCGCGTCCTTCACGAGATTGCTCAACCGTATCCGCGCACCTGGTCCCCCAATGTCCTGCTTGGTATCGATATTTGAGAGGTGTGACTTCACCGTACGTGCTGCGCACCTCGGCTCACGGCTACCTGTGCGAACCGCCACTTGTACACCTCGAGATCACTGCCATCCCCCTGTGCCCAGACTAGACGCTCTCATTCGGAAGGATTCCTGGTTCGTCATCAGGCTAGGGGTGAGGGGTGTTGGCAGGGGCAGGTAATTCTGCCGGCCGGCATTAGGCCTGCGAGCGAGATCCCGTCCGGGTCGATGGCGAGGGCATAAACGGCATCATACTTTGCAGGGCAAAGAAATGTGAGAGCGGAGGGTTTTTGTCTCGTTGGAAGAGTGTCCTGCGGGGCATACTAGGGATGGGGCTGACATTCGGTGGCATTGCGGGCGGGTTCTTTGCCGCGCTCACTGCCGTGCTCGCAGTCTTCGGGGGCCTCGATGAAGGCGAACCGTTCTTCCCGATCATTGCAGGTACCGTGTGGGGTTTTGGGATTGGCGTCGCGTTTTCCATGGTACTGGCAGTCGCGGGCCGGCACGTGTCTTTCGAGAAACTTTCCGTACCTCGAGTTGCGAGCATCGGCGCCTTGGCTGGCTTTCTGCTTGCCGGAACGTTGATCGGGGTCACGTCGCTCGCAGGCGAGGTGTTCACCGGTGTGGTCGAGGCGTTGACCATCTTACCCATTCTGGGTGCGGGAGCGGGGACGGCGAGCCTGCTGATCGCACGCAGGTCCGGGCCTGCGCTGAGCTCGGGAGAAGAGGCTCCAGGTCTTCGTGCAGGTGGGGACGTTGACGAGGCGGTGGGCCAGTAACCTCCCGCTCATGCGCACACAGCGGTAGCGCCAGAGCTGCTTCAGCTTGACTGCTTGATGAGGTAAGAACCGCCCTGCCTGCCGATCGACTTCTTTCTTTGCGATCAAACCCCCGAATGTATGACCTCCTCCACCCACTGATCCCTTGGCTCAGCGAGCCCTGGTTCATCACGTGGACACCTCACCTCACGTCGCAGGATTGACCCTCGTCGCTGCGGGCACGTCCGCGCCCGAGTTCGCCGTAAGCATTGCGGCGGCAACTGAGTGGCGGCCGCGTGGCCAAGCTGTTCAGGATGCCGCGGCAACCTCTCCGAAGCGTCGGTCTCGGACGCTGAAGTCATGCAAGGCGGCCTGGAGGTCGTGACCCCGAAAGTCTGGCCACATGGTAGGCGTGAAGTGCAGTTCGGCGTATGCGCACTCCCATAGCAGAAAGTCGCTTAGCCGGCGTTCACCGCCGGTCCGAATGAGCAGGTCAACGTCCGGTGCACGACCGTCACCGTTCATGGCCTCCCCGAGCAAGGCCGACAAATCTCTTCGGTCGATGTCGCTTGCCGCGGCGGCGGCGCGCACCGCTTGAAGTAGGAGGTCACGACTCGAGTAGTCCACCGCCAACCGCAGCTCCAGGCGGTCTCCTTGAGCGGTCTGCCTCTCGGCGTGCTCGATCGCCTTCACAAGGGTGGGGCTCAGGCGATCCCGCCTGCCCACCACCTTGAGCCGCACACCATTCTTGCGGAGCTCGTCGATCTCTGTTTTCAGATATGTGCGCAGGAGCTTCATCAACACGGACACCTCAGCCGGCGGTCTCTTCCAGTTATCTGAAGAGAACGCGTACAGCGTCAGTGTTCGTATGCCGAGTCCGGGTCCGGCGCGCACTACGCTGCGCACGGATTCAATCCCCTGGCGATGACCCCAGTTACGGGGCTGCCCTTTGGCGGTTGCCCAACGGCCGTTCCCGTCCATGATGATTGCGACATGCAAGTCGGTCATCTGGTCAACACTCCGAGGAATGGCGGGTGGCCTGTATGATGGCTTCCATGTGGCTGAGATAAGACAGGAGCTCCTTATGTCCGGTCGATGTCAGGTTGTATTTGGTCTTCTGATTCCGACGTTCATACGACTTGGAGCAGACGATGTAGCCCGCGTCTTCAAGCTTGCTTGCGTGTGACTTAAGGTTGCCGTCCGTGATACCGAGCAGGTCTCTCAGGTCGGTGAAGCTCAGAGATCCGTTCACGGCCAGGGAGCTTACGATGCCAAGGCGCACACGCTCATGTATAAGACGATCTAGCTCAAGTGCTTCCGACCCGCCTTCGATAGCATCGAGACGCCTTCTCGGGTGCTCGACGTCGGCCCGACGGGCCGTGTGCTTAGCCACCATGCTTCCTCCAGATAACGACACCAAAGACAATGTGGAGTCCACCAAATCCGGCGGCCATCCAGATATCACCCCAGCTGGGGGGTGTCACCAACGCCAGCGCACCTACACACATGAACGCGGCACCCATGAGCGGTACGGAGCGCACAGAATACGACCCACCGGTCACTACGCTTGCCCCGTACAGGAGGAGCCAGGTACCGGGCAACAGCTCTAACGCCCCAAGCTGAAGCAGCGCAAAGGTCAGCACTGCGCCTGCAGCCATCGGTGGAATTACATTCCATGTGAAGCGCCGACCAGGTCCGCTCAGGAGACTCTGGCCCTCGGACTTCGACTTCCGCGCCATGCTGTAGACCGTGATGCTCAGCGACACGGCTGCTGTTTCGAACCACACCGTGAGCCAGATGAGCTCGGAGGACGCGGTCATCGCGAAGACTGACGCGACGAGCGTAACCAGGCCCATGGCGACGACGCCGATGCCCGATACGTGCGTGAACGACCCGGACCGCTCCATGGTGTCACGGATGTAACGGAGGTTGTCCATCGCGCGCTCTTGGAGTGCGATGGGGGTCGCGTTCTGGCTGTGAAGCTTTGGGGCCGGTGAACTCATCGTCGTCTTAAATGCGAACCAATCGGGAAGCACAACTTTGTACCGCAAAGTACATGCCAACCCGTGGTTCTGCCAAGGATTTGTATCAAAGAGCGGGGTAGCCGGTAGGCGCCCGAACGAGGCGTGGTGGCGCGTTAGCCGGCGGGCGCCAAGACCCGAAGTGCCCGCGGTAGGGAGCGTACCTCCACAACGTCTGTCACGGCCCTGCGCACGTCCCCGTCCATCTCAAAGCGCGGCGGCTCGCGGAAGGTGAGCCGAAACGCGGTGTCTTCGACGATCTCCACCCGATCCGACGTCACGTGCCGGCCACGTTCCGCAAGGTTGAACAGCTTCATCCGCGTGAGACCCGGAGCGTCGCCTATCATGCATGCGTGTAGTCGGCCGTCATCCACTGTCGCACTCGGGGCGATCGGAAATCCCCCTCCGAAGTAGCGACCGTTCGACACCGTCAGCATGAGATGGTGCAATCCACGGGCGTCACTTGATTCCGGCTCGATTCGCACGTGAAGGCCAGGGAAACGGAAGAGCTGCTGCAGGGCCGTGACCTTGTAGAGCAGCTCACCGCGCAGAAAGCGGGCGCCCTTTGCAGCGTCGATCACCGCAATGTCGAATCCGAAACCGATCAGGTTCAGGAAGTGCCTGCGCTCCCATCGGTCGGGGTGATGTTCGGACGCGCTGAGCGTATCGACGCGGCCCACATCGATCTCACGTGTGTGACCCTCGGCCAGTACGCGCACCGCATCGGCAGGATTTCGTGGGTCGAAACCGAAATTGCGCCCGAAATCATTGCCCGTTCCACTGGGAAGGATCCCCAGTACGACATCGTCCCTACCACTCGCGACAAGCCGGTCTGCAACGTTACTCCAGGTCCCGTCACCACCGACTGCGATTACGACGTCGTAGCCTTCGTGCACCGCTCGTTCGGCGAGGTCCCGCTCTTCCCCTGGCCGGGTGGTAGCTCCATAGGTCACGTCCTCGAGCGCAGCATCCAGGAGCGCCCGGTACCTATTCATCCGTTTACCCCCCCGGCCTCGACCGGACGTGGGGTTGAAGATGACGAAGTGCCGCCGAGCTGTCAGAAGGTCACCATCTTGTCGAACGTCTGGAGGCCTTTGCCATACCATTCTTCCCGGAACGGGTACGTGTTCACGTCATCGATCGTGAGCCCCGCAGTCATCGCATGATCGTGCAGCGTCAGGCTTCCGGTCTCTTCCTCGTGCTCTGTGTGGATCGCTTCCATGAGGATATTGACCTTGAAGCGGTCCTCCGGATCCACCGTAAAGCACATATAGTGGTTTGCGGCACTGCTGCGCTGGTGTGAAGTCACCACCATATCGAGTACGCTGGCCCCCTCGTCGCGCACCGTCACCGTCAACTGGTTGCCGTCTTCTACGAAGCTGATGTCGACGTCCTTCATGTAATGAGGCAGGCGCCACCGCTCGATCGCGTGTTCGCGAGACTCGGGCGTCGAGGTCCCCACCATGAACGGAAAGAAGGCAGCCTTGGGGAGTGGCTTGCCCGGCTCGACAACCGGTGGAACCACAACCGCAAGCACGACTTCATCGTACTCTCCAACCATGCTCTCGTCGAAGTGGAATGCCGTGATCGCGAGGATGCTCCGCTCGTGCTGCACCTCGACAGGCTCCAGGTGGCTCGGCAGGAGCTTTCTCGCATCGGCCGTCGGCATCTCGAAATAGCCACCGACGCACATGTCATAACCGTAGTACGTGTTTTCCGAATCGCTCATGTCTGAGATCTTCTTCTTGTAGGTTGTGCGGGTGAGGCTAGGCTTCGCAGCCCGCGCGTCGGTTTCTCTTTCTATTCATCGCCCAGAGGCACGTGACCAAGCTCCGCGGACTCCTTGCGCTTTTGTCCGTTTGCCTCTCGTTCGCTGTGTGCGATGTCCTGCAGCGGATCATTGTTTCGCCCTGGGTGAAGCTCTTTCCATCGTCCCGGATTCCGGTCCTCGGCCGCTGGATCAACGCGATGGCCGTGGTTGTGACCCTTCCACTGCGGAAGATCGGGAGCGCGTCCATTCAATTTCCGCCCCGCATCGTCCCGTGCGCACCCGGTACCCTGATCCTCATGAACCACCAGTCGGTGCTGGATATTCCGCTGGCTGTGAAGACGGTGGAGGGTGGTTACCCCCGCATCGTGACGAGGGCCCGCTACCGCCGCTTTATTCCGCTAATCTCGCATATGGTCAGGCTCTATCAATACCCGACCGTGAACCCTAGGGCAAACTCGCGTGATGTGCTGAAAATGGCTCGCGTCATGGCCCATGAGGCTCGTGATTCCGACGTACCGATGGCGATCTTTCCGGAGGGTACGCGGACCAAAGACGGCCGGATCGGGACGTTCCGGAAGCGGGGGCTCTCGAGAGTCCTCAAGGCACGGCCGTGGACTGTGTATGTCTTCGTTGTGGATGGCTACTGGAAGAACACGCACGTGAAAGATTTCTTCTCTGACCTCTCGCGCGTCGACGGTCGAATAGAACATGCCGCGACTCTGGACTGGACAGACCCCAGGGGAGA
>Ga0209631_10004213_pt1 | contig 16031 bp, 13 predicted proteins | sample COG_08_FD_184752 | JGI IMG/M metagenome (GOLD analysis project Ga0209631, IMG submission 184752) | Pelagic Microbial community sample from North Sea - COGITO 998_met_08 (SPAdes) (version 2) | ecosystem: Environmental > Aquatic > Marine > Neritic zone/Coastal water | place: Helgoland, sampling...
CTATAGGTGTACCCCATCGACCCACTCGTATCGACCACGAGATATCCTGTAATGTTTGTCTCGGCTTCGTATTTTTTTATGTAGTGCTTATCAGTCTTTGCGTAGACAAGCCAATCGATATCTTTCGGATCATCACCGGCCGCATACCGCCGATGCTCGCTGAACTCGACAGAAAAGCCTTGAAACGGACTCGCGTGAAGGCCCTGTAGAAAACCTTTCACAATAAACTTGGCACGCAGATCAAGCCTTGCAATCTGCTGCACCACATCCGGCTTGAGATATTCTTCTACTGCGCGCGACATGCAGCACTCATTTCACCAACGGAGGAACCGAGGGTTCCGGAACTTCTCGCAGCAATCTCTGAACAAGTGATTCACTCGTAAGGCCTTCTGCTTGAGCCTGAAAGTTTGTTGATATTCGATGCCGGAGCACTGGCACGGCAATCCGGCGGATGTCCTCGATGGACACGCTGAACCGCCCATCCATGGCCGCCATTGCTTTTCCACCTTGTATCAAGAATTGACCAGCACGTGGGCCTGCCCCCCAGTCGACTAACTCTTTAACGTATTTAGGCGACTCAGGATCTTTTGGGCGAGTTGAACGGACGAGCGTCGCAACGTACTTAATGATGTACTCACTAACAGCAACACCAGCAACGAGTTTTTGAATATTTGTAATCGCTCTACCGGAAAGTACTTTTCGTACTTCAGGACGCTCTGGTCGAGTCGTCGCCATCAAGATCCGCTCTTCCTCATCTGCGCTTGGGTATCCAACTTTTATATTGAACATGAATCGATCAAGCTGCGCTTCGGGTAGTGGGTATGTTCCCTCCTGCTCAACTGGATTTTGTGTCGCAATCGTAAAAAATGGATCTGGTAACGAGTATGTTTCTTGACCAACCGAAACTTCTCGCTCTTGCATCGCCTGAAGCAGAGCCGCCTGAGTTTTCGGCGGCGTACGATTGATTTCATCAGCGAGCAAAACATTCGTGAATATAGGACCCTCTACAAACCTAAAATTACGACGCCCTGACTCATCTTCGTCGAGCACGTTTGTCCCTGTGATATCTGACGGCATCAAATCAGGAGTAAACTGAACACGTTTAAAATCAACATCCAGAATTCTTGCTACCGTCGATACCATGAGGGTTTTCGCCAAACCCGGCACTCCCTCAAGCAAGCAGTGGCCGCGTGTGAAGATCGCAGCAAATAATTGCTCGATCACTTCGTCTTGACCGACAATAATTTTCTGAAGCTCTTCCTGCATGAGCAGTCGATGCTGGGAAAATTCGTGCAGAACATCATCGAGTGACTTTTGTTTTCCAGCAGTCGACACGAAGTCGGTTTCCTTCCTTACGGGATTGATTATGTACATGATGGCAGAAGTGATAAAATCCCGACCACTTCTCCATAAAGTATCGGACTTTGTGCCACCAAGAGGCAAACAAAAACGTTGGCGCAGCGATAAGAAGGCACGTGAGACATGTCTCTATCGATGACAATGCCGTAGAATGAGGTCCGGTAGACCGGCACCTCTCCCTCATCTGGAAGACTTCATGCATCACGTGTTATTGAGCAGTTACAAGAAGATTTCGTGCATTGCGTTGCTTGCTGCCATCCAGCTCGTGGCTGTACCAGTTGCATTTTCTGCTGAAGATGAACTCCGACCCGAGCAAATAAGTAATGCAATAGAACAAGCCAAAAACTGGCTTATACGCAAGCAGAGCCCAAATGGCACATGGCAGTCAGCAATGCGGACAGATGAAACTGTCGTAGGAGCAACTGCACTGGTCGTACTTGCTCTGGCGAATGCTGGCGTCGATGCTGATGAGCAGGCCATGAAAAAGGCGCTTACGTGGCTGAGGGAACAGACACCTACCGACACCTACTCTGTTTCACTTCAAACCCAAGCCCTTGCGATGGTTTCTCCGAAACGCGACCTGGCCATTCTTGAACGAAATACTCGATGGCTTGAAGATCGTCAATCAAGTGGCCCAGGAGTAACTGGTGGGTGGTCTTATGGAGCGAACCGTTCGGGCGCTGACAATTCGAACTCCCAATTTGCAATTCTTGGATTACACGAAGCGCAACGTGCAGGTGTACGAGTCAACTCGAATGTGTGGAAGTTATCACAAAAATATTGGGAAGCTGCCCAGCGACTGGACGGCTCATGGAGCTACACCGCCGGTGGTGGCAATGGTACTGGCAGCATGACCTGCGCAGGCATTGCAAGCATTTGGATAACGAACGAACATACCCAACGTCCCGACGCATTTGTGAATGGAACAAATATTTCATGTTGTGGTGGAGGCTCCTCGGCAAAACCTCTTGAAGCTGGACTTCAATGGCTCGGCAAGAATTTCTCTGTTACAAGAAATCCACCTGGTGGGCAGCAATGGCTGCGGTACTATCTCTACGGCCTGGAGCGAGTAGGACGATTTACTGCCAGACGATTCATCGGTACTCATGACTGGTATCTGGAAGGGGCAAAAATGTTTGTCTCATCCCAGGACCCTCTTTCGGGAAGCTTTCAAAGTAAGGGGTCTGAGGATGCCGTCGTGGCGACAAGTTTTGCCCTGTTATTTCTTGCAAAGGGTCGTCGACCTGTTGTCATTGCCAAAAGCCGCCACGGGCCTCGAGATGACTGGAATCAGCACGGCCATGACATTTCACATCTTGTTGAATTTATTGAAAAAAGATGGCGTGAGGATTATCCGGCAGGCCTCTCATGGCATGTTCTCAACACACAGGAAGCGAAGACACAGGACCTTGCTCAGTCACCAGTTCTCTGGATAGGGGGTACCGCTGGTTTAGATCTTGGTAAAGAACCTGGTCGCCGATTGCGGGAATATATTGACCAAGGTGGATTTATTTTTGCTGAGGCAACCTGTTCCGAAGGAACAGCTTTTGACAAATCCTTCCGCCAGCTGGTGAGTGAAATTTTCCCTGAACCCGAACACCAACTAAGCCTTCTTCCACCGGAACATCCAGCATGGTACGCCGAGAAAACTGTTGCCCCAGAATTCCAGCGACCATTACTCGGTGTTGATTACGGATGCCGCACCTGCCTGATCTATGCACCTTCAAATAAACCGGAGAATGAATCCCCGCGTCTTCCAAGCCTGTCTTGCCTTTGGGAACTTGCTGGCCCTTCGTATGGTGAATTTGATGAGCCCATTCGTAAGCAAATTGATGCATCATTGGCAATTGGTGCCAATGTTATCGCCTATGCAACAAATCGTGAATTAAAAAAGAAAGATGAATTATTTACTCCAAGCAAATCGAAAGATGTTCAACAAGATTCCATTGGTCGTGGCCAACTAACTATTGGAAAATTGCGTCATGGTGGGCTTTGTGACGCCGCCCCCAAAGCACTTGCAAACATTCTTAGAGCTGCTGCACGAGAACTCGGCATACTCGTCGACGACACACCATCAAAGCTCGATCTGATTGATCCAGCAATTTTCAAACATCACATGCTTTTCATGCATGGCAGGCAAGCATTTGTATTTGACGATGCACAACGAAAAAATCTTCGAGAGTTCCTTAACCGTGGAGGAACGCTGCTTGCTGATAGCGTCTGTGCATCTCAACCTTTTACCGATGCTTTCCGAAAGGAGTTTTCGACTGGTTTCCCTGACCACACCATTGAGTCAATCCCGAATGATGACCCGCTCTTCTCAGCATCTACCTATGGTGGCTTTGACCTGCGTCGAGTAACACTGCGAGCTCCCGCTGCTGGCGGCGGACCACTTTCTTCCGAGAAACGAGAGGTGCCGCCACAATTAGAAGGGATTCGTATGGGTGACCGGTGGGCAGTCATCTTCTCTCCTTTCGACATTTCTTGTGCGCTTGAAAAGCAGAATTCCATGGAATGCACCGGTTATGATCGAGAGGATGCTGAAAAAATCGCACTCAATATTCTTCTCTATTCGCTCAATCAGTAGTCACACGAGCAAAAAATCAATAGTATCCGTGGACTATTGGACTGATCTCATATCCCTCAATAATCTCTCCATATCCACGTTCGTACCATTGCATCACCGCTACAAAGTGCATTCGCAGGTCTGTGGACAGCCCCTCTTTCACTTCTATGATGAACTTTTACTTGCACCGGCAAGACCATGGAATAATGCTGAAGTGTATCCCTTCTCAACGAGAATCATCTCAATAGTACTATGTTTTCCAAATTAAATCATTTGCGTCTGGTAGTCGTCATTGGCATCGTTCTCTGTCTAGTCTCTGCTGGATGCAAAGAGAAAAAACAAGAGGGACCTTATCAGGGTGAACTCACAACGATTAACCCTGATGATCTATGCAAACGAATTACACAAATACTCAAGCAAACTCAGGACGGAAGAGAACTCTCAACCGAACTTCAGGGTGCCTGGCAGATCGTTCATGGGATACTCGCATTTGGTGAGCAGTTTACTGTCCTTCATGAATCCGTTACCGTGCCTGCACTTGACTACTTACTTGAAGGCGGCACGCTGCAAGGATGGAAACTGCGGCCCGGCAAGAACGGAATTACTGCTCTTGTGGAGGAGGGAAGCGCGCTTGGACAAGGACACCAAGATCAGTGGCTTGGGTATCTTTCACAGTGTGGCAACAGCGGGATTCCACTCGAAACACCACTTATCGTGGGTGAAACGTCCGCAACCGTCAATGACTTACTGCGACAAGCACAGGCTGATCTTCATGCCGGCCAAGAAGCAACATGGACGTTAATGGCCTTCGCCACATATCTCCAGGAAGATGACAAATGGGAAACCTCAAATGGAGAGACCTGGGACCTCTCTCGAGTCATCGAGATGGAACTTGATGCTGACCTGCACTCTAGTGCCTGTGGTGGATCACACCGTCTGTACGGACTTGCAACCGCAGTGAATACATACCGCAGTCGGCATCCAGAAGTGGGTGAGACACTTCCCGAACCATGGAACGCAGCAGAGCATACAATTGCCACCAGCATCGATCTATCACGTCGTTTTCAGCAAGCAGACGGTAGTTTTTCCACGCAGTTTTTTGCACGACCAGCTTCGTCTGTTGATGTTTTTGCAAAACTTAGTTCAAGCGGACATATATTTGAATTTCTTGCTATTGCACTGCCTGCAGAACGACTTCATGAGCCTTGGGTATTACGTGCTGCGGACCGTTTGGTAACCACGCTCGAACAAACGGCAGATATTGATATTGAGTGCGGTGCTCTTTACCACGCTGCACATGGCCTTTTGCTCTACCGAAACCGTCTCTGCCAGTCACCATAACGGTTTTACTTATAAATTCTTGCAGGAAGCACAGTTGGCTTCTCTTGCCGCACCCAAGTATGTTACGATTTTATTGAAACAAATTACGCAAACACATTCTGTACCCACCAAATGTGTTCGCTATGACAATGAGATTTATTTGTGCACGGCATCATTTTTTTCTATATCCAAAAGTTTGCTGACGAAGCTACTTCAGGCAAGACCACGTGGTTGAAGCTCCGAGAAACGGTAACGGCAAGTGACAGCAGGTACCTTCCGAACGAGGTGTACCCTGATGGAGATGCTGTCGAGCTTCTACAAAAAATTGCGGACACTTGCGGCGAACCATTACCAGAATTAATTGAACGATTTGGTGAATTTCTGGCACCACATCTGATCAAGGTTGCAAGCCAAAATATTGACCCTACGTGGCGAACACTTGATCTCATTGAAAACACCGAAGACATCATCCACACAATGGTACGTGCTGCAAAACCTGGTGCTCAACCACCGGTGCTTGAAACCGTACGACATTCACCAAATGAACTGCATCTTATTTACTCGTCGGGCCGACAGTTATGCCTGCTAGCAAAAGGCATCATACGAGGTGTCGCATGCCACTATGACGAAACCATCGTGATTGATGAAACGAGTTGCATGCTTAAAGGAGACCCTTTCTGCTGCCTTGTGATTCAGGACGGATCAAACGACACGCACTCAGCTAATTCGCCTCTTTCCGAAACCCTCACCTTTGACCCAAAGAGTGGTGATTCGCTGAGACCATTGACCACAAACTGGCACTCACCACCGTCAGGCACCTCAACAACCCCACCAACTATCGACACCTTCGCTATCAAAGGACTCATTGGCCGCGGCGGAATGGGACACGTCTACAGGGGTTTTGACACCAAACTTGATCGTGACATTGCCATTAAGGTCATGCATCCGAGTCGAGCGAAAGACGACGTTTCAAAGAAGCGCTTCCTTCGTGAAAGCAAAACCGCTGCATCAATCAACCACCCATCAATCGTAACGATCTATCAGATTGGCGAACACGACGGGCTTCCGTACATTGCTATGCAATTTATTGACGGACCCAATCTCTCTGAATTCAGAACACAACAAGGTGGACTGATCCCTATACCCGAGGCTGTACGTATTGGACGGGAAATAAGCGAAGGACTTGCTGCAGCCCACGAAAAAGATCTTGTCCACCGAGACATCAAGCCGGATAACATTCTCCTCGAAGGACCGGATCAACATGTTCGGATCATTGACTTCGGTCTGGCACACGAAACTGGTGATACAGAGGGGCGATTAACCGTTGACAATGCCGTCATCGGCACACCTGCCTACATGTCTCCTGAACGTATTGGCACCGATGAAGTGAATGCAAAAAGTGATCTCTTTGGGCTCGGAGTCATTCTTTACGAAATGATTTCTGGAAAGCTTCCATTTGATGGAAAATCAATGGTTTCCATCCTTGCTGCTATTTCCCGAGGCAAGCCAACAGCCATTGATACACTTGTTCCTGACATACCCCAAGATCTTGCTGATCTTATTATGCAACTGCTTTCAAGTGAACGAGCAAAGCGACCGGCTAATGCTAATGAAGTCGTCAGACGCTTGCGTGCTATTGAAAAGCAATAGATGCAATCATTCTTACTCGCACCTTTATTCGTGCAATTCATTTTTGATTGCATCAGTAAGAAGACCCAAGTCTCCTTGCCATACAATGTCTGTTGATTGTTGAGTAGCTAGATCCTTCAATTGCGCTGTACCCGACTTGAATTCTTCACTACCTATCACAAGCGCCTTTTGAAACCCCTTCTTGCCTGCCCACTTAAGTTGCTGCCCGAGTTTTTTGGGTTCTGGATAGAAATCAACTGACAGACCGTGCTCTCGGAGCCTCGCTGCGATCCGTAAATAATCACCGAGGTGCGACTCATCAAAATACGCTAGTACTATTGATGCTGGCGTTTCGGCTGACTTCAACTTGTCAAGTTCTTCAAGACCTGCCAGCAGGCGATCAATCCCAAGTGATGCACCAACTCCTGGAAGAGATTGTTTTGTGTAAAGTTCTGCGAGGTTGTCATATCGCCCACCAGAACAGACACTTCCAAGACCAGGCAATTCATCAAGAAAGCTCTCGAGGACAATGCCTGTGTAATAGTCAAGACCTCTTGCAATGGATGGATCAAGCGTGATGCGATCATCACCAATCCCAACTTCAGCTAAGTTGCTCAAGAGTGCACCAACGGCTTCAACTCCCTGCGTACCGACTGCCGATTCCCCGACTAACTTATGAAGTTCACCCAGAACATCCGTTGCCGATCCGGCAAGCTCACCAAGACTAAGAAGGCAATCCACAGACGCCGACGAAACACCCTGTTCCTGAAGCTCGCGTACTAAAGCATCACGTGGGATTTTTCCAGTCTTATCAAGGCATCGAAGCACATGTGTTGTCTTATGCGTGAGCCCAAGCACCTCAAGGATGCCTGAAAGAATTCTTCTGTCATTAATACGAATTGTAAACTTGTCGACACCAATTGCTGCGAGCAGGTCATGCACGACCAAGACTGTTTCAAGATCTGAAATTGCACTAGTTGTACCGATCGTATCAAAATCACATTGCATAAATTCTCGATACCGGCCCCGCTGCGTATTTTCACCACGCCACACGGTGCCCATGTGGTACCGTTTAAATGGGGTACCAAGTTTTGAGATGTGCTGGGCAGCAAAACGCGCAAACGGAACCGTGAGATCAAACCGCATACCAACTTCTCGCTTCCCATGATCGGTAAAGCGATACAGCTGCTTGTCTGTTTCGTCACTTCCTTTGCCCGTCAAAATCTCAAGATACTCAAGTGCTGGCGTCTCAATTGGCGAGAAGCCATATGACTGGTAAACCTGACGTGCTATCTCAAGAATACGCTCCCTCTCGAGCGCCTGAGCTGGCAGCAGATCGCGAAAACCTTTCAGTGTCCGTGGTGTGATTCGTGACAGAATGATACCTCCTCAAAACGTTCGCCTAACCAATAAATAATAACTATTACTATATCGACTAGATGAATTTACAGAATTTTTAACAACGCTGGTTTTGGACTTCGAATAGATCGTTGACGATGTTTCTTTTTTTTACCATCACCGACCTCTTCACCGCCGGGCCCAAGCACTGCCTCCATATATTCAACTACTTGCTCAGGGGTTTCAAAATATTGGTCATACACCCATTCATCCTCATATTCGCAATGTTCAGTTGTGTACTCACGGCAGATTGAAGGGCGAGTATTGTAGATACCACAACGATTATCTTCCTGAAGGTGCTTACAGACTGTATGCACGCAGATAAACCATTCTCCATCTTCAGTAAAAGCGGTGGCATGTTCATGGAGCAACGACCACCGCAAGGCATCGAATTCCTGCCTTGTCGTTGGCTTTTCCAATGGAAACGTGAAATATCGACAACATTTCGCCGTGCAGTACTCGCAGAGATTCACGCCTCGGCCCAAATCCTCACGAGATGGCTTTGTTCGCCTGCGGGAAAGCTCTTTGCCTTTCCCAGGATTTGAAATCATTGAGGGCATCGCGATATCTCGGGAAATGAAAGTCAAGGAACGATCCTAGTGTCAGTATTTTCTGGTCGTGTCACTATACCCGACGGTTGGTGTAGAAGCGGCTATACTAAGAAAATCTGAATTTCTGAAATGCTATTGGCTAGGGAGGCTACCGTGCCAAAACGCTGGAACATCGCACCGCACGACGCGACAACGGTTGCAGCCCTAGAAAAATCTGCTGGTATATCTCCCATTCTTGCACGTTTATTAGCTGCACGCGGTGTAACTGACCCAAAGCAGGTCCGCGGCTTTCTTGATGCCTCAATGTCTAACCTCCGTGAACCTGAGGAGCTTTTTGGTATCGCAGAAGCCGCCGACAGCATACTTGCTGCCGCAAAAGCCGGACGAAAGATTGTTATCTATGGTGATTACGATGCAGACGGCATGTCGTCAACTGCCATTTTGTGTCATTGCCTTGCAGCAATCCATGTTGAACCCCACTGGTATGTGCCAGATAGATTTGATGAAGGCTATGGCCTCAATTCTGATGCCTTACGACGATTGAAAAAAGATGGCGCAGAACTCGTTGTGACCGTCGACTGTGGTATCGCCAGTGTTGCAGAGGCTGATGTGGCACGTGAAATTGGCCTCGAATTAATTATCACAGACCATCACAATTTTGCTGATCGTCTTCCTGCGGCAGATGTTCTTGTTCATCCCCGTCTTCCTGGCTCCGAATATCCGTTTGGGGACCTTTGTGGCGCCGGTGTTGCTTTCAAACTTGCATGGGCTGTTGCCACTCGTTCGTGTGGGGCAAAGCAGGTGACGCCACGCCTACGAGAGATGCTGCTCCAGTGCGTAGGTCTCGCTGCGGTTGGTACGGTTGCGGACGTTGTGCCCCTACTTGATGAAAACAGGGTGTACGTAAAGTATGGCCTGAAGTGCCTTCGTGAAAAGGGTGGGCCTGGTGTCTCTCGTCTTCTTGAACTTGCCAAACTTAGTGAAAAGTCTTCCCTTGAGAGTGAGGATATCGCTTTTCGATTTGCCCCTCGGCTCAATGCTGCGGGCCGGCTTGGTCAGGCTGGATGTGGCATTGAGTTATTGACAACTTCGGACAAAGACCGTGCCACGACGCTGGCAAATTATCTCCATGAATTAAATGGACAGCGTGAAACCGAGGAGCGAAGCATTCAGCTTTCGGCGACGAAACAGGCAAAAGAAAAGTTTCATCCAGAAACTGATTCCGCACTTGTCCTCGCAGGTCGCGGGTGGCACGCTGGTGTTATTGGGATTGTTGCAGGAAGACTTGCCGAACGCTGGCATCGTCCTGTTGTAATGCTAGCCCGCGATGAACTACTCGCAAAACCAGCGATTGGAAGTGTTCGTAGTGTCCCCGGTTTTGATGTGCATGCAGCCCTTCAAGCATGCCGGGACCTTCTGTTAACTTGTGGTGGGCATGCTGCGGCAGCAGGTCTTCGCATTGAAGACGGGAAGATTGATGCCTTCCGAGAAGCATTTCTTGCTGAAGTTACAAAGCGAATGCCGAAGGAACTACGACAAGCCCAGATCCAACTTGATGGTGAAACAACCCTGGCAGGAGTAACACTTCAAAGTATCGGCGAACTTGAACGACTCGCCCCGTTTGGCCAGGGAAACAAGCGTCCCTATTTGTGTGCGTCTGGGGTTGCCTGCGCAGAGCCACCACGAACCATGGGTAATGGTGATAAACATATGTCGGTCAAACTTGTTCAAAATGGTGTCCAGATTCGAGCAGTTGCTTTCGGTGGTGCCGAGTGGATTCCTCACCTTCCACCACCGGGTGAGCCTTTTAATATTGCCTTTAAGCCAAAGATCAATGAGTTTCGAGGGAGAAGAACCGCCGAGATAGAACTGCTAGACTGGAGGCCGAACGGAATTGATGTTTCTGTAGACCTGCCCACAGCAGAGGCTACGCCGTAATTCTTGAATTAAATCTCGCTCGGATAGAGAAAGATCTCATCATGAAAAAAATTCTCGTGTTTGTTGCTTTTTCCGTTGCCCTTTCGGCATTGCTAAATAATACGGATATCAGGGGTGATGACTGGCCACAATGGCAAGGACCAAATCGTGATGGCGTTTGGCATGAACAGGGGATCGTAGACCAAATCCCCGAAGGCGGACTGCCGATTGTATGGAGAGTTCCACTTGGAGGTGGGTACTCCGGTCCTGCCGTCACTGGTGAGCGTCTTTACGTAGCCGACTATATAAAAACTGAGGGTGCTTTAGAGAACAATCCAAACAATCGATCACTTCTCTCTGGCGCTGAGCGAGTGCTTTGTTTTGATACAAAAACAGGAAAAGAACTCTGGAAGTACGAGTATGACTGCCCTTATTCGATTTCATATGCAGCAGGGCCACGATGCACACCTACGGTGCATGACGACCGAGTCTATGCACTTGGATCGGAAGGGAATTTCCTTTGCCTTGATGCCGAAAATGGCAAACTCCTGTGGGAGAAGGATTTTAAACAAGACTATGACGCATCGACGCCAATCTGGGGGTTCTGCGGTCATCCCCTCATAGTAGATGACCTTGTGATATGTGTTGTTGGTGGGGAAGGCAGCGTGGCGGTCGCCTTTGATCGTGTATCGGGTGCGGAGCGATGGCGAGCCCTTACTGCAAGTGAGCAGGGGTACTGCCCTCCGACGATTATTGAATCGGCTGGCGTCCAGCAACTTCTTATCTGGGACGCTGACAACCTCAATAGCCTTGATCCTTCCACCGGTCGTCAACTCTGGTCAGAACCACTGAAGCCTATGTACGGCATGTCGATTATGGTGCCACAGCTTGGGGAATTGAACGGCGACCAGGTTCTCTTTGCCAGTGGCATTGGGAAGATCGGTGCTCTCTATTCCCTTTCAAAGGATGCACCAGGCGCTCAAGTTGTCTGGCGAGGTGGGCCAAAGAATGCCATGTACTGTGCCAACAGTACTCCTTTCATCGAAAAGAATACGATCTACGGGTGTGATTGCCATACGGGAATGCTGACCGCCGTTGATCTTGAATCTGGTAACCGATTGTGGGAAACGAGTGTTCCCACATCAGATACGGACAGGCCGGCCAAACATGGAACGGCGTTTTTAATTCGGCAGCAGGTTGCGAATGATCCGTCTCGCGTCTGGTTGTTCAGTGAAACAGGTGATCTTATTCTTGCGGGCCTGACACGTGATGGTTATGAAGAGCGTGGACGAACGCACATACTTGAACCCACGAATGAATGTTTTGGTCGATCGGTTGTCTGGAGTCATCCGGCATTCGCCAATAGTTGTTGTTTTGCACGGAATGATAAGGAACTTGTGTGTGTGTCACTTTCAGCGAGAAATGACCGCAACTAATAGCATGACTGTGCATATCTTATTTGCTCACCATCACCTATCGGTGTACGATTCCACCGCTTCTGCGTAAAGAAGCAAGCACCTGTCTTCAATCGGGGCGTAGCTCAGCCTGGTAGAGCGCTACGTTCGGGACGTAGAGGTCGGAAGTTCGAATCTTCTCGCCCCGACTGATTGCCAAAAACGTAGAAAGCCTATAGAGACTAATAGAAACCTTACCAATCAACCGTCGTGGTCATGTACTTAAGGACTTGGTTTGCTAACCATAACGGTGAAACTGAAAACGTTTCGCCGGTATCAAATCTTGGAGGTACTACGACGGGACAGATGAAGCACGGTACCCTACCAACACCACATGAAACGGAAGGGTGCTACCTGAGAATGTGAGTCGACAGCAGGGTGGTCAAATCTTGTCAAAGTCCACAGCGAGGCTGCAGATATGATCCCTTCAAACGTGACGCCGCTATTGACGAACTGCAAACATTGCGGCAGGTCCGGATCATGAGAGTCCGTTGAGGTCCACCACAGAATGCGAGCGTGGGTCGCTCAGACTATGCAAACCGACGGGCACGCGAGGCACTTATGTTTGTGAAAATGACAAGACAGCGCATCAGAAGCCGTGGAGGCATGATCTGCCGGCAGGCCTAAGAGGCACGTTCTTTACCAATAATTACCCGATATAATTCTTACTCGTTGGCGAGTTGAACGTTTTCGGCACACGGGCCTTTTTGCCCTTGAGCTTCGTTGAAAGAAACGCGTTGTCCTTCTCGAAGTTCGTTATACGTTGTTCCCTCAACACTGTTGGAATGAAAGAACAAATCCTTGCCAGTGCCAACGTCAATAAACCCAAAACCTTTGTCAGTAAGTCGCTTTATAGTGCCTTCGGCCATTATATTTCCTAAAAAGTTGAGCAGCATTCGCCTGAACGGAATTGTCCAATCCGAAACTCTGTAGAGTTACTTTACCACCAAAACCCAGATTTGGAATAAATAATTCTTACTTGTCGACTATTTCCCGGTCAACAAGTAAGAAATCATGTCGAATCCTGTGCTCGCCACAGAGAGTAGAGGGTAGGTGCGACGTATAAAATCACAGTCATTATTCACTGGAAGAGACTACCTGGGTGGTAATATTCGGTTTCTTCGGAAAAATTGTATCGAACCATAACCCTGTCAGAGGCCCAAAGCCGCCAGACGACGGTATTGGTGAAAAACAAATATAGAAAACAAAAACAAGGCAGAAAAGAAGTGCCGCTACGCCAAGAAAGGCAAGCATTAAGCCCACAGCGGCGGCAACCATCTTCGCCAAGTAGAAAAATTCGATTTCCACAATCTACCCTCCTACGATCCTGACAAGGCAGTCAAACGTCGGAACGCGGCGAGGAGAAATAGAAAACCAATATCGCCAACAAAGCGACCACTACCGCGAACCCCAAAAATAGATCAAGACTCATTAGCCGCAGCCTCTCAATCTGAAGGTGTATCAGTTCGGTTATTTCCTCAATCCCATGGGATAAAGCCTAAACCGTACGATCCTGATGAGGCTACACGAGAACCAATCGCAGAACACAAGGCATTTTAGAGATAGCGTAAAATAGCGGTCTTCTTTCGCCGTTGTTTTGCCGACAAGTGATCGAAACGATCGATTTACACCACCTCAACGAAGCCGTATGATTTTGAAAACGCTTTGTCTTGCGGCAGTTTTGTGCTCTTGGTTGTTTCTTAGAGGCGAATGCGACTTCTTTCGGATGATAGAAGTCGGGAGTTCGAATCTTCTCGCTACGACTGATTGCACAAATAGCAAATAGCAGAAAATTTTACATACTTGAAGCTTTGTAGCAGACGATGCAGGCCACTACCTGTTTTAGCTTGGAGATGTTGATGTCCGTTCTCGATCAATTCTTATTGACAGGTGAAATCGCTGTCATCACTGGTGCTGGTGGTGGCTTGGGAAGCGAACTCACAAAAATTCTTGCATCCGCACAGGCCAGCGTCGTACTTGTGGACCAGAATTTAACATCAATACAAGACCTCGCTGAAAACCTTCGAAAGCAAGACCAGCAGGCAACTGCTTATGAATGCGATGTAACTGATGCCGATGCAATTCACCAACTGATTGAAAAAATAGATAACGAACACGGTCGCCTCGATGTGCTGGTCAATAGTGCTGGGATTCTCGGTGCCGATGACCCTATGTTTGAAATTAAGGCAGCAGAATGGGACGCGGTTATGAACGTCAATCTAAAAGCAACTTGGCATGTGTCGACGTCTGTGGCTGAATTTATGATTAAGAAGCAGACTGCTGGTCGCATTGTCAACATTTCATCATCTCTCGGTGGTCGATCCCAGCGAAAACGAATTCACTATGCAACTTCCAAAGCTGGAGTTGAACACCTGACACGAAACATGGCAATGGAGTTAGTGAAAACAAACATTCGTGTAAACTGCCTGGCACCCGGCTGGCTTGCGACACCAATGGTTCAAGACATTTTAAATGGTCCACAAGGAGCCCATTGGCGCAAGGCAATTCCAATGGGAAGAGCTGCTGATCCTGAGGAACTTACCGGGGCGCTCCTTCTGCTGGCATCGAAGGCTTCTAGCTACATGACAGGAAGTGTTCTACGAGTTGATGGTGGGTATGCATATCGAGGAATTGAATGTGACGAGTAGTTTGACAATCAGTATTCAATGCGATATTCACTAGTTTTTTTTAGAAGCCACTCTCCCTGCCTAGTTCTGCAATAGCTACGACGCATCGGAGGCGTGTTGTTTGCTCTTCTGATAAAAGGAAACTATCGCTTTCTCTGGGCTTGGGCCAATTCTTCATCTTTCTTGCCATTGTCTCAAGACGTTACGACGCCTGAGCCGGTTCCGTGTAAACAGCATCCGACCAAGCAAGGATTGGATAGAAAATGAATGGCAGAAACATAAGACCGATTGTGAACGGAATACCTTTTCCAAAACTTGTGGATATTCCATGAGTGATGACTATTGCGACAACAACATTTACAACCGGTATGAACAGGAGCAACAACCACCACCCGGGGCGTCCAATCATCTTGAGAATGAGATACAAATTGTAAATTGGTATCAGAGCTCCCCAGCCGGGCTGTCCACCTTTGGTAAAAACCTTCCACCAAGAGGCAACTATCGCAACAAAAACGGCCAGGCCAAACAGTCCAGCAATAGGGCTGGGGTCGCCTTGTACTTGTTGAGCAAAGATAGAAAGATTCATTTTGATTCCTCCGCCTACAGAAGAGTATGACCACCGATACTAGTATCGGCATTTCAACAGCTTGTCGCCAGTTCTGAAACCTCAACGACTGCTGACGCCACACTCAGGACGAGAAATTACCGCTTTTGCTCAAACGATCCGGGATGAAGCCATTTGTTTGATCATCCATCTCTGACTTCAATTCTTCAAATAGTTCAGCAGCTTCGTGGCCAGGAACACGAGTCTTCTCACACCCTAGAATGGCCTCACTGGCAATCGTGACGAACAGTCTGGAATCTATGTTTACTGACCGTTTAAAAAACCCGTCAGCAGGAGAACCATGAAAACCTGCTGACGGGTCCACACAAGAGATTTTTCTAGTTGCCATGAATGACGTCACTTGTATTTTCTGATGCACAATACCCCGCCACGGATGCGAAAGGCAGAGCAGCACGTGGCGGGATATTTGTTGCGGAAGTTACCAACGATACGCGATACAAAATGTCCTTGTTCACGACAGCCAATCCCTATCCAGAATGCGAAACGGCTGTCTATCACTGCTGTAGATGGGCCTGAGGCACTGATTAGCCACAAAGCGCACGCAAAAAAAGAGATCTTGGAAGGTTTACTGTTGGGCATTGATAA
>Ga0209631_10004217_pt1 | contig 16025 bp, 19 predicted proteins | sample COG_08_FD_184752 | JGI IMG/M metagenome (GOLD analysis project Ga0209631, IMG submission 184752) | Pelagic Microbial community sample from North Sea - COGITO 998_met_08 (SPAdes) (version 2) | ecosystem: Environmental > Aquatic > Marine > Neritic zone/Coastal water | place: Helgoland, sampling...
CGTTGATAGGCTGGATGTGGAAGCGCAGTAATGCGTGTAGCTGACCAGTACTAATAGCTCAATTGGCTTGATTTATGCACTGAAAAAAATTTTTATCAATATTGATACATTAAAAAGAGTATAATTATATCTATTATAAAATATTATATTAAATTTACTCCATATGGAGAAGTATTTAATACTTTATTTATAAAGTAATAGATTCTCATGATAATAAATCCAAATAAAAAAATTGGAATTTTAGGATCAGGTTTTGGTCTATATGGATATTTAGTAGCTTTAAAAGAGGGAAAATTTAAAAATCCAATACTTACATTATCAAAATATAAAAAGCTTTTTTTAAAACGAAAAGACTTAACAAAGTACCAAAATAGCGTTTTTTTTTGTAAAAATGAAAAAGAACTTATTAAAAAATCTCATTATTTAATATTTGCCAAAAGACCTATAGACCAAGAAAATTTTGTAAAGAAAATTTCTAGTTTAAATAAAGAATTATTTCTTGAAAAACCTATCGCTACAACACCTAAGAAGTCCTTAAAACTTATTAAATTACTTTATAAAAAAAAAATCAAATTTAAAATAGGATTTTTATTTTATTATTTAAAATGGTTCCAAAAAATAATTAAATTAAAAAATAAAAAAATAAAGATAAATTGGAATTTTTATTCATCAGATTTAAAAAAAAAAAATGCTTCATGGAAAATAAATGATAAAATACCTGGTGGTGGCCTAATAAACTTTTATGGTATCCATTTTATTTTTTTGATTTCTTTTTTTGGCAAAATTAAAAAGATAAAATCAAAGCTTGTTTATAATAAAAAGAAGCAACCTGTTAAATGGTTTTTGAATATTATTTTTAACAAAAAAGATTACTTTATTTTAAATGTAATTATAGATAGAAAAAAGAGTCTATTTAGAGTATTGGTAAATAATAGAAAAAAATTATATGTATCAAAAAACCCCTTTGAAGTATCAAATTATACTGACTTGAGAGTCAAGCCATTAATAAGTCATTTTAAAAGCACTAAGATTTTGGAGAAGAACTATTTAAATCATATAAATATTTGGAAAATGATTATAAATGCAACAAAAAAAGAATATGAAAAAAATTAATAAGATTTGTGAAGTCTGTGACCAAAAAAAACAAGTAGAATTTTTAAATTTAGGCAAACAACCTTTATGTGATGATTTGATTAGAGTTAATTCAAATAAAATTAACAAAAAATATGAAACAAAACTTTCTTTCTGTAAGGAATGTTTCACTGTTCATCAATTGAAGCAAGTAAACAAAAAAGTTTTGTTTCCCAAAAATTATCACTATAGAGCAAGATTCACCCAAGATGTTTTAGATGGAATGAGAGATCTCACAAAAAAAATAAATACACATGTAAATAAAAAAAGAACTGTATTAGATATTGGATGCAATGATGGATCATTATTAAATGAATTTAAAAAAAAAGGATTTAAAACCATTGGTGTTGAACCTACAGGTGCTGCGAAAGATGCCCAAAAGAAACACAAAGTAATCAATGATTATTTTTCAAAAGAGACTTCAAAAATAGTAAAAAAAAAATTTGGCATACCATCAGTAATTGTTTTTACAAATGTTTTTGCTCATATATCTAATTTGAATCAACTTTTGCAAAATCTTAAAATCTTATTTGAAAAAGATACAATAATTGTTATTGAAAATCATTATCTAGGATCTGTGATTGATCAGTTTCAATTTGATACTTTTTATCACGAACATCCTCGAACATACAGTTTAAAATCTTTTAAATTTATTTCAAAGAAATTAGGTGGAAAAATTTTTAAAGTTGAATTTCCAAAGAGGTATTCAGGAAATATAAGAGTTTATATTAAACATAAAGAAAATTTTTTAATAAAAGAAAATAAAATAAACTATAATAAGGAAAATTATTTTTTTAAAAGCATAAGTGATTTTCAAAAAAAATTAAATAAGTGGAAAATATTTAAAAAAAAACAATTAATAAAGCTCAAAATTAAGCATGGTATTTTATATGGAAAAGCTTTTCCGGGTAGAGCATCAATAATAATCAATTTTTTAGGGCTAAACACAAACTTTTTTGATGCAACTTTTGAAAAACCCGGTTCTTTAAAAAATGGACATTATATACCAGGAACACGAATAAAAATTGTTTCAGAAAAATTTTTAAAAAAAATTAGAAATAAAAAGATTTTAATCAATTTTGCTTGGCATATTCAAAAAGAAATTAAAATGTACTTAAAAAAAAAAGGGTATAATTTTAAAATAATTAATATATTTAATAAAAATGAAATCTAGTTTTTCAGAAAAACTTTATAAAAATTTTAAAGATAAAAGAATTTTAGTAACTGGACATACAGGTTTTAAAGGTGCCTGGATGGTTCAGATTTTACTTAATTTAGAATGTAAAATTTTAGGTGTTTCAAAAAAAATTGAGACTAAACCATCTTTATTCAATATTCTAAATCACAAAAAAAAAATAAATCATAAAATAATTGACCTTGCAGAGAATTATAATTTGGCCAAAAAAACCATAGTTAAATTTAATCCACAAATTATATTTCATTTTGCTGCACAATCTTTAGTTTTAACAGGATATAATGATCAATATAAAACTTTTAAAAACAACATTTTATCAACGCTCAATATTTTAGAAATTTCAAAAGAAATAAAGTCTCTTAAAAGTTTCGTTCATATTTCATCAGACAAAGTTTACTCTCAAAAAAAAATAACCAATAAAAGTGAAACAGATGAATTAGATGCTATTGATCCATACAGTCTTTCAAAAGTAAATTGTGAAAAAATATTCAAATCTTATAAAAATCACTATTTTCTAAAAAAAAATATTGGCGCAGTTAGTTTGAGAGCAGGAAATGTGATTGGAGGTGGTGACTGGTCAAAGGATCGTTTGATACCAGATTTTATTAAATCACTAAATAAGAAAAAAATTCTTTTAAGAAACCCAAATAGTATTAGACCTTGGCAACATGTTCTAGATTGTTTGTTTGGTTATCTTCTTATCTCACTTAAACTTCAAAATGAACCAAATAAAACTTCAGGATACTGGAATATAGGACCAAAAAAGTCAAATATAAACGTCTATAAAATTGTTTTATTAGCGAAAAAAAAATTTAAATCAAAAGTAAATATTTTAAGAATAAAAAATAAATTGAAAGAAACAAAATATTTGTTACTTAATTCCAGAAAAATTAGAAAAGAGTTGGGTTATTACCCTCTCTTAACACCAATAAAAACAATTGATTTCACAATCAATTGGTATCAATCATTTTTTAATAACAAAAAACAATTAATTGAGTTAACTAATAATCAAATAAATTATTTTTTGAAAAAATTAAACTATAAATGAAAGTTGTAATATTTGCTGGTGGATTGGGATCAAGATTAGGAACTATGTCCCAAGATAAACCAAAACCACTTTTGGAAATTCAAAAAGAGCCATTAATTAAATATTTAATGGATATCTTTTTAAAACAAAATTTTAAAGATTTTTTAATACTAACAGGATACAAATCAAAAAAAATTGAAGATTATTTCAAAAAAAATAAAAAGAAGTATTTAGACTGTTCTATTAAAATATTTAATACTGGTGTGAATACAAGCACAGGCAAAAGGTTAAAGTTAGCTAAGAAATATTTACCAGATAGATTTATTTTATCTTATAGTGATGGATTAGCGAATGTGAATTTGAAAAAATTGATAAGTTTTCACATTAAGAAAAAAAAATTAGTTACTGTTACGGCAGTAAGACCACCGGCTAGGTTTGGTGAATTATTTGTTTTGGGAAATAAAGTAGTTAAGTTTAAAGAAAAACAACAGATGAAAAGAGGGTGGATTAATGGAGGGTTTTTTGTAGTAAATAAAAAATTTTTATCTCTTATTCCTAATAAAAATATTATGTTCGAAAGAGAACCGATATATAACGCTACAAAAAAAGGTCAACTTTATGCTTATAAACACAGAGATTTTTGGCAATGTGTTGACACGATTAGAGATTATGAAATTTTAAAAGATTTAATTAAAAAAAAAAATTTTTTATGGCTTAATTTCTAGTGAAAAAAATTTCTATATTTGCCCCAGTTCTAAATGAAGAAGAAAATATTTTAATTTTTTATCAATCTATAGTTAATGAGCTAAAAAAAATTGATATTAAAGATTATGAAATAATTCTAACTGATAATGATAGTATAGATAATACAGAAAACATTATTAAAGAAATATGTAAAATAGATGAAAAAGTTAAATATATTAGGTTTAAAAAAAATATTGGATATGATCTGTCGCTCTTTTTAGGAATGTTTCATTGTTCGGGAGACTATGCAATATCTACTCATTCTGACCTGCAGGATCCCACAAAATATATTAAAGAATTAATAGAAAAATGTGCACAAGGTAAAGATTTAGTTTTTTCAAAAGTTTATAGAAATTATGAGAGTTTTTATTTAAAAAAAATGAGATTATTTTTTTATTTATTTCTAAAAATATTTTGTTTAGGAAGAAAAATACCTCCAACTTATGGCATAGATTTTAGAATTATAAGCAAAGATTTATTGAATGAAATTAAAAAAAATAAGATAATTCCAAATTATAGACTTGCTACATTTTTTTTAAGTAAACACACAGACTTTATTGAATATAAGAGAGAAAACAGATTGCGAGGTGTAAGCAAGTTTAAAATATACAATTGTTTTAAATATGCGACTGCACTTTATTTCATTCTTATTTCTAATAAAAAAATTTTTATAAAAGACTATTTAGACTCTATTAAATATAAAATAAATTTATAATATTAATAACTTTATTTGATTTAATACCAAAATTTTTCAGAAAATTATTTGCAAAAAAAACCACCAATATGGCAATTTTTGCCTCGTACAGGAAAAATAGGATCTTCTTGGTGGTCATTTAATGAAGAAGCGATTATAAAAATTTTGGAGCTTTTTGGATTTGAGAAATCTACAATAAATTATCATGATTATAGAGATGCAAATGGAAAAAAAGTTTTTCAATGGACATTGATAGCTGAAAGAACCGTACCTATAGATCAATGTGATTATGATGTAGATCCTCAATAGTAGCTTTATTCATCTCGACCTTTTTAATATTTTTTATCCATTTTACAGTCTGTTTTTTGTTTTTAACAATTATCCAAGGATTATTATCAAAAATTTTTTTACCTATTTTATTAAGACAAGATGCTTTAATCGACTCAAATTTAAATAGTTTATTAGATGATTTTTTAAAACTTTTAGCTTTTTCAATATCTTTTATAAAAGGTTTATAATCATACTTCAAAGGAACTATTATTGAAGAGCAAAATTTTTTTTCAAAACAATTTCCAATAATCTTTTTATTTCGTTTAATCTTTCCCTTAAAATTTTTTTGATATCTCCATGGAACTTTATATTTTTCTTCAAATCTATGAAGATAAGCACAGCCTTTATTCCACGGTAAACCTAAATTACAAATTCTCACGTTTTTCTTTGAAAAATATTGTAGAATACTGTTTCTACCCCATGAAGAAGTAAATTTATAATTTTTGATATCTTTTTTATTTCCATAAATTAAATAGCTATGAATTGGATTAGGAGTTCTATAATATTTTCTTTTTAAAGCTGTAATAGAGAGTAATCCATTATTTTTATCAATAGCAGTATCAATATCGAAAATCTTTTTTTTATTAAATTGACCTCCAGAAAAAGAAGGCATTATTAAGGTTCTATTTTTTCCAACTTTAAGCTCTATTAGATCAAGAATTTTTGAGGGAATACTAATTTTTTTTTTAAGTTTAAAATTAATTTTGTTTATAAAAGTCCATATTCCAGAATATAAAACAATTATTTCATCATTTTTATCTATTACTTCATCTAAGGATTTTAAAAAAAAATCTTCATCAATCACTTTATTGTGTAACCTCCATCAACATTAATTTTTGAGCCGTTCACATATTCTGAATTTATTATAAAATGTACAGCATTGTATATGTCCTTTATGTTTCCAGTTTTTTTAGATGGAATATTTGATATAATCTTTTTTCTCATTTCAGGATTTAACTTTTTGAACAAACCATAATTAAAATTTCCTAGCTCAATAGTATTAAAAGTTATATTAAATTGGGCATATTCTTTGGACATAACATTCATCATCCCATAAGTGGCATTCTTGCTAGAAGTGTATAATAATGTTCCTTTTTCACCAATAGATCCAGCTGTTGAAGAAAAATTTATAATTCTACCCCATTTTTGATTAATCATTGTTGGTAAAAAATAGTTAATAAAATTTAAAAAGGAAAAACAATTTATACTGAAAGTTTTTTCTAAATCTAAATTATTTATATTATAAGAAATCTTATCATATTTTACAGAAGCTAAATTTAAGATAATTATTTTCTTATTTTTAGTCTTAAGCTTATTTAGAGTTGAGTTAAGATTTTTGTAATTATTCAAATTTAGTTTGATTGATTGAGTATTTTTTAGATTTTTTGGTTTATTCTTAAAATAAAAAAAATATATTTTAAACTTTTTATTTAAAAAACTGTTTAATTCAGAAGCAATACCACTGCTAGCACCTAAAACTAAAATTATTTTTTTGCTGTCCATTTAATTTTTACTATACCCCATGACAAACCCACTCCAAAGCCACATGCTATTATTGTATCTCCCTTTTTAATTTTTTTTTCTTTATTTGCTTTTTCTAACAATATAGGAATTGATGAAGATACAGTATTTCCAATATTGTCAAAATTTTTGGTAAACTTTTCTTTATTAATATTTATTCTTTTTTTTAATTGTTCATAGATATACTTGCTTGCCTGATGTAATGCTACTGATTTTATTTTTTCCTCTTTAATTTTATTTTTTTTTATAAATTTGTTTATAAAAAGTGGAATTTTTTTTAGTGTAAACAATGCAATTTTTGGACCGTTCATATAAATATTATTAGAATTTTCTTTTAATAAAAGGTCCGAAAAACCACTACCATCTACGCCAAAATCAAATGGCCCAATATTGTTAGTTTTAGATTTTCCTATTAAAATAGATGCTGAAGAATCAGAAAAAATAGGTCTACAACTTCTATTACTTTTTAAAATATACTTCGTGTAAGTATCAGAACAAATTATAAGACCAAACTTTTTTGATTTATTAATATTAATTAATGACTCAGACAGTTTTAATGCATAAATAAAACCTGAACACCCCATATTAATGTCTGTTGCAAAAATATTATTTGATAAACCGAGCTTGTGTTGAATTAAACATGAAATAGAAGGTAACTTAAAAGGAGAGGTCTGAGATACAAACAAAATAAACCCTATCTTATCCTTATTTTTTTGTGTTATTATTTTTTTTGCGCTTTGAATAGATAAAGAAATTACATTTTCATTATCTTCAGAAACATATCTTTTATTTATTCCTGTAGATGAATATAATTTTTTAATATCCCAAGATTTATTTATTTTAGATAGATCTTTGATAGTTTCAATTTTATTTGGGAACGAAGATTTTATAGATAATATTTCAATGCCCATTTATTTATATTTTTTTACAAGATTTAAAATTTTCTTAAGACTTGTTAATTGTTCTGCATTTTTAATTTTACTCAATTTATTATTTAAAATTTGATCAATTTCGGTAATAATTTCAAGATGTTTTAAAGAGTCCCAATTTTCCAACGAAGAAAAATCATCTTTTTTAATCAATATTTCTTTTTTAACTTTTAAAATTTTAGATAATTTATTAATTATTTTTGTTTCTAATTTATTTTTCATAATTTACTTAGTTAATGAATATACAGTCGTTTTAAATACAATAATACCAAATTTTTCTTGAAAAAAAATAACACCTTTTTTTTTTAATTTTATCAAAACTTTCATATTCTTTAACATTGATTTTGGCAAAGGAAAAATTTTAGTTTTAATTTCTTTAATTTTTTTATAATTTTTCTTACAAGCATTTAAAATTTTTTTTTCATTCGAAAGAGATATAATTGGAAAAATAAATCTACCATTTTTTTTTAAATATTTTTTTGAGTTTGAAATTATATTTATGATATGTTTTGTTCCGTCATAACCAGAGTCATTTATGCATCCTTTGTACCAAGGAGAGATAACTGATACATCTTTTGCAATCGCAGCAACATCAGATACTATATAATCAAATTTATGTCCATCCCAAGGTTTAAGTAAAGACCCCTGCTTTATTTCAGCATTTATATTCATTTTTTTACAATTTAATTTCGTATTTTGACAAGCCTGTTTTGATATGTCTGAAAAAAAAACTTTTTCCTTAGTTTTTAACCTTTTAGCAATCGAAATTCCAACTATTCCAGACCCGCATCCAAGGTCCAATATTTTCTTTTTTTTTTTAATTATTTTTTCTGAGGTCTCAATTAATAACTCAGACGTGCCTGTTGGAACAAAGACTTTATTTTGAATTAAAAAATTTGATTTATTATTTGAAAGTTTATAATACATTAAAATTATATAACATTATAATGAAATTTAAGATATTTAATTTTGCGAAGTCAATCTGGAGTTATAATAGAAGCTTAAGTGGAGAGGGAAACAGAGCAACACTAAAAAAGATTAAAAGTGTTGTAAAAAAACTTAAATTAAAAGATATAAAATCTGGTACAAAATGTTTTGATTGGAATATTCCGAAAGAATGGCACGTCGAAGACGCTTATATAGTTGGCCCAAATGGAAAAAAATTTTGTGATTTTAAAAAAAATAATTTACATTTAGTTGGATATAGCATTGGAGTAAAAAAAACTGTAAATTTTGAAAAATTAAAAAAGCATCTTCATTTTTTAAAAAATCAACCAGATGCAATTCCATATGTTACATCTTATTATAAAAAAAACTGGGGATTTTGCATAAGTTATAATGATTATAAAAAACTTAAAAAGGGCAGTTATAAAGTAGTTATAAAATCTAAATTATTTAATGGCAAAATTGATTATGGGGAAATTATAATAAGAGGAAAATCAAAAAAAGAAATTTTACTTTCCACAAATATTTGTCATCCATCAATGGCTAATAATGAAATTTCTGGTATTTCAGTTCTAACCTTTTTAGCAAAATACTTATGTAAAAAAAATTATTTTACTTATAGAATAATTTTTATACCAGAAACAATTGGTTCAATATTTTATATAAGTAAATATAAAAAAATTTTAAAAAAAAACGTTGTGGCAGGCTATGTCCTTTCATGTATTGGTGATGATCGGAACTACTCTTTTTTGCCCTCAAAATATGGTAATACATTATCCGATAGTGCAGCAAATCATGTTTTTAAATGGAAAATTAAAAAATATAAAAAGTTTGAGTGGGTTGATAGAGGTAGTGATGAAAGACAATTCTGTTCCCCAGGTGTCGACTTACCTATAGCATCAGTTATGAGAACAAAACATGGTGAGTATAAAGAGTATCATACATCGCTGGATAAGCTTGGAAAAGTTGTGACAGAGAAGGGACTTCAAGGTGGTTTTAACTTAATTAAAGATATTATTACAATTATAGAAAATAATTTTTATCCGTTAAGTGTTTCAAGTTGTGAACCTAATTTAGGTAAAAGAAATTTATACCCCACTACATCCAAGAAAGATGCATACTCTAAAGAATTTGAACATATGATGGAAATTCTGACCTGGTCAGATGGAAAAAATTCATTAATTGATATTTCAGAAAAATTAAATGTACAATTATGGGACTTAATACCTATAGCAAAAAAATTAGAATTAAAAGGTGTAATAAAATTAAATAAATATAGAATAGAGTAAAATGAGTAAACTAAAATTTTCAGTTCATGGAGTAGAAACTATAAGAATTATTCCAAAATCACATAAAATAGGAGCTAGTGTTTTTTCTCATAAAATAAAATTAAAAAATAATAATTTTCTTGAGGTTTATAATGATAATAACAAAAAAATTGATAACTGTTTAATTGATAAAGCAAATAAGGAAATTAATGGAAAGTTATTGTTAAGACAAACTAGAAGAGATTTGACAAAAAAAGGAAGTTCAGTAATTAAAGGTAATTTTATAAATAGAAATTAAGTTATATAGTTGAAAACAAAAACAAAACCGATCTGTATAATACCTGCAAGAATAGGCAGTAAAAGAATAAAATTTAAAAACATTTTAAATTTTTATGGGAAACCTTTAATTTATTATTCAATAAGAGAGGCAAAAAAATCAAAATTATTCAGTCGCATTATAGTTACAACGGACTCAATGAAAATTGCAAATATAGCAAAAAAATATGGAGCAGAAGTTCCATTTTTGAGATCAAAAAAATTATCAAATGATAGTACAGGAATAAAGCCTGTAATTTGTGATTGTATTAAAAAAATAAACAGCACCAATATTAAATATCATTTTATAATTTATGCTACAAACCCACTTATTAAAGCATCAAATTTAATTAAAGGTTTTAAAAAAATTTCTAAATTGAAGTATAAGATTTTAATTGGAGTCAAAAAGTTTGATGTTAATCCATCTAAATCTATTAGAATTAGGAATAATAAATTAATTTTTAGTTATCCTAAAAGGCTTTTAAGAAATTCACAAAATTTTGAAAGTTTTTATTATGACGATGGAAGTTTTGCTATATTAGATACAAAAAGCTATTTAAAAAGAAAAAATTGGATATCAAAAAAAACGACTTATCATTTACATAAAGATAATGAATCTTTTGATCTAAATACACTAGAAGATTTAAATAAATTAAAAAATATTTATAAATTAAGATTTAAACCAAACAATTAAATCTTTATTTGAAATAATTTTATTTCTTAAAAGATTTTCATTTACTGATTTGAATTTATAGATTTTTTTGGCTCTAAATTTTTTTTGAATCAGTTTAATAAAATCTTTTTCTTTAAAAAAAGTAATTAATGAATTTTTTTCATTAGTTATATTTGATTGAATTCTATAAGTATTTTTTGCTATTTTTTTTGAAAATTTTTTTCGATCATCGTTATCTAATCTAATTCTAAAAAAAAATAATGTTTTTTTATTTGTTTTTTTCTTAAGATTGTCAATTATTTTTTCAATCTTAATATAGTCTAAATAATAAATACTATTACAAAAAATTATAATATTTGAATTGATCTTACGTATTTTATCTATGTAATTAAACATATCATCTTTAAAAAATTTAAAATTATTTATTTTTTTCTTTTTTTTAAAGTTTTGAATTGCTTCTTTAATGTGGTTTTTGTTATTATCAATACCAACTACCTTATAATTATAATCAAAAAATAATGTCAGATTATTTCCATTTCCACACCCAAACTCAGTAACATTTCCTTTTTTTTTAAATAATTTATTTTTAAAAAAGAATCTTGTTAAATATTCATCAGGAAACTTTAATCCCTTAATTTTTTTAATATTCATTTATTTCTCTATTTATTATCTTACTTATATTAGAATTTCCTTTTATATTAACTAATTTTCGAGCTTCTTTAATACATCGAGTTTTTGTTTTAAGATTTATTTTTTTTATTGTTTTTTTTAGATTAATTAGATTGGAAGAGATAATTGCACCAATTTTACCATAATGCTTATATGCATTTTTTTGATTTTCAGCACACATGAAACCTATCAGAGGTATGTTATGTAAAAACATTTGATATAAACCAGAACCACAACAACTTAAGATTAAATCTATTTTTTTATTTTTTATAATTTGATTTACATTTTTTGAATTATAAAATTTTATATGTTCATATTGTCTTAATTTTCTTACCTTATGAGAAATAATTTTATTTGAAATATTTATATGTAATTTGAAATTTTTTATTTTTTTTCCAATTTTTTGATAAAAATTTTTAACATCTGTGCCACCAAATATTAAAAAAATATTTTTTATTTTATTATCTAATTTTCGGCTATTAATATTGCTAAACTTTTCTTTAGGTAAAATTGTATATCTAGCACCAAAAAGTTTGATAATATTTTTGTTTTTGAATCTATACTTTAGTTTATTTGCGTATGAATTTTGATTTATTATAATATCAGTATTGTAATATTTTAAGTTATTTTCATCATCTACAATAATTGACTTAAAAAAATTTTTTTTGGCTAAATCTAAATATTTAAGATTAATTTTAGGTACATCAAATATTATTATATTTTTATTTTTTAATCTGAGAAAAGAAACAATTTTTTCATTATTAAGTAATTGAAAATCTATTTTATTCCTTTTTAATATTTTAATTGCATTATCGTTATCTCTTTTATTTTTTTTGTATAAAATGAATTTAATCTTATTTTTCTTTTTTAATTCATTTGATAAATTTACCGATCTATATAAGTGACCCAGTCCTGTTTTTACTCCAGATTCGGTAAGAAAGTAAATCATTTTAAAAATTGATAATTTTTGCTAAATTTCAAATTTCTATTATCTTTAATTATTTTTGAGGTTTTTTTTGAACCACAATGAAATAACATATCTATAACACTTAAATTAGTTACTGACAGATTAGTTTGATTTCTATAATCAGTATCATGATAATCAACAAAATAATGATTTATTTTATTTTTTTTAAATAATTCTAAATCAATATATTTTTCACTACCCTTATTAGACAAATATTCATTAGCTTTAAAATGGTTGCATATTTCAATAATAAAGTCATTTTTTTTTTTTTTAAAATTAAGATCTCTATCAGATAAAATCTCTGTTTTTATTTGAAGTTCTTGGATAATGTATTTTAAAAAATATTCATTCATTTCGGCTAGGTATATCCAATCTTTTTCATAAAATGTTCTAAAAAAATTGATATAATCATTAAAATATTTAGTCTTACTATAATTAATTTCTATACTTTTGAGATGTTTTTTTTTCCAATTAATTTTATTATTTATTCTGACATCAGCTATCAATTGTTTTACATTTTTGTTAATAACAGGAACTGACAAAAGAAAGTCTTTGTTTTTACTTAAGATTCTATTTCTTGACTGCCAACTTTTTTTTTCAAATTGAACTTTTGATAAATATAAGAATTTATCTGATGAGTTTATTTTTGATAATAATCCAGCATAAGGTAGATAATTTAACTGATGGGCACTTAAAATCATGGTTTAAAAAAGTTGTTAATTACTTGAATATCTTTTTTTAATACTGAAATCCTTTTTTTTTCATCAGTCCAAAGATTAATTATTGATGTATCAATTTTTATAGCTTTTTTAAAATCTGATGATTTATATTTTTTCAAGTAATGTAGTGATGGATACCATGTACTCACATCAATGTTTTTTGATCTTAAATATTGAACAAATTCATCTCTTTTATTTTTTAATAAAAAACAAAATCTCCATGAAACAGATCCATCCTGCAACTTTGGAAAAATAATATTTTTTTTATCTAAATATTTATCATATAATCTATGATTTTGATGTCTTTTAGATAGGATATTTTTTATTTTACTGAATTTATAATTTATTTTTTTTGTGGTTGTTTTATCTATTTTAAATAATAAGTGATCTTTTATTTTTTTTTGGTAAGTAAATATTTTTTTTACAAATTTTTTTTTATTTGGTGTGTTTTTATCTGATCTATAATAATATTTTTTATATCTTTCAAAAGTAATTAAATTTTTCTTAGTTCTAAATGGAAGTTTTTGAACTATCATCTTTATCTTTTTATAAATTTCTTTATCATCTGTTAAAATTCCACCACCACCTCCACAATCCAATATTTTTGAGTAACCAAAACTTATAATTGAGGCGTTACCAAAACTACCTATTTTCTTATTCTTAAAAGTTCCTCCCATTGCTTGTGTAGCGTCTTCTAAAACATGTATATTCTTCTTTTTACAAAAATCTGTTATTTTTTTTATATTTAAAGTATGACCAAATATATGAGTTGGTACGACAACATCTAATTTTTTTTTCTTTTCTATTTTAATAAAATTTTGGAAATCAATATTGTAATCATTTAATGAAACGTCTGAGAACAAAACTTTATGACCAGCAAAAATTGCAGAATTAACTGCCTGAACACAAGTTATTGACGGAAATAATATAACGCTCTTTTTTTTTAATAATTTGAAGTATAGATACATTGCGGTAGTACCATTTCCAGTCAAAACACAAAATTTTCTATTAAAATATTTTGATAACTTTTTTTCTAAATTAGTAATGTAGTTCATTATTTTAAATCAGAAAAAAAAATTGGTTCATTTTTGTTTATTTTTTTTTTAGTTTTTTTTCCAATAATCTTAAAAAATTTATCTGCATCTAGCCCAATTTTTGGTCTTAAAGTTTGAATATCATTTTTTGTTATTTTTTTTCCTTTTTCAATATCGGATTTAGCAAATATTGATCTTCTAAATATTCTATTTTTTTTGTCTAAGGAAAATTCAATTTTATTTTTGGATTTACTTAAAGAAAAGTTTATATCTTGTATTTGTTCTTTTAATTTTTTTAAATTTTTTAATGAAATTGAAAACTTAGAATCTTCTGAGATTGAATTCTCATTAAGTTTTACATGCTTTTCTATAGCAACAATTCCTAAGGTCGACGCACATAAAGCAGCATAATTATCAACAGTGTGATCTGATAATCCAATTAAATTATTAGAAAATTTCTTTTTAATATAATTTAATCTAAAAAAGTTTGTTTCATTTAATGCTGTTGGATAATTAGAAATACAATGAAGAATAATAATCTTGTTATGGTAATTATTTATAACTTTTATAGCATTTTCAATTTCTTTAATACTAGACGCACCAGTTGATAAAATTATAGGCTTTCTAGTTTTTGATATTTCATTAATTAAATTTAAATCTGTTATTTCAAAAGAGGAAATCTTATATATTTTAGGATTAAATTGTTTTAAAAAATTTAAGGCTCTTAAACTAAATGGAGTACTAAATAATATCTTTTTTTTTTTATTTGCAATTTTAAAAGCATCATAATGCCATTCAAAAGGAGTGCATGCTTTTTTGTATAGATTCCAAAGAATTTTATTTTTCCATAATCCATTTTTAATCTTAAATTTATTTTCTTTTAAGGTGATATCTTGTGGTTCATAGGTTTGAATTTTAACCAAATCAGCTCCATTATCAAATGAACCCTCAATAAGTTTTAAAAATTTTTTTTTAGACCCCCCGTGGTTTGAAGATATCTCAGAAATTATTAACGGACCTTTTTTTGATGTGTAATCAAAAATTATATCTTTATTAATTTTTATATTCATGTTAAAAATATATATTATTATTAATATATACTTACAAAATATAAATTTCTATTTATCATAAAAAGCAATTAAAATTATATGTTTAATAAAAAAAAAATACTAGTTACCGGTGGAACAGGCACATTCGGTAAATATTTTGTTAAATATGTTCTAGACAACTACAATCCAACAAAACTTATAGTTTTTTCAAGAGATGAATTTAAGCAGTTTAACTTTATTGAAGAATTAAAAAATCATAAAAAATTTAAATTTATACGTTTTTTAATTGGTGATGTTAGAGATTTTGATAGGTTAAGTTTTGCATTTAAAGATTTAGATTTTGTGGTTCATGCAGCAGCAATGAAACAAATTCCTGCGACAGAAAAAGAACCATTGGAATGCATCAAAACTAATATAATTGGTGCTGAAAACATAATAAAGGCTTCAATAATAAATAAAGTAAAAAAAGTTTTAGCTTTATCCACTGATAAAGCTGTTAATCCAATTAATTTATATGGAGCATCTAAGTTAGCTGCAGATAAACTTTTTGTCTCTGCAAATTTATTATCTGGAAGTATAAAAACAAAATTTTCAATTGTGAGATATGGAAATGTAATAAATTCAAGAGGATCAGTGATTCCTTTTTTCTTAGATCTTAAGAATAGAGGCTCATCATTTTTACCAATTACAGATATGAGAATGACAAGGTTTTTTATTACTCAGGATCAAGCAATAAAATTTGTAATTAAGTCATTAAAATTAATGAATGGTGGAGAAATTTTTATTCCAAAAATTCCGTCTATCAAAATATCAGA
>Ga0209631_10004218_pt1 | contig 16021 bp, 14 predicted proteins | sample COG_08_FD_184752 | JGI IMG/M metagenome (GOLD analysis project Ga0209631, IMG submission 184752) | Pelagic Microbial community sample from North Sea - COGITO 998_met_08 (SPAdes) (version 2) | ecosystem: Environmental > Aquatic > Marine > Neritic zone/Coastal water | place: Helgoland, sampling...
AACATGCCAGAAGGCTCTAAGCATATTTAATTATGGAGAGTAATTTGTATAAATTCTGCTTAAGATTAGCAGACACGAGTTTTATATTAAGTTATCGTTTAGGCGAATATGTAAGTCACGGCCCTTTTCTAGAGGAAGACCTTTCTATAACGAATGTAGGTTTAGATCTAATTGGGCAAGCAGAAAGTCTCTTTAAGTATGCAGCTGAAATCAAAGGAGGAGGTATCACCGATGATGACATTGCTTATAAACGCGATGAAAGTGAATACCTAAATTTTCATTTGGTTGAATACCCTAACGAAGACTTCGCATTTATAACGGTTCGACAATTTTTTATGGACGTATATAACTATCATTTATTTACGGCGTTAAAAAACAGTTCTGATCCCACAATTGCAGCTGTTGCAGCTAAATCAATAAAAGAAGTCAACTACCATTTAAAAAGAAGTCGAAAATGGATGTTGCGCCTTGGTGACGGAACGGAAGAAAGCCACAATAAAATACAGTATGCCGTAAATGAATTATGGAAATATACAGACGAACTTTTTGACATGGATGCTATTCACAAAAGCCTTATCGAAGAAGGAGTTGCAGTTGACTTAAAGGAAGTTGAAAAAAGTTGGATAAAAGATGTTTTGGAAGCATTAAGTGAAGCTACGGTGACCAAACCAGAGCACGTAAAACATTCCTTGGTTTATGGGAAAAACGGCGGGCACACAGATTTTATGGGGTACATCTTAACGGACTTACAATATTTAACCAATCGCTATCCAGATGCAATCTGGTAGGCAATAGGCTTTCTTAATATTTAATCACTTGTTTTTCTTAGCAAATCGGAATACATTTCTAAGTATTGTTCAGCGGCTTTTTGCCAACTGAAAAAAGATGCTCTGTTCTTAAGGGCTTTTTGCTGCTCTAGTGTATTATTCTTTATTGCAAATTCGATTTTATTGGCTATTTCTTCGGGTAAAAAATTATCCAAATAAGTAGCCTCTTTTCCTCCAATTTCAGGTAAAGAAGTTAGTTTTGAAAGAACAACAGGTTTTCCAAAATGCATGGCCTCAATAACAGGTAATCCAAAACCTTCACTTAATGAAGGGAAAACAAAAGCCTTACAGTTTTCAAACATCCAATTCTTCTCAGCCTCAGAAATTTCTCCGGGTAGAAAGACTCTTTTTTCCAGATTATGTTGAGTAATTAAAGTTCTTATTTTATCTGCATACTTTGAGGTTGCGTTTCCACATAAATAGAGGTTTAAATCTGGAAGATTTTTCATCGCTTCAATGAGCACATGAAAATTTTTCTTTTCCCCAATAATTCCGATTGAAAAAATAAAAGCTTTACTGTCGTCAACAAATTCAGGTTTTATTGGATTTGCATCTGAAACAGAAGCACCATTGTAAATAACTTTTTGCAAGACATCTGGCAGTTCTAGGTTTTGTTCGGCAATTTTTCTGGTAAACTCTGATATGTATGCAATACCGCTCGCTTTATATACTAGTTTTTGAAGATTCTTTAACTTTCTTTCTCTTTTAGCACCTGTATATTTATCCAAAAAATTCAAATCATGGATGGTTAATAAAATTTTTGTTGCTTTATCTTTCGGAAAATATTTAGCCTCCTGGTGCATGCTGTGCCACAAGTCGACTTTAGCTGGAACTCCCAAATATTGATGACTTCTTTTCCAAATAACAGTATTTTTGGTTTCAAAAAAATTGAGATGAGCGTCGTCCACATAAAACCCGATTTCTTCTTTTGAAGTTTTTTCAATTGCCGTTCCAAGATAGGCACAAAACTGACCTAATCCACTATTGGGACTTTTCAGTTTTTCTGTATCCAAAAATATTCGTGACATTTATTTCCTCTTTTGGAGTTCTCGTATTTTAGAATATTTTAGGAACGTTGCGTGAGCAGAATTTTTACTGATAATCCATCCATAATAGCCATCTAAGATTCCAAGTTTTAAAAAGTACGTTTTGAAAAACATAAATTTCGTGCTCGCAAACACCTTGAATAAACTTGCTTTTGCCCCTTTTTGCGCATATTCATTTGCAGCAATATCTGTAAAATAGTTAATCTGTTTTATGTGTTCTTCAATTGTATAATAACTATAGTGTAATAAATCACCGTTTAAATGAATGGGCTTTATTCCCTTTTCCATTTCAAAACAATCGTGTGGGTTTACTCCCTTCCAGGTTCCTTTTCGTCTATCCCAAAGCCTTAATTTTACATCTGGATACCAACCACAATGTTTGATCCATTTTCCACAATAATTGGTTAAACGATTGAACGCATACCCGTCATTTCTCCAATTATTTTTAACAGCGAGGACACTTTTTTTCAATTCCTCAGATAATGCTTCATCCGCGTCTAGAGACAGAACATGGTTGTTTTTGGCTTGCGTGTAAGCCCAGTTTTTTTGTTCAATATGACCTTTAAACGCATGTTCAATAAACACAACCTCATGGGCTAAACAGATTTCTTTGGTTTTGTCTTTAGAAAAAGAATCAACAACAACAATTTCATCAACTACACTTTTTAATGACAGAATACATCTTTCAATGTTCTTCTCTTCATTAAATGTAATAATCACTGCAGAAATATTTACTTTCATTCTTCGGTAAAGATATTAATTTTGTAAGATAAAGATTTTTATTACCATGAAATACAATCTAAGCGAAATCACTGAAGTGATTAAAAATAGAAGGACTATTTACCCAGAAATGTATAGTTCTAGAAAAGTACATAAGGAAATTATAGAGGATCTATTAAATAACGCTATTTGGGCACCTACTCATGGAAACACGCAGCCATGGAGGTTTAAGGTGTTTATGGATCTTGGTTTAAATAAATTGAGTGCATTTCAAAGTAACTTGTACCAAGAGTTAAATAAAGGAGCCGATTTCAAGGAACTGAAATTTAAGAAGCTCAAAGAAAGACCTTTAAAAGCTTCGGCTGTAATTGCGGTTTGTATGAAACGGGACGAAAAGTTAAAAGTTTTAGAGATTGAAGAAATTGAAGCGGTAGCATGTGCAATTCAGAATATGCACTTAACTTGCACTGCTTATGGTATAGGAGGTTTTTGGTCTACTTCAAAGTTAATTTACTCGCAAAAAACCAATGCGTTTTTACAAATCGATGATCAAGACAAATGTCTTGGATTTTTCTATGTTGGATATCCTGAAGTCCCTTGGCCAAAAGGGCAGCGAAAACCAATCGAATACGTAACTGAATGGATAGAAAGTTAAATTATGAAAGACTTTGAAGAAATTGAGAGGAGAATGAACATCACCAATTCTCATGACCATCCTACAAATGACATGTACAAGGTGTATGATTTTAAAACAAAAGAGCAGGCTTTATATTTTGAAGAGTTGTTGTTAGAAAAAAACATTCAGTTTGAGTTTGACGAAGAACTAGTCCATGGTAAGACTGTGTATTTGTTTGCCATTCGAAAAAATGATGTTGACGAGGTGACAGCTTTAAACTATTTGGCAATCGGCAAATTCAGAAAACCGTTTATTGCCAACTCACCATTTAGATGGTTCGTTGTTTTATTGGGCATATCTGCATTATGCTTGGCTCTTTTAGGCTTTTTCTTAAAAAAATAAAACCTTTTTTTAGCGTTGTCGTAATACGAACCTGAAATTAATAATTAAGGTGAGCGCAAAGACAGTTTTAATAGCCTTTTTAATTCTAGCGAGCTATTCTTTTTCTACAACCAGAGATAGAGTTGACCTATCGGTAGACAAGGATAAAACGCACGAAAAGGACACAGCATCAGCAGTTGTAGCTTATGGTCAGGATTTTTTGTTTGAATCTGCACAAGAACTTTCTATAGTAGAATTTGATAAACTTTTAGACTCGATTCTTAAAGACGATTTTGCTCCGAAAGAACTAATACAGGAAATAAACTTTTATAAAACCATAAAAAACAAGTCGGAAGTGTCGATTTACGCGATGATTGATTCTTTATTTCAATTGGATTCAATTCCTTATAATTTATTAAACCCATTAAATCTATACACAGCTTTGCATCCTAAAAAAATAGAGATGCCCTCGACATATTCTTTTGTTAATAACGACAACTCTTTTTACCCTGCACAGAGCTATTATAATCGATGGAACAACAGGGTGGCTTGGGATTATCCAACGTCTATTTCTGAGAATGATTCTATTGAAGTACTGTTGCTAAAAGAAAATAAGGACGAATATCACCATCCAATTGGAGTTAAAACACTTCGCCGCTATTTTGGCTGGGTAACCTCTCCTTTCGGCTGGAGAGAGGGCAAGTCACATAATGGTGTAGATCTAGAACTACATTACTGGGATTCTATTTACTGTATGTTTCCTGGGAAAGTAAGAATGGCAAGAACGTATTCCGATTTTGGGAAAGTGGTTGTCGTTAGACACAATAATGGGCTAGAAACGCTTTATGCTCATATGTCTAAAACAGCAGTAAAGGAAGGCCAAGTAGTAAAAGCAGGTGCGCTATTAGGTCATGGTGGGCAAACCGGGAATGCCACAGGAACACATTTACATTTAGAAATGCGATTTAAAGGACTGCCAATAAACCCAGCCCATATTGTGTCATTTCAAAATAAAGCGGTTTATGCAGACACGCTAATTCTTAAAAAAATGAAACGCACGTATATTGCTTTTCCTCTTGGCAAAGAGTTTCATACCGTAAAAAGAGGTGAATATCCTTCTAAAGTTGCCAAAAGGTATGGTATTACTACCGAGAAATTATTTAAAATGAATGAAATAACTAGAAAAACGAGACTTTCCGCTGGTCAAAAACTAAGGATTAAGGACAGTTGAGATAACCCTTAAACAATACATTTAATCCTTAGCCACATAAATTGTGTGCATCCAGTAAATTATTAATTTTTAAGTTGAATCTTTCTTATGTTTGCTGTTAATTGAAGCACACGAATAAAGTTATGAGAGGCATTACGGTTCTAACCATATTTCTAATTGGCACTGTCAGCCTAGCCCAAAAAGGAACAACAAGTTTTGGGCTTCAATTTAAGCCGATTGTTCCGGTTAGCTATTTCAATGCAGGACCTATTAATTTAAGCGATACAATAGTAAATATTGAAATCAAACAAAAGCTTGGCTACAGTATGGGGATGATTATTCGCCATAATATTACAGACTTAATTTCATTTGAGACTGGAATTAACTATGTAAGAAGAAATTATGCTATAGCAGCAACCTCTAAAATAGGTATACTTAATGACCAATTGGAGTTTGGCTTTGTAAATTATGAAATTCCACTCCAAGCTTTGGTTTATGTACAATTATCAAAAAGTCTATACATGAATGTTTCAAGTGGTATTGGCTTAAACGCTTATCCGTCACATGTTATTAGTTCCGGAGAGAACTTATTGTTAGAACAGCTATCGTTAAGAGGAAGAATAATTGGCTTGAGTTATTTGGCAAACATAGGGTTTGAGTACAAGACGGAAGAAAAAGGAAATTTTTATTTAGGGGCGTCTCTAGTAACTCCACTTTCACCAATTACAGAAACCAAAATAAAATATGAATATCAACCCGCCACTTTCTCTGAATTTACCGCATTTCTAAACGGCAATTATATTACCATAGATCTGCGATATTTTTTCCCTGCGGAGAAAGATTAGTGATATTTTATAATATTTCAGAGACGATTGGAAATCAACTTGCAGCGTTTGGAAAGAACCGAAAGCGAAATTAGCGTAAAGAAGCAACCCTTGTTTGTTTAATTACGTTATTCTAAATATATTTACGTGTTATTTTTAATTCATTCGTTATGAAACATATATTACTTATTTGCTCACTGTTTTGTGTATCAGCGAAGCAAGCGGCAGACTTTACTACTGCTATTAGCGGCAACATATGGAATGCAGGGGCTACTTGGGGTAATTTAGGCTCAACTCCCGGAGTAGATTATCCCTCGACGGGAGATAATGCTACAATCGCTAACGGACATACGGTTTATTTAAACGGAGCTGAAAACTGCTCTGCACTTACAATTAGCAGCACAGGAGGCACTGCAGCGCTTGCTTTTTTTGCAGGTTCCCTTACTGCTTCATCGATTGAGTTAATTAGTTCAGGAGGTGAATCTAAAATAGATGAGATCTCAGGTGGAACAATTACCGTCAATACAAACAGCTTAATATTTAATCAATCTAGTGCCGGTCTTTGTAGCGTTAATCTTCCTCTTGGGTCGGTCGCGGTAGCAGGAGATATTACAGTTACAAATACTGCAGCAGCTAATACAATAATCGATATGAGTGGCGGCAGTGCGAGTTTTAACTTTGGAGGTAATTTTGCTGGAGCCAACGATTTAACAATTACGGGAGGAACTGCAGGTAGTACCTTTACTTATAACGGCTCTGCCGCACAAACCACGGGTACTTCAAATGCTGCCATTGTATTTGATAATTTAACGATGGCGAATTCTCATCCGAGTGGAGTTACGTTAGACGGATCTCTTACGGCGGCAAATTTAAGCGGCACCTTAACCCTTGCCTCGGGGGTTTTTAATGATGGAGGGTTTAACATTGAATATGTCGGAGATATTTCTAATCCAGGCACATTTATAAATTCAGGAACGATTAGTTTAACAGGGAGTTTAATCAATGCCGGCACATTTAACGCATCAGGAACAATTGATTTAACAGCAGGTTTTACGAATAGTGGCACATTTACCTCTTCTGGATGTAATATTAATTTAGCAGGTGATTGGGACAATACAGGAGGGACATATACTTATTTTGATGGAGACATCGTAACCTTTGATGGCGGCCTTTTTTTAAATCAAGAAATTTCAGGTACCACCAGCTGGTTTAACTTAACCATCGATAAAGGCGCGTTTGCATCTACTCTTTCTTTGACTTCAGGGACTCAAAATATTCACAACATTTTGAATATTAACTCTGGTGCTGTAAGTAATACAGGTGCATTGGTTGTTTTAATAAGTGATGCTGTTCGAACAGCTCAAATGGATGATATAGGAACTGGCTCTTATTCTGGTGATATGACAGTTCAAAGACGCATTGCAAAAACGCAGCAATCATTTCTTTCGATTGGGTCTCCTGTTTCTGGAACTACCTTAGCTTCATGGCAAGACGATAATATTCTTTATACCGGAACTGGTCCCGGAACATTTACGGGAGCGAATTACGAAAATTTTGGATGGCATAATACTTATTGGTATAACGAAGCTGCTGCTGATGGGACCATGAATAATGGTTTTACTAAAGCCGCTACTACCGCACAAGCGGTTGGAGCATCCAATGATTTCAGAGCGTTTCATATCTATACCGATGCAGTTACTTATAATTTAGATGTTACAGGAGTTCCAAATACGGGGACTGTAAATATTCCCTTGCAGTATGATGGTGCTTTTGCTGGAACTCAAGCTGGGTGGAATTTAATTGCTAACCCTTATCCATGTACAATCGATTGGGAATCAATTCATGGTGGAACACTTGGAACTCTTATTGATGGGTTTTTTGTATATAATGATGGTCTATCTAATTATGACTACTATGATGGGGATGCTAACACTGGTTTAGTTGCTGCGACTCAATTTATACCGCATACACAAGGCTTTTGGGTAAGATCTACTGGATTGACGAGCCTCGAGATTTCAGAAAGCGATAAAAGCACAACGGATCAAGCTTTTTACAAGTCTTCTAATGGAAGTTATATGCGAATTGCTCTATCGGGCAATGTAAATACTTTTGGTGATGCAGCAGTCATAATTGAAAGAGATGACTATACTGAAAATTATGATGTTGATGTTGACATTCAGAAACTTTTAACATTAAACCCTAACAATGCACCATCACTTTATACGATCACTCCAGATGGATATGATTTATGTTTTAACAAAATCGCGGATGAAAGTATTTCAATTCCTTTAGTTGCTAAAGCTGGCGCTCTGGCGCAAGGAGATTATACATTAGATTTTGATATTCCTTTAGATTTTATGTTAGGAGCTTGTATCACTTTAGAAGATTTACATACCGGAATTATTACTGATTTAAGATCTGATACAACTTATGCTTATGTTTCTAGCGACACTACCACACTTCCTAGGTTTATCTTACACCTGGTTAAGGGTTTCAATACATCTGTTGTTGATTTAGCCTGTTTTGGTTCAACAGAGGGCGCAGTTACTATTGATGGTGCTGGCATTACAGGATCAACATTTGAGCTGTTAGACGGAGCAGGAAATGCTGTTTTTAGTGGTACAGCTACCAATGATACTGTTGAATTCTCAAATGTTCCTGCTGGAGAATACCAGGTAGCTACAAACCATGCGGGAAGTTGTTCTTCAGAAAACTTGTTCATATCGGTTATAGAACCTACGCAAGTAATTGCCAATTTTGATTTGGCAGAAGATACAGTATACCTTGTTCAAGGAGGAATATTAGAAGTGAACAACATGTCGTCTGCTACAAATTATGCTTGGGACTTTGGTGACGGAAATACGAGTATAGATGAAAATCCTACACATGTTTACACTGCTCCAGGAATTTATCAAGTAATGCTATCAGCAGACAATGATAATATTGGTCAGTGTACAGAAGTAACAAGTAAAAATATCGTTGTAATGAACGGACCTTTGTCAATTGACGCTATGCAATTGGAAGAAAATACCAATGCTTTTGTAAACAACGGGAAAGTGGTAGTTGATTTTGCTTTAGAAAACCATACTAATGTCGAGATTATACTAGTAGATGTTACTGGTAAGAGAATCCTTTCTAATGAGTATACTATTTCCAGCGGAAGAATAGCTCTTATAAATACGGATAAGATTTCTAACGGAGTTTATTTTGTCAACATTACTATTGAAGGGCAAAGAAAAAGTCAAAAACTATTTATTGACTAGATTGCATGCATGAATTTGTAAAAAATGCTCCCTAAACCGGAAGCTTTTTTTGTGGTAAAACTTTTCTCTTTTAGATAGATATTCATTTAAATTTGTTCCTGAATTAATTAATTTAATATGCGTAAAATATTATTCATCACTTTATTGACAACAGGATTTCTTAATCTTTGTGAAAATCAAATTAATGCGCAAACAGAAGCTACTGAATTTGTAAAACCAAAGTTGTTTTTGATAACTACGATGGGCGGGGGAGAATTTATTGGAACTATAATTTCAGATAATTCAAAGGAAGTTGTTATTAAAACAAAAGATAGAGGAGAAGTGTCCATTCCAAAATACCAAGTGAAAAGCATTAAAGAGCTTGAAGAGGGGCAGCTTAACAAGGATGGAGAGTACGTTAGTGACCCTTTATTTGCTACTCGCTACTTCATTACAACAAACTCATTTCCAATGAAGAAAGGAGATAATTATACTTCTTTAAATTTATTTGGACCTGAGTTTCATTTTGGAGTAGGGGAAAAGCTTGGAATTGGTGTAATGACTTCATGGTTTGGAATTCCCATTATTGGCACGGCAAAATACAGCATTAGCTTGGGCGAAAATGCAAACCTGGGAATTGGAGCTTTAGTTGGAACTGGCTCTTGGGCTTCTCCAGAGTTTTTTGCAGCACTTCCATTTGGAACATTGACTTTCGGAACGCGAAAATCAAACATTAATTTTTCAGCAGGTTATGGAGCAGTTTCAGTGGGAAATGGCACTGATGGTACATCACTTTTTTCAGTTGCAGGAGCTATTGGAAACGGAGGTAAGGTTAGTTTTGTCTTTGACAGCTTTATCTTTCCGATTAATCGAAGCCAATCGACTTATAATCCCAATACAGGGAATTATGCAAGTTCAAATTATAAAGCGATTTTTGCATTAATTATTCCAGGTGTCAGGTTACAAACGGACGACAATAAAGCGTTTCAAATTGGATTTGCTGGAGCTTACTTTGATGGTGATGTTATTCCACTACCAATCCCCATGGTCACTTGGTTTAGGCGTTTATAATTTGTAGATACTTATAGAAACAAAAAAAGAGGCTTATGTGGCCTCTTTTTTGTTTTATGTGAATTAGTTGTGTTAATCAGTGAGTTCAAAAGTACCAAAGAATGTGTCTGCTCTATCTGGCGTAACGTAACTTCCGTCTCTAACAACGCCAATTTGGTACAATCTGTTTTCTACTAAATACATTTGGTATTCGATGTGCAACGTACCTGCGATTCCTTTAAAGTGTAAACCAGAGTGACCATCTAAACTTACTTCTTCTTCTAAGTCGAATTGAGTAACCCCCATACTGTTTACAACTCCGTCTTTTCCTCCTGCTAACATGTCTTCAGCAGATCCAGCCTCAACAATAGCTGATGGGTAATCGTTGTATCCTATAATATAAGCTTCCGTCATACTTTTTTCATATAAAAACATGGTAATTTCGATGTCTCCTAGTTCAGTAGGAATTACTTCCTGGCTTATCTCGGGAGCAGCCCCTAGAAAGTTAACTTTAAACCTTCCATCTTCAGATTCATATATTTCAGAGGGAATTGTAGCTTCGTCCGTGACAGCCTCTAAGTTATCCACTAAAGCTTCGTTGTTTTTTTCTAATTCGTTTGCTAAATTATTTAATTCAGCGGTTAAGCTATCACCGCCACCGCATGATACCATCAGCATTGAAGCTGCAATAAAAGTTGTTAAGATTTTTTTCATAATTTTTGTTTTTAGGGATTGGTCTTAATAAAAAAGCCCACTGATTATAGTGGGCTTTCAATTTTTAGTTAGTGATTTTCTATAATTAATCAACCATTGCTTTGAAATCCGCATTTAAGAAGTATTTCACAAACTCTCTATCTTTAGAAGCTTTTGTTTTAAAAGCAGCATCCTTTTCGAGAGCTGTTTTTAAGTTACTAAATACTAAGTCAGAGTTATTCGTTCTAGCACCAACAACTGCTTTTAAGTAATAAGCTAATGCTGAATCATTGTCGTCAGCAGCATCAATTACTTCTAATGCTCCAGCAGCCTCTCCAGAAACGATCATTGCAATAGCAACATTTAATGTTTTGTATCCATTCATATCCGCTAATGCTTCTGTATACTCATCTGCTTGTATTTTTAATAAGCCCATGTTGTATTTAGTCTCGTTTGCCGTTCCTGCTTCAGTAAACAATTCTAATGCTTTCTCACGTCCTGCTTTATCGTTTCCTCCTTTTACATGAGTAACTGCACCGATGTTATTTGTTGAAATTGAGTTAGCTTCGATTCCGTTTGCTTTTTCAAATTGAGCGCCAGCACCATCCAGATCACTTTGTAAGTATAATACATAACCTACATTATTAGCACCTCTATAATCGTCTACAAAGTTTTTCTCAGCTATCTTATAGATTCTTAGTTTTTCATTTAAGTCTTCGGTTAGTGTAGCAGCAAAAAGAACTTCTTCAACATTTAATGTATCAGGATTGGTTGTAGTAAGAGCAGTTAACTCTTCGTCGCTCCAACCAATTTGATCGTAAGTTAAAGTAATAACAGATCTTCTAAGTTGTGGTAAAACATCTTTTTCTAAGAATTTATAAGTCTTAGCCATGTTACGAATGTCCTGCTCTCTTTTGTTAGGATCTTGCGTCATTTCAAGAACTCTTAAAATAAGATCTTTGTCTTCATGGGTTGTTTTTTGAACTTCAGCATTGAAGCCATCCCAATCTTCACCTTTAGGTGTTTTAGAAATAAAACCTTCTTCCATTCCTGGAGCAAAGTTTAGCTTCTTCATTAATTTAGAAACATATTCAGAAGCAGAAGCAGCACGATCACCGGCTAAATTCGCGTTCTTGTCAATCTCTCCTTCAGGAGAAGCGTAAGACATAACATTAACGTTTTTCATTTCTCTCCGAATATTGATTGCAGCATCAGTAGTGAATGTTCCAAAATCTTTAATGTCTTGGTCTTTTAATTCAGCACCATTTACATTGAATTTCCCTTTTTTGTAATTGATTACCGCATTAATACTTTCTTCAGTCGTTCTTACAAATTTGTCATTTGCCAAAATTACTTTATCATCAAACCCCAATAGATATGGAGTGATAATTGTACCGTCTGCAATTTTTTCCGTAGTCATTTCTTCTTTAACTGTTTCTTTCTTTCCTTTCTTAACTACAAGCTTAACAACCAACTCACCTTCTTGCATACAAGGGTTATAAGGTAGGGTAGAGTTATAGATAACCGTTTTTCCCTCTTTGGGTATAACTGTTCCGTTTCCAGCAGCTTTTGCCCCTTGATATACAGCCATTTCAAAAGGAATCTCAGTCCCATCTTTACAAACGAAAGTTGGCGTTACTTCTACAATTGCCTTTGCATTTAATCCTTTTTCTACAAAAGTAGCGTTGATTTGTAAATCAACCTCATCTCCGTGCATTTCCAACGGATTTTCTTTTACCTTATAATTAATATCTTTTATTAAATCACAACTTCCCAATAGTAACCCTGTTGACACTATAGAGGTAAGAGCGATGTTTTTAAGTGTGCTTTTTTTCATTATAATTGTATTTAAAACTTTTGTTTTCATTTTCTATATATCGTGCAAGTATAAGTAAGTTTTTTTAGTTATAAAAGGATGAATGACATCAATAACTAAAAACAGCTGATTTTAAAGTGAATTATAGCGTATAAATAATTGATATTCAAAAGAATAAGCCTTTTAGTTTATGCGTAATTCTACTTGCTTTATTTTATTAAATTTATTCGCTTAATTCCTTTAGAGTGTTGACATGAGAGTAATTCCCTAAATGATAGTTCTAACCAGTCAGGTTTTTCAAGGTTTATTTCGTTTGCATTGATATATAATATTGGGATGTCATCTATTCTTTGTAGGAAATTTTCATAGGCCTTATTTAAAGTAAATAAATAGTCCGGAGAGATTTCTTTCTCGTAGAGCCTTCCTCGTGAAATAATGTTTTTTTGTAATTCGTCGAGAGGCCTGTTTAAAAACAAAAGGAGATCTGGTTTTGGCACTTTTTTATAAAGGGAGTCTATTAAATCATTAATAAGGTCAAACTCTTTGGAGCTCAAGTTCATTTTTGAAAATATCAAACTTTTTAAGGGGTAATAATCTGCAAAAATTAAATTATGCGGTTGCGAATGAAATTGAAATAATTGTTTGCTTCTGTCCAGTACAAATTGCACTTCAGCATGCAGGGCATAACTATTATCATCGTAAAAATCCTTAAGAAATTCATTTTCTTCAAACTCTTCCAACAAGATGTCACCATTAAATTTATCTGCCAGAAAATTAGTCAATGTAGTTTTTCCAGCGCCAATATTTCCTTCGATGGCTATGTGATTGTATTTAAGCATTTGAGATAGAAATTTTCGAAAGATCTGGACATATTGCCAAAATCTGACGTGTTGTTTTTTGGAATGTTGGCACAATCCAGTTGGGAGCGATTTGGACTAAAGGTTCCATACAAAATCTTCTTTGATGCATTCTTGGATGAGGGATTTCTAAATTTTCATTTGAGATAATCAACTCCTCAAAAAGTAAAATATCAATATCAATATTTCTGTCCGCGTAAGTTCCATTCTTGCTTCTTGTTCTTCCCAACTGAGTCTCTATGGCAAGACATTTTTTCAATACTTTTTCAGGGCTAAAACTTGTCCTAATAAGTACTGCTTGATTTAAAAAAGGGTTGTTAGAATGATACCCCCAAGGATCAGATTCGTAAATAGATGAAGCCGCTACGATAGGGCCAATTTGCTCGAGGATTAAGGAACTAGCACTTGCTAATAATTCTAATCGATTATCAATATTACTACCTAAAAGCAAAACAGTTTGTTTCATACTACAAAAGTAAATTTATAATACTCAAAGTTTCAATTTCCTTATCTACTATCTTAGATAGTTATTCACACTAAAGGAAGATCTAAGATAGATTGAAAGCAAGATCTATCCGTTGGTAATATTAATTTGCCATTGGTGTAGATAAAAATTTAGAATACCTTTGTACTTTTAACTTTACATCTACATCCCAAAAAAAGGGAATATTTAATAAAAATAAATAATTATGAAACCATTTTGGCGGTCGTTTTGGTCAGCATCTTTAGCAATATTTTTAATAGGAGGGACTTTAACTGCTTTGCTTTTAGTAGGCATCGGAGGAGCTATTTCAGGATTGACAGAGACAACCCCTTTTGTTGTAAAAGAGAATGCTGTGTTGCATATGAAATTGGATACTAAAATTAGCGAAGTTTCTTATGCAGAATTTGACCAGACTTCTTTCTCTTTAGAGCAAGGATTTGGATTGAGAGAAATTAAAATTGGATTAAACGCGGCAAAATCAGACGACAAAATAAAAGGGGTTTTCTTAAACATTACAAATCTTTCCGCCGGAATGGCGACAACAGAGGAAATTAGAGATGCAATAATTGATTTTAAATCTTCTGGGAAGTTTGTTTACGCTTATAGTGAGCTTTACTCACAAAAAGCATATTACCTTTCTACTGCTGCAGATATGGTTTATTTATTTCCTGCAGGAATGGCAGAGTTTAAAGGATTGGGAGCAGAAATCATGTTTTTAAAAGGAGCAATTGATAAATTAGGTGTTGATGTCCAAATAATAAGAGGAAGCAACAATAAATTTAAGAGTGCGGTTGAACCATTAATGTACGACAGCATGAGTGTCGCAAATAGAGAGCAAACGATGACATATATAAATGCTCTTTGGAATCAAATGCTAATTGGGGTTAACGAAAAAACAGGAGTAAGTACAAATATGTTAAACGAAATTGCAGATTCGATGTATGTGCGCTCTTCTAAAACCGCCTTAACTTATAAACTTGTAGATGAATTAATTTATGAGGATGAGCTTTTAGCAGTCTTAAAAGAAGAATCAGGAACAAAAAAAGGGCAGGATTTAAACATGGTCTCATTTAAAAAGTATGCTTCGAAAAAAGCAAAGAGTTACGACCGGAAAAATAAAAACAGCAATATTGCAGTAGTTTATGCTGTAGGAGGAATTGAAAGTGGTAAAGGAAACGCTGCAACTATTGGTTCAGAAACGATTGCAGGAGCGATACGCGAAGCGAGAGAAGATGCTGAAATAAAAGCGGTTGTTTTAAGAATTAATTCTCCGGGAGGAAGCGCACTCGCTTCTGATGTTATTTGGAGAGAGGTAGTATTAACGCAAAAAGTAAAACCAATTATAGTTTCCATGGGGGATGTAGCTGCTTCAGGAGGTTATTATATAGCCTGTGCAGCAGATAAAATTTATGCGCAACCCAATACAATTACCGGTTCTATTGGCGTTTTTGGTATAATCCCAAATATTGGGCCGGCATTAAAAAAGAACTTTGGAATTACGTTTGACAGAGCGCAAACAAACCACCATTCGGTATTGTCTTTAAACAAGGCATTAACAGATGAAGAAAAGCACTTAATTCAATTAGGAGTAGATGATATTTACAATGATTTTACGCAAAAAGTTGCAGATGGAAGAGAGGGGCTAGAACAAGCTGATGTTGATAGCATTGGGCAAGGGAGAGTTTGGTCAGGAACAGACGCCTTAAGAATTGGATTGGTTGACGAATTAGGAGGGATAGATGCTGCAGTTGCTTATGCGGCTCAACAGGCTAATATCAGCGCTGACGATATTAAATTAGGGGTTTACCCCGAACAAAAAGAGAATAAATTACTTGAATTAATGGAGTCTTTGGGAGATGAAGAAGCTAGTATTGAAACATCTTTAAAATTAAAATTAGAAACATTCATTCAATCATTGGATAAAATAATATCTACACAAGGGGTTCAAGCTAGAATGCCCTTTGATATTGTCATTGAGTAGTAAATTAAGGGGAAACTACAAACCCTCCCTTGGTTACTTTTTTGCTATCTGACAACTCTAGCTGATAAAACCCAGTTGATAACGCTGAAATTTCAATTGTATTATTCGTTAAAACTCCTTTTAGCACCATTCCTCCAGCGGTGGAAAATATTTTGTAAGTAGTGTTTTTGTATTCCCCGTCTAGCGAAATGTAATCTGATGCAGGATTTGGATAAATGGAAATGCCTCCTTTTAAGTTCTCACCAACACCTCCTACTTGTGGATCAAATTCCAG
>Ga0209631_10004224_pt1 | contig 15998 bp, 8 predicted proteins | sample COG_08_FD_184752 | JGI IMG/M metagenome (GOLD analysis project Ga0209631, IMG submission 184752) | Pelagic Microbial community sample from North Sea - COGITO 998_met_08 (SPAdes) (version 2) | ecosystem: Environmental > Aquatic > Marine > Neritic zone/Coastal water | place: Helgoland, sampling...
CCTCCGCCGCCTTGAGAGCAGCGCGCGCCTCTTCCACGCGGACGTTGGCGGATGCGACGTTGGTCTTGGCGACGTGGACCTCGCCCTCGAGCCGCAGCCTCAACTGGCGGTCCACGTCGGACGAAACCTGCGAGCGCCGCGCCGACTCGAGTTCCCCGGTGAGCCGGGCAACCTCCTCGAGGGAAGCCTTGAGTTGCGATTCAACAAACGCCACCCTCGCCTCCGCGGCTGATTGGACTTCCCCTACCCGCGCCTCCGCCTCCTCCACCTGGTGCCCGAGCTCGGTTCGCATCTGGAGCATCTGCCCCTCGAGTTCCGCGCGTGTTTCGATCACCTGCGCGTTTGCGTTTTCAACCGCCTCGTCGGCGGCGGCGGCGAGACCCGCGAGCTTCGTCCGTTCAAACTCCGCCGCTCGCTCCGCCGCCGACGCCTTCTCCACCAGCGACTGCGCCTGCGCCTCCTTGCTAGAGACGGTCGCCTGGAGAGCCTCCGCGCGGGACAGCGCGGCGGCGCGTTCCTGCTGCGCGAGGTGTAGCCTGTGAACGTTTTCGTCCCGGTTGGACGCGAGCGATTGCTCCAGCGTCAACCTCGCGTTTTCGGCGTTTTCAAACATCTGGTGGTACTGGTCCCGTTCCTTCTTCACCGCGGAGGCCATGCCAGCCTTCGTGGAGACCTCCCTGAGCTGCTCGTTCATGTTGCGCACCGTCTCTTCGCGCTCCGCCAGCGACATCTCGAGCCGCGCCACCGCCCGCGTCTGGCGCTTCTCCGCGGACATCGCCGCCATGAGCTGATCCGTCACCGTCCTGAGCTGAGCGTCCCGGGAGTCGAGCTCCTTCTCCATCGCGTTCAACACGTTCTGCGCCGCGTCCGCGCGCTGCTTCAGCGGGGACAGCGCGTTGGACTTTGCGAAAACCTCGCTCTGGAGCTTGGCGCATTCAGCCTCGCGCGCCGCGAGTTTGCCCTCGGCGTCGGACACGGCTACGTCTCTCTCCTCGAGCTGAAACTTCAAAGTCTCAATCTCACGCTCCGCAGCCTTGACCTGCGCCTCGTTCTCGGACTTGAGGTGGAGGATGAGCGCCTCTTTGTTCCGCGCGTTTTCCTCCTCGGACGGCCGGGGGGGTGACCCCGCGTCCTTCTCGGCGCGCATCCGCTCCTGTTCCGCCCTGAGCTCGTCGAGGTTATTTTGCAGCGAGAGGGCGTACTCGGCGGCTTGGTCGAGCTCAGCCTCCTTCTGCTCGAGCATGGCGTCGCCGTCACGTAGCAGTTGGTCCCTCTCCTCGATACCCGCGCGGATCTCGTCCGCGGCGGCGGTCGCCTCCACCAGCTTCTCCTCCAGGGTGGAAATCTCCTCGGCTCGGGTGGAAACGATTCGCTCGAGCCCAGCCTTTTCCTCCTTTGCCATCTCGTACAACTCCTCAGCCTTGCGCCGCTCACTTCGCTCAACCTCGAGGCAAGCCTCCAGCTCCTCCTGCATCATCTCCACCTCGCCGCGTCGCGCGGTCACCTCGGACTCCCACTTGGCGGCGGCGGCGCGGGCGTCCGAGGCGTCCCGCTCCGCCGCCTGTTTCGCCGCCACGAGTTCGATCAAACGCTCCTGGCTCTGCCTCGCCACGCTCTCCGCCTGCCGCAGGTCCTCCATGACGTCCTGGCCGCCGCCGTAGACGGATGACCTCCGGCCGCCGCCGAGGGAGACGCGTCCGACGCTGCTGCCGAGCGAGTCGCGGCCCATGATGTCGCCGCCGGATTGCATGTGGTGAATCTGGTGCTGCTTCTGCGCGAGTTCCTTGGCGCACTTTTCGAGCTCGAGTTGCGTCCGCGCGAGCTTGTCATCCTTGCTCGACTTGGCCCGCTCGGCGTCCTCCCTGCACTTCTCCGCGCGCTCGAGCTCGGCGCTGAGCTGCTGGAGCATACCCGCCTGCGCCTCGATCGTAAACTCCTTCTCCTCGACGGCGGCGAGTTTCTCGAGCCTGGCCGACTCGAGCGCCGCGTGAGCCGCCGCCGCAATCGCCTTTTCGCGCTCGAGCTCCGACCTCCGCGTCTCCGCCTCCGTCTCCAAATCCCCCATCTTGACACCTAGGAGCGCCAGGTTGGACTGCATCTGTGTACGCTCTTCATTCATCGTGGCCATCTGAGCCGCGAGGAGCTTCTCCCTTCGCTCCGCCTCGTTCTTCTCCGCCAACGCGACGGACCGCGGGGACGGACCGGTTTGTGTTTGTTGCTTCTCCCGCGATTGTTGTTGCCGCACCGGCTGCGTTCCTCCCGAGGCTGATCGGTGGAGTGACGCCCTGGCCGCGGCGACGGTCTTCGCGCGGCTCACGCCGCTCCTGGGCGTGGACATCACCGGCGGGCTGGAGTACTGCGGCGCGTTCATCCAGGACGTGGCCGCCATCTTGATCCCGGGCCCCGCGCCGGATCTGACGACGTTGTTCAGGCTGGGGCTGTGGTGGTTGGAGACGTCCACGGACCGCAGGCTCGCGACGAAGGCGGAGACAGCCTCGGGGGACGGGACGAGCGCCTTGCCCTGCGACGGCGGGGTGTTCTCTTTGGCGGCGCGTACGGCGACGGGCGGCGACGGGGTTCCGCGGGTGACGACGCTCGCCGTCTTCTTCTTCTTCCCGGAGGAGGAGGATGGGTTGGGCGGGCGAGCGGCGGTGGCGGTGGGTGGGGAGATGGACTTCTTGCGACGCGCGGCGGCGTCGTTCACCGCGAGCTTGGCGCCCACGCGTCTATCCTTATCCCATTGCTGGACCCCCTCGCGCGCGGCGTGCAGCCGGGACGTCGGCGTGCCCTGCGCGACGGACCCGACGGTCCCGGACGAACCCCTCCTCGAGTAGTCCGATACGCCGCTGATTGACGGGCGTGAAGATGCCGCCCCGCCGCCGAGCGAGGTGCGCCCGCCGATGGACTGGCGCTTCCGCTGCGCCTCCTTCTTCTTCTTCCACTCCTCGAGCTGACGTCTGCGCTCGGCCGCGGCGTCGGATTTCCTCCGCGCGGCGGGCGGAGCCATCGACATCGCGCACCGGACGAGCTAACACTCAGGTGCCCGAATGACAACGGCTTCCGAGATAAACTCGCGGGCGGATGCGGGATGCCCGGGGCGACGCGCGCGATACGACGGGCGGTCCGAGGCGCGGCCGCTGAGGTCGCCGGATGTGGGGCGGGCGTTCGGCGCGCTGTATCGCACGGAGACGATGCGTGCGCGACTCCCCGCGATACTGACGCGCGGGATGAGAGACCCGTTGACGAAAAACGTTTCTGGTTCCCCTCCGCCGAAGTCGGCTTCGCGGAAGATCCGAGATGAATTTTTGTCGAAGCCTTTTCACCCTCTCACCGCTAATAACTACGTTCGCCTCTACTCCCCCTTAGCCTTCCTCGACCGCACCCTCGCCGAGCTCCTCGTCGCCTTGGACGTCGCCCTCGCCTTGGGTGTCGCCCTCGCCTTTACGGACTTACCCCACACCGTGTGGGGCAATCCCCTATTGACGTAGAGTCGAACCAGGTAAAATAAGAGACACGCGTGGGCCACGTGAGGGATGACGTCGTCCAGTACCCATGCCTTCGACACGCACGCGTTACGTCCGAGCCACGCCGCGGCTTCATTGAATGGAACGAGGTACGAGTAGTCCACGGCGCCGCATCGAAGTTTATTACCGATTGAGACCAAAGGCCCGCCCGGCGCCGCCGCCGTGGCGACCGTATGCGTCGTCAGGCTCCGCAAGTACTCTTTCAATACGGCGACTGCCACGACGGGCCACGGCGTTCGTTTGGACGCGACGACTCGGTCGGTGCACTGCTTGAACAGCGATGCCGCCGCGCCGACGGCCGCGCCCAGTGCCAGCCGTGGGCCCACGGACGCGGACGCCGCGAGCCGGAGGGTCTTTCGCATCGAGTTGAACTTGTTGAACCCGGCGACTGCGTGGAGCGTACTCCGCGACGCGGTTCCCGATGGTGTGCGTGCGGTGTACCTTCGTATCAGTGCCGCGGGTGCCACGTTGACGATGGCCCACGCGGCGGTGGCGTCCGTGAGGTTCGCGGGGATCTTCTCCCAGAGGTTAGGGACGCCCTCGGTTGGCCAGGTCCAGAGCAACGAGAGCACGATCCTGGAGGCGAACGTGCAGAGCATGGACGCGACGTAGCACCAGAGCGTGTGCGAGCCTGGTACACGCTCTTTTCCCTCCAGGAGCATGTGTTTCCTCACCGCGAGCGAGTAGAACACGTGGTTGGCGAACCTGAGAAGCCTCTGCGAGGTGGTGGTGCGGAGGGTGTGGGGTTGAGTTCGTAAACGCGTCTGGGTGATGAGAGGAGGGTCATCATGGTGGGGCATCATCGTCGGGTGTCCCCACGCACCATCGGAGCGTTCGCCACGATCAGGTCCATGTTGTGCGCCAACACCAGCACCAGCGGCAGCATCCACGATACGTCGGTCAATCGAGACATCGCGTCCGTCGGCCAAGGCGCGTGAGCGTCCTGTGATTGGCTTCCTCGCTCTCGTCCGTGCGGTCAGCGGCGGACAGATTCGATGCCAGCCTGGATTTCGAACCTCGGTTAAAAAGCCCGCGAATCTGGGGGACGGCGGCCAGTCGTGGAGGCCGCGACGCACGAGTCGGCATCTCGAATCGCGCGATATGACCACCGCGGAGGAGATCCGGTACGCGGACGCGCTCGGCCACGACAGGACGTGGGGAAGGACCTGGGGACGACGGTCCACGGACCTCGGAGACGAAGACGCCGCGTCCTTCAGGAGATATTTCTCCAGAACCTCGGATCATCGAAGAGGAAGTGACGAGCGGGATGCCGACGGGCGGGAGGCGTCCACCTCGGACCGCTCCGAGGCGTCGGTCGAGCGGTTGGCCAAGCAGGCGCGGGAGTATCAGGTGAGTGACCCCGCGAATCTCACCTCACGAGGCACCGAGCGTGGGATCACGAACCGTCGTTTGATTTCAACCCTCGTTTTCATCATCCTCTGACCACAACTCCGTCGCACCCCGGCGCTTACCTACCTACTCTCAGGCCAAGCTGGCGGAACGGACGAACGAGCTCGACGCGGCGAAGGAACGGAACCAGCTCATGCAGGAACACATAGAGAGCCTGACGGACAAAGAAGACATCGTCCGGGGCAACAAAGGGTCGCTCCTCTTAGTCGTCATCTTAGTACTCATACTCGCGGCGACGGCGTCGGCGTGGTGGTGCGAGCCGGTGGGGGTGCGAGTGGCGAAGGCGATGGTGACACGGTGGGGGGGCACGGGCGACGGGACGTGCGGCAAGGGCGGCGTGCTCGGATCGCTGTTCAGCAACTGACGACTAAGTTGAACAGAGTTGAACAGTCGACGGATTCGGCCTCCTATTAAAATTCGTCATCCTCGCCGGGGAACCCTCTTGAAGACGACCCTCCATCGGGCGCGTTGACGACCCTCCAGACGCGATACACGACGTTGACCTGCGATGGAACGGGATGTGAACGTCAGTGCCACGTACTAGCGATGTACTTTTTGTAGTGGGAAAAACAAACGAAACGAAAGAGACGAAACAAAGAGACGCCGACTCACCGCGAGCGCTATGTACATCAAGTTTTGAACGTTGAACCGCTTGGTGCCGTCGAAGGAGTGGTATATCCACCGCCTCCACGCGGGCAGCTTGGCGAGGTCCTCCTTACCCCGATCCTCCTTCTCCAGCAGCTCCAGCATCTTGCGCACGGCTGGGTCCCCGAGGTCGATCCCCATCTCCCTCGCCTTGGCCTTGAGCTCCTCCTCCTTCCGAGCCTTGGCGCGGTTGGCGAGCTCCCGTTGGACCCGCGGGTTGTCCAGATCAACACCTATGGCCTTACACCGAGCCTTGAGCTCTTGCTCCGACATGTTCCGGAACGCCGTAAGCGCCGGGTCCCCGTCTTCGTTTGTCTGGTTCCCCTCTGACTTCCCCTGCGATGAATCGTGTGTTCCCACCGCCCCGCCGCTTCTCTCCGCCGCCGAGTATAAACCGTCCCTCGAGTTGAACACGCCGCCGTAGGCAGCCTTGTCCTTGGCGCGCTGCGTGACGTGCGATGACCTGTGCACGTGCAGCGCGTGCCTGATCGTCGCGTCGTTGGGCGCGAGCAGGTTGGCGCGGGTCAGGTCGCGAACCGCGAGTTCCAGTGTGTGTGAAGTATCGCTCTCCGCGTGGGCCATCGCTCTTCGGTAGTACGCCTTGGCGCTATCCGGATCAATCTCCAGAACCTCCGTGCACGTCCAGATGATCTCCCGTGACCCGTCCGCCATGTTCCCTTTCTTCATGCACTGCGCCGCGTTGAGGTATATCGAGCGGATCAAGCCGTGAGCCGCGGTTCGTTCGTCCCCACTCAGCGCCTCGTCGTCGTAGTGCTTCACGATGTTTTGTTCGTTGCCGTGATGCGTTCGGTTCCAGTACCTGAACACAGCCACCGCGGCCGTGTATTTGGCCATGGCCTGCGCGTATTTACCCTTGGCGAACAGGTCGTTGCCCTCATCCTTGATGGGCTCGGCGAACGCGATCTTCTCCGCGACGGACGCCGACTCTCTCATCTTGACGTAGGACTCGTCCTTGTCGAAGGTCATGGTGTTCTTCATGAACTCCGGCGAAGCCTCCCACGCGCGGCGCTTGTCCTTCATCTGCGCCGCCTTCATCTCCGAGGCTTTGCGCATGATGTCGTCGAAGCTTTGGTCGGGGTCCCTCGGGGCGCCCCGCTGAGGTCGAGCGTCGGATTCATCGTCGGAACCTGCGCGATGTTGGGAAGGGATCGGTGTGGGTGAGCGTGTGGGTGTTGGATCGACAGCGCGGGGAGGACACTCACCGTCGGACCCGACCTCCTCTATGCGCGCCATGCTAGACGCAGCCGCTCGTTGTTATTGCCCGTGAGTAGACGATATATACGCCGCGACCCGCGGGTGACCCCGAACCCAAACCGGCGCGTCCGAGAATGGGCCAGGAGCCGAGGAGGCGAAAACTCTGTATCTACTTTCCAAAAGATCTTCAGGCCTCAGATCCGAGGGGCGGGGCGGAGCGGGTTCGACACTCCGCTCGCGATGGATCCGGCGGAGAAGATCGCGCTCGCCGACTGCAGGGTGGGCGCGTGGGTGGAGGTCAGCAACGGCGGGAAGGAGCCGTGGCGCGGCATGATCGCCAAGATCGACGCGACATCCTCCCAGCCCATCGCCGTGAAGTGGGTCGGACGGGCCGCGCCGGGGCTCGCGGCCAAGCCCGGGGTTCGCTGGCCGAGCAACACCCCCGACGGGCTGTACACGTGGCGCGGAGGAATCCACTTCATCGAGCTGGAGACGCTCCTGGAGGTGAACGACTACCTCTTCCACGTCGCGCACCGAAAGGGGCTCGCCGCGAAAGATCTGCCGTGCAAGCCGACGAACGTGTTTTGCCACCAGAGGGAGTGCGACGGGCGGTGCGTCCGCCCGCCGGCGCAACCCGTCAACGAACCCGGGTTTAAGGCGACGCCCGCCAAGAATGAGGCGCCCAATGCCAAGCCCGGGAAGGCCAAGCCCGAGAAGGCGCAACCCGCGGCGAAGGCCAAGCCGAAGCCGCCCATCCCCAAAACAGAAAAAAACAAACCCGGGCCAAAGCCAAAGCTGAAAGAGGCGGCGGAGAAGAAGAGCGCGTCGGAGAAGGGTGCGGACAAGATGAAGGGTTCGAAAGCATTGGAAGCCGCGGAGATTTCCAAAAAGACGACGGAGGAAAAGAAACGAAAGTACGGCGAGGGCTTGGGGAAGTACTTCGAGTGGGAGCACAACATCACCGCGGATTGCCACCCGAGCCAGTTGCTGGTGCCGTTCACGTACCACACGGACAGGATATTCAACCTGGAGGAAGGCGGCGTGAACTATAAGGTGGAGAAACGTGTGGAGCGTTCCAAGTTGAAGTGCACGTGCTCCCGCTCGCTGCTGCCATCGCTGACGGACCATCTCGGGACGATCGAGAACCTGCACCAGATCTCAAAGGGAGCATGCCCGTGGGCAGGCATTCACTGCGGCGGCATCCTCTACCACATGCACGTGTACCAGGACCCGATGGGACGGGGGTACGGCATTCGCGCGCTGGAGCCGATCAAGAAAGGGGCGCTGATATGCGAGTACAGCGGTGAGGTCATCACCGGCGAGGAGGCCACGCTACGAGAGCACAGCTACTCGCAACTCGGCCTGTACTACCTCCACGACGTCCAGGGCAAGTTCCGCGAGAGCAAGTACACCATCGACCCGACGATGTACGGCAATGTGGCACGGATGCTGAACCACAGCTGTGATCCCAACGTGACGACGCTGGAGATAAACCTACCGAAGGAGACGAACGCGATGGGGGACGGACTACCGAAGGTTCCCAGGCTGGTGCTCTTCGCCAAGCGCGACATCAAGGCGGAGGAGGAGATGTGCATCGACTACTCGCCAGGCCGCACCGGGGACGACCTGAAGAAGGTCATGAGGTGCTTCTGCAAGACGCCCGTGTGCAAGGGGTGGCTCTTCTGACCTGAAAACGTAGGCGTGACGAATAGAGAACCTTAGGAACACGACAGACAGCGAAACAAGCTCTCCCAGACCCCTCTTCAACTCCCAGACCCCACTTTGTTAGTTTCCCGAATCGGATCTTTTTTCGATCTTTTCGCAGGGTGGTTGCCACACTGCGTCCCCTTCCCATTCCAAAGGTCCTTTCAGGGAACGGGAGTCGAAATATTCCGTGCTTTTCGCAATTTTCACCGATAGAACAAGGCCGGTTTTCGTCGATGATCGAATTCGGTGTGAATCATCGCGTTTTCATTGGCTGATGGAACACTCCGGCCAATGGCGTTTGTCCAAGGCTGCACGCTCGGCGAGTAGCTCGCCGGTTCGACGAAAAGGGCAAAAATACGGCGCGAATGGAAAAATCTGAGTTTTCGGTGGGCTCGCGCCTTTGCGAAAAGTCTAATCCACGTTCCCACGCGGTAACAACTCGCGCCGGGAGCACTCACACGCACGCACCAGACGTGTACAACCCGGATTGCGGTCTCGAAAAGACTCTCACACATCCGTTCGAAATGTCCCAGACAATCGACGCGGTGCGTTTCCCGCCCTTCACCCCCGATCGTCGCGCGATTGCGTTTGGGATTTTCGATCGCATTCGCCCGAATTCGCCCGAATTACTTTCGCCACATTGAACATTCCCCCGAGGCTCACCCGTATCTAACCCGCGATTCCGCGTTCCGTTCCGCAGCCCGAGCTCTCCAAGGGCTATGGTGAGTCCGTCTTTAAGGGCGCCGTCGCCGACAAGTACCTCAAGGCTGTCGGCATGACCGCCGCCGACCTCGACGATTACACCTGGATCAACGACAGCGCCAAGGCTGATAAGGTCGCCAAGGCTCTCCTCAAGTGGGGTCTCGATGCCGGCGCCTCCTCGTTCTGCCACTGGTTCCAGCCCATGGCGTCCACCTTCCGCCACGGTATGACCGGTCAGGTGCAGCTCAGCACCCTCGAGTTCAACGACGACGGCACCCCCACCTTCGAGCTCAAGGGCAAGCACATCCTCTTCGGCGAGACGGACGGTTCCTCCTACCCCAACGGCGGCATGCGCGCGACGCACACCGCGGGCGGCTACCTCTGCATCGACCCCGCCTCCCCGCCCTTCATGCGCGACGACAACATCTTCATTCCCGCCTGCTTCGTCTCCTACGACGGCAAGGCGCTCGACGAGAAGACCCCGCTCCACCGCGCGCACCAGGCAATGTCCAAGGAAACCGCGAGGCTCTTCAAGCACTGCGGCTTCGAGGTCAAGGGCGCCGTGAACAACATCGGCCTCGAGCAGGAGCTCTTCTTCGTCCCCCGCGAGGCCTACCAGCGCCGCATGGACCTCCAGTTCACCGGCCGCACCGTCATGGGCAAGATGCCCGCGCGAGGCCAGGAGCTCTGCGACCACTACATGAGCCCCATCAACATCGAGGCGGAGGTGTACGGCTGCATGAAGGAGATCCAGGAGCAGTGCTACAAGCTCGGCATCCCCCTCAAGACCCGTCACAGGGAGGTGGCGCCCAACCAGTACGAGTTCGCGCCCCTCTTCGGCTCCGTCATCGTCCAGACGGACCAGAACCTCATGGTGATGCAGATCTGCGAGGAGGTCGCCCGCAAGCACGGCCTCGCCGCGCTCCTCCAGGAGAAGCCCTTCGCGGGCGTCAACGGCTCCGGGAAGCACAACAACTGGTCCATCTCCACCCTCTGCGGCACCCAGCTGCTCAACCCCGGCGACCTCACCGCCAAGTCCGGCAACCCCAACCTCTTCCCCATCGTCATGGCCGCGCTCGTCGCCGGCGTCGAGGAGTACGGCGACCTCATGCGCCTCGCCATCGCGTCCCCCGGCAACGACTTCCGCCTCGGCGCGATGGAGGCGCCCCCGTCCGTCATCTCCACCTACCTCGGCCCCCAGCTCACCGCGTACCTCAAGGACTTCTCCGAGGGCAACGTGTACGAGTACAAACCCGCGACGTCCCCGATCAACCTCGGCGTCGACATCATGCCCATCGTCCACGCGCCCGCCGAGGACCGCAACCGCACCTCCCCTTTCCCCTACGGCGGCCACCGCTTCGAGTTCCGCGCCGTGGGTTCCTCCCAGAACGTCTCCCTGGTCAACACCGTGCTCAACGCGCTCACCGCCAAGAAGTTTGCGGAGATTTCAGAGGGCGTCGAGGCGGGCAAGGACGCCGTCGCCGTCGCGCAGGAGATGCTCAAGAAGCACTTCAAGGTGATCTACAACGGCAACGGCTACGACCCCGCGTGGCCCGCCGAGGCTGACAAGCTCGGCATCACCCACATCGACTCCGGCGTCGAGGCCATCGACAAGTTTGTCGCCGAGAAGAACGTGAAGATGTTCGAGGATCTCAAGGTGTTCGACGCCGCCGAGTGCGCCGCGCGCAGGACCATCCTCCTGGACCTCTACGTGGGCACCATCGAGATGGAGGTCGGCTGCATGATCGACATGATCAACCAGCACGCCATCCCCTCCGCCAAGGCGGCCGGCATCGACGCCGCGGGCATGTCCGCCGGAGTGGTCAAACTCGAGGCTGCGCTCAAGGAGATGCACGCGGCGGCTGACGAGTACGAGGCTGCCAAGCTGGCGCGCGTGCTCCGCCTCGACACCATGATCGACGTGCGCAAGGTGGTCGACGACGTCGAGGCTATCTGCCCCGCGGACAAGTGGACCCTGGCCACCTACAAGGAGCTCCTGTTCGTCGACGTGGGCAAGTTTGCGTAAATTTATGGATGAATGAAACGGCGCGAAGAGAGAGTGGGCGGGATGACGCGGCGCGAGTAAGACTTAGCGGCGCCGCGCGCTCGCGAAAAGGAAAGACCCCGAAACGGCGGGAGCTATGATATTGTTTATTGACTTGCTGTCAGTCGGTGTACGTACAGTGTACATGAAATGCCAATCTTCTGTTTAATGAGAATGATCATCTTAAAATCGTCTACGCGCTCAGAACAGGTCGCGCATGTATACTTTCTTACGCACCGCGTTCGTGAACCCCTCGTTGTACTTGTAGACCACGGTTGGCATCCCCCCTTCCTCCTGTTTCAGCCTCTTGGACCGATCGTTCCTGGACTCCTTCTTTTGCCCAATACCCCCCATGGCCATGGCCAAGCGCTTGGCCGCAGCCTCCTTGTGCTCCTCCGACCCGCCCACGCCACCCTGCTTGAGCTGCGGCTTCTGCTCGCGCTTCGCGGGCGGGGTCCCCGGCCCGTGCACGGCGCACTCGGCCCGGCGAATCTCCTCCATGCGAACTTCGTGCTGCAGCATCGACTTGACCGCGGCGGGGAGGACCCGGCGGGTCACGCCCCCGAAGGTTTTCTCACCCCCCGCGCCCTGCTCAAACTGCGCATCCTTTTTGTACCCCTTCTGCCACCTCTGCGCGCCCGTGCCCGGGAGGACGTAGCCAGCCACGTCGGACCCGAAGTTCACGACGCGATCCACCGGCGGGTCGAGGACCATCGACACCTGCGCGCCGCGGAAGGCTCCAAACGGAATACCACCCTCGGGCGGCGCCGCGTAAGTCAGCGCGTGCGATACCATCGTGGAGACGGAGTTACGCATCAGCCGCGCCTCCTCGGGCTTGAGGAAGTTGGCGGAGACGGGCCGAATCTCTGGGGAGATGGCGGTGAGGAGGTAGGGCACCGTCTCGCAGAGGGTCATATCGGACGACCCGGCCAGGAGCTTGCTGGAAGCCGCCCACCCGCGGAGCATCGTCTTGTTCTTGACCGCCTCCCTGTGCATCTTGCCCAGCTGCGGCCACTCGAGGTTAGACGCGGCCGGGGCGTTGCTGACGCACGCGTGCACGCCCATCGCGGCGGAGGCTACGTACGGCTGCAGGTGAAAGTGCCCTTTCTTGAACCCGGCGCCGATGAAGACGTCGGCGTCGACCATGGAGTTGAGAGCCCTGGCGGACTTGACCATGGACGTATCGCCGAGCCTCAGGTTGTTGATGTTCTCGAAGAGCCCGCTTAGCACCAGGTCGTTGTCGCCGAACGAGGCAACCTGCGAGTAGAGGTGCTTAGTGTGCTCCGCGCGGGTCTGCTTGCGGGTGCGCTTGTTGGCGATGTGGCCGGAACAGAGCGCCTGCCACACGTTCCTGGCCTGCACGGTCATGTCCTTGTCGCCCACGTTCTCGTTCACGTCGCGCAGGGTCACGGCGTCCACGCCCTTCTGAGCGATCATCTGGAGGGCGTTGAGGCACGCGCGGACGTCCCCTTCCGCCTTTTCGGAGAGGGCGTTGATGGCCCGGGTATCCGCGCGGATGGTCTGCTTGGCGCAGACTTCCCTGAGGCGCTGGTTGAGCCTGGCGCTGGCGGGCGCGACCATGCGGAAGATCTTGGCCACCTCGCGAAGGGGCCTGAGCGCGGGGGCGTAGAGATCGTTGCAGATGCAGATGATGGGTCGCATCAGCGGGCCGGGTCCCTTCCGCCCCCGCGGCTTTTTCCCCGAGGCTCCGTCGTCGGCGGCGCCGGGTCGTTCGTTCTCGTCGCCGTGCTTGCGCTTGTCCTTACCGCCGTTGATGATGCTCAGCAGCGCCTGGATCGCGCCCCTGCCCTCGGCGCCGCCCAACGCCCCGTCGATCTCGTCGATGACCACCAGGTTCGGGCGCTTATCCCCCATCACGGCTCGCATCTGAACCGCGTTTGTCACCTTGGTCTTCAACGCATCCGCGCCCCTGTCGTCCGAGGCGTTCACCTCGACGACCCTGTACCCCGCGAGCTTCGCGGCGACGTGCGCGAGGGTGGTCTTGCCGATGCCCGGTCCGCCCGTGAGCAGGAGGACCTTGTGCACCGGTCGTCCGTCCTCGTCGAGCGGGACGTGCGACGTGAGCGCGGCGGGTCCGCGACCTCCCCGACCTCCGCGGCCGCCGCGGCCACCGCCCCGGTCGTCCCCGCCGCGTCCGCCGTCTCTCTGCGCCGCGAACTGCTGCTGCTTGAGGTCCCATTGCGTGGGCTTGGGCGGGGCCTTCTTGAACACCACGCCGTCCCAGGCCTTGATCCAGTGAAGCACCTCGCGGTTCACCTTGTCCTCGCTGAGCAGCTCGTTGAACTTTTTGGGCGAGTACTTGTCCACCCACAAGCCTTTGTCAGCCTTCTTGGCGGCATTCGTGGATCCCCCAGTGTCGGTGTTATCCACGGGGTCCGCGATGAGACCGTCCTTGACGCGACGTTGGCGCTCCGCGAGCCGCTCGGATTCTTTCAGCGCCTCCGCGTGCCGCGCCTCCTCGATCTTGTCCAGCATGTGTTCGATCGATTCGGAGAGCAGGCTCGGCGCTTTGGTACCGACGGGCACGGACGCGTTGGCGAGCGCGGCGGTCATGGGGTCGACGGCGGCGTTCATGAGCGCGGGCGCGGGTTCACGCCGCACGAACACCCGTCGGCCATCGGCGGTGGTCACCGGCACGGCGACACCGTCGACGGCGGCGGCGTCGAGCGCCGGGGCGTCGTCGCGGGCGTTGCTCGGGAGCGGCGCGCGTTCGGGGGCGACGTAGGGCTCGGGCTTGCCCTTGGGCTTGCCCGCCGCGTTGCCCGCCTCGTCCGTTTCGTCGTCGTCCGGGAAGAGCGCGTCCTCGTCGCCGCCGTTCGCGTTCGGTCCTTGGGTCTGGGTCGCGCCCGCGTTGGCGAGCCAGTCGAGATCTTCGTCGTCGGCGCCCGCCTGGGTCTGCGTGGGACCCGCCTGGGTCCCTACGGCGGGCTCGTCGAACGCGCCGCCGTCCTTGTCCTTGTCGGCGGCGGTGTTCTCCTGCTCCATCGCGTACATCATGTCCATCTCGTCGTCGTCCGCGCCGACGTCCATGTTGGCGTCGTCCTCGATGAGCGCATCGAAGTCGTCAAAGTCGCCGTCGTCCATGGTGACCGTCGGTGTCTCTTCGCCGAACGCGATTCACTGTACCAAAACAAATACCACCCGCGATGTCTCCGAGCGTGTCCTCGCTCCTCGCGTCGCCGATACTCGCCCCGATACTCCTCGCACGCGCGCGAGCGGGACTCTTGCGGTCGGGTGTGCCAACGTTTGAATCGGGAAGGTGCCTTGTATTTTTTGAATTTGGCAGTTTGGAGCCGATACCACGCCAGACTGCGGAGGTCTGCCAGTCCGAATTTTGACTATTCTGACCAAATTGAAAGCGGTTTGAAAGCGTAAAAGTTTTGAAATTATATTTTGATCGATTGAAAGCGTGTTGGTTTGAAACTGGAATTCTAGCTAGGGATGATCGGGATGATACCCAAAGATGATTTTTTAACTCAAGAACAGACCGTGAGAACGTGCCTCCAGCGAGGCTCACTTTGTTACCCGTCACTTTACCGGACCCCGATGAACGTGATCCTCCTCCCCGGCTCGGGTTGTACTCCCACGATGGAGTGCAACTACTACAGTTGGCTCGCCAAGACGTTGGTGGATCGAGGTATCTGCGCGGACGTGCGAGTCACCGTCCCGGGGATGCCGGACCCGCACGTATGCAGGCGGTCCAAGTGGATACCACATTGCGAGGAAGTGTTGAAGTGCGACGCCAACTCAGTGGTCGTGGGGCACAGTTCTGGGGCGGTGTGCGCGCTGCGTCTCGCCGAGCGCAACGTCCTACGAGGTATCGTGCTCGTGGCGGGGTACGACGACGATCTGGGCGACGAGAACGAGCGTGCGAGCGGGTACTTCGGACCGGACCCTTTCGACTACGAAAAGATAAAAGCCAACTGCGCGGGGGGCGTCGACTGCGTGATCGGTCTGCGGGACTCGTTGGTGCCGGCGGAGATGCAACGCGCGCTGGCGGCGAAGTTGGACGCGAGGGAGACGCTGTGCGAGCGAAGGGACCACTTCTTCACGCCACCGGCGGAGGAGATCGTCGACGCCATATTGCGTTTCGCGTAAACTGTGAATGAAAAATAGACTCGTAAAAATGACGACGACGACGCCTCAGTCCTTCGGCTTCTTGAGCGCGTTGAACCGCGCCGTCAGGTCCCTGAAGTGCGTCTCCACCTTGTTCGGGTCCACCTGCGACATGTCCGGGTCCCCGAGCGGGTCCCCGGGCTTCGGCGGCGGCACCGGACCAAACTCGGGTTTCTTTTCACCCCCGAAAGCCGAATCAAAAGCCGCCGACTCGGACTCCTTCTCCCCGCCCGGCGCGTCCCTCTCCGGCGTACCCGCTATACCCGGCGGCGGCGACGGCTTCGTCGGGTCCGTCACCGGGGGCGGCTTCGCGGGGGGCGCCGCGGCCGACGGCGGGGTCAGGTCCGCGACGTAATCGTCGTCGGGGTGCACGGCTGTGTCCCCGCCTTCGGTTCCGTCGTCCTTGTCCTTTGACGGCGTCCCGGCGATGACCTCCGAGAGCGACCTTCCCTTGTCCATCCCACCCCCGCCCTGATGAACGCTCTTACCCGACAGAGAGTTCACGAGGAACCCCGGGGGAGGGAGCGGCGCGTTGCTGATGATCGCGGGCGGCTTGGCACCGGCGGGCGCGGTCGCGTTCGACGCCGCCGCTGACCCGTGCGCCACTGCGAGCG
>Ga0209631_10004227_pt1 | contig 15993 bp, 10 predicted proteins | sample COG_08_FD_184752 | JGI IMG/M metagenome (GOLD analysis project Ga0209631, IMG submission 184752) | Pelagic Microbial community sample from North Sea - COGITO 998_met_08 (SPAdes) (version 2) | ecosystem: Environmental > Aquatic > Marine > Neritic zone/Coastal water | place: Helgoland, sampling...
CATATTGTAAATTCTAACATACTCAAAACACCGCTATGGTGGAATAGCGGTGTTTGAGTAATTATTGAATAGGAATTAACCTATTACGTTATCGATCTGACAATGGTATTGTTGTGGACCAAAGTCCATAGCCATTTCCATATATACAGCTTTAGCAATTCTTGCGTTATCTGCTTGATCTAAGTCTCTAACGAACATTGTTCCATATCCTGGGATATTTAAGAATATTGGTTTAACGAAACTAAGGTCAACGATAAATGATTGCTTAGAACCTGCAATAGTACCTGCTGGTAAGAAGTCAGATAATGCTAGTCCGATTGAACCGAATGGTGTAACGATTGTATCAATGTCAACACCTCCAACATTTCTGTCTCTTGGTAGGATACCATAATTTACAGATCCAACTGAAGCGTTAACGAGTTCTTTGTTAAGATCCAACAACATTGTTGGAGATACAAAGAGAACTGGTTGTCTCATTGGTGCGCCTGCGTCATACAACGCTTTCATACCACTAGCTATGATGTCCCAGTTTAGTTTTTGTGCTGCAGGAGTTCCTGCACCATCATCGTTATTTACTGCAGTTCCGCCTGTTAGATCTTGATGTTCTTTCAAACCTCTCATCTGACGGTTGCCTGATGTACCATCGTTGTAGGAAGCATTGAATGCTGCCCACTCAACTTTTTTAGCTACTGTCTCTAATACTAATTCCATTTGATAAGCAAGCTCATCATTGATTGGGTTAGTTCCTGCTAAAGCTAATGCAGGATCAGAGTTTTTATAGTTGCCCGCTAAGTCGAACGGTACTATTTCTCCAGAAGCAGCTTGTGCAGTATAAGAAATCTGCGCGGCTTCATGGAATATTTGTAGAACACCTTGTTGTGCTGCTCTGCTTCTACCTGAATAATTAGGCGCGCCGCCTTCGTCATCAGGAGTTACTGCAGAAACTGCCGCATTGTCTTGTGTTTGGAATTGGAAGAATGTGCTGTTTGTAGCAACTCCGCCATTCAAACCACCTGCAGCAGCGAGTAGTGGTGTTCTATGAGGTGTTATTTTAAATAACTCGCCAGTAAAGTTGTTCACATCACTAGCGACTATTGGATTAGCACCTGATATTGCTGCCATTTTCTACGTCCCTTCTATTTGTAGTTAATTGGTTTATTGATTTTTTTGTTGTTCTTGTAAGGCAATTTTTGCCCTTAGACTATCTCTTACAGAAGTCTCTGGACTACCAATAACGTCTTGCATTTTCTGTGTCCAATCAGCAGGTTGTTGTGCAGATGAATTTTGTTGTATCTGTTCTAACTTACTGTCACTTTCAGCGATCTTTGCAGCAGCTACTTCGTTGTTCTGCTGTACCTGTGTATCGATGTTATAAGTGTCTTTAAGCCATTGACCTAACTCTGAAGTATCTGGTTTTCCGTCATATAGATCGAAAGCCATTTTACCTGTACCAGAGTTTGGATCTAGTCCAACATCTTTAAACATAGAAGTCTTTACGACATTCTTTAGTTCTTTATTCTCTTGCTCAACTGATTTAAGTTTATCCCTTAAACCTTTAATACCTTCGTTGGTATCGTTGCCGTCCATTATTTGTTCTCCGTTATCTGTCATTTGATAATCTCCATTTCTCACACAATTACACCGTTCTCCAATAAGGTGTGGTACATATTGGGAGTGGTTACAAAATTATTTTACATGTTGAATGGGCGCTGTAACATACGCATACAACACCTCTACGAATTAAATACGTGGTAAGGACGTAGGAACCCTTAACCAGAGTGATGATCTATTATTTACTTGGCGGATACTGTCAACGCCAATACAAATATTATAACACAAGATATGACCGTTATTGATTTTTTTCCTGTTTCTGTCAATATTATTTTGTAAGCGTCATTCCACCATGTCCATGACTTATCAGACTTGTAGTGACCTTTTTTATTTCTAGCTCGTACCCATTTAAACATTACTGTTCAACCAATCCAGTTATACCTGCTTGTGTAGCTGCTGCGCCACCTTCTTGTGTAAAGACTGTAGCTTGTTCTGCTTCAAGTCTTTCACGTACTTGATCTGCAACACCGTCTCCAAAGACTTCACTTTCTATAAACTCTGATAAACCAAAGATATCTTCTCTACCAGTAAACCTGCTAGCCAATCGTTGTAACCTAGGCAACTGTGTCTCTGCTCTAGCTGCTAACTGTTGCGCACCTGTACCTGAAACACCTGCACTAATAAGTCTTTGTGCCTGTTCTGTAGATATAGCAAAGTCTTGTTCTAAGAATGCACCACCAATTTGTGATACTTCAACTCTCTGGTTAATAATATCTGCTGATACATCTTCTGATATAAAGCTAGCAAATATAGCTTCGTCTGTAATATCTTCAGTTGTTGGAAATATATTAGGATAGTTGTTCACGTAGTATTGCTTAACAGCGCCAAACTGTGGAAACAATGAGTTGTATGCAACGTTAAGTCTTTCCTCAAATGTTCTAGGTGCTACATCATTTTCAAATAATGTTTGTATTTGATTGCCAAAGTAATCAGGATTCAGATTATAATCAGCTAATAAATTAGTGTAATCTTCATCAATCTTTATATAATCAAGTTCTGGTGTTGGTGTATCAATACGTAAAGTTTTACCATCTTCTCTAAATATTCCAGGGAACTTATCTTTATATGCTTGTGTAGTTCTCAATACACGTAATGCTTCTTCTTCGTCTCCTCCATTTGTATTAAACTCTTGTAAGAAACCTTCGGATAACTCTGGACCTAACCATGGGTAATTAGTTTCTGCGTATGCCTGTGCGTCAAATTCTTCTACTGGATCTCCAGGTACTTCTACAACTGGACCAGGTAAAGGTGGTGGATCAGTTTGTAGTCCTTGTAGTTCTAATTCTAATCTTCTACGTTCTTCTTCTAACCTTTTACGTTCTTCTTCTAGTGCTGCTTTTTCTGCTGCTAAAGGATCTATTAGACCATCTTCATCTGCTTCTTCAACAGGTGGTACTGTTGTTACTGGTGCGGTAAAGGCAGGTTCTGTTATTTCTCCTGCTGCTTCTGCTGCACCTGCACTAGCTGCTCTAATCTGTTCTAAAGTTTCAACAGTTGGTTCTTGCAGATTTTCTTCTGGTTCTGATCTAGGTGCTGATCTAGGAGGTGCCATTACGCCATCTATTAGAGGAGTAAGTTGTGCTAGTCTAGCTAAAATACTCATTGAAAGCTACCTCCGCCTGTTGCTCGTTGACCAGGTGTACCAAACTTACTTTGCATTCTTGTCTGTAATGTATCACGATATGTTTGTGTACCTAGTTTTGCAGCTTCCTCAAACGCTATATCTTCTCTTTCCTTAACGTCATTGGTAGCCATAAATCTTTGCCATGCTGATGAAGTCTCATCTGGTAATTGTCCAGTTACTGTATTCCATTGTTGTCTAAATGTACCTGAAGCAGTTGCATAATTCTTTACTGCTGTTCCTTTAAACTGTGTGTATTTGTTTTGGAATGTTTCCTCTAACTGTGGAATAAAAGTTTCGTTATACCAAGTTGGATTAGCTTCTGCTTCTTTAGCTATAGATTCTACATCATAGAACTCTGTTTGCCCAGGTCCTAATACGTTCTCTATATATTCAGCAATATCTCTTGTCTTCAATATCACATCAAAAGATTGTCCTGTAAGTACTGCTTGTACTTCTGGATCGAGTGTATATCTTATACGTTCGTTAACCATCTTATCTAAAATATTATTTAATTCTGTAGTGTCCGATATTTTACCTGACTGTAACAAGTTAGTGAGACCTGATACTACGTTAGGATTTATTGTTTGTACACCCCTGTTAACCATACCGTCAATAATAAGTTGTTGATTCTTAACAGATTGTTCTGCATATTTAGCAGGATCTGAAGCAAATAGTTCTGCTGCTTGTCTCTCACTAGGTGGTGTAGTTCTATACCAGTTAACACGTTGTAAATCTGCAGTACGTACTGCTTTACCTTCTAACGCATTCTCTATAGCTAATGCTAAAAAATCTAAGTTACCTTCATCATCTTCTGATAGGATCCAAGGACTATACTTTGCTTCTTCCTGTAATGCTTCTACTAAATGATCATAAGGTTCTGCACCTGCTTCTGCTTGTGAAAATAACAATTGGTTTGCATTGCCAAAATAAAAACTATTGTTGTACTCTTGTCCTGTAATAGCTGATGAACCTTCTATAACATTCATACCACTATCTACTACAACGTTTGCTACTAAGTTGTTCCCTGCTACTTTTTCTTTTACTGCGTTCCAATCTGATATCTCATAACGCCATGTAAATTTACCAGATGATCCCTCAAACTCTGGTATTTGTGCAACGAGGTAGAACTTACTACCAAATTCTGTAATTTCTTCCCATATCTCAAAGTCTTTAGATATAGTGTTTATAAGTTTATTTGCTGTTTTTTCTTGTGTCGCCATTATACAAACTTTCCGCTGAACGTTCTCTTTATTCTATCATACATGTCTGGCTCACTCACTTCATTATTTGCTGTTGGAATGTTGTATGTTTTTTCTAGTTTATCTTTTAGTTCTTGTTTGCTTTTTTCTTTTTGCTCTAATGCTTCTTTATATCTATTGTTTGTTGTTCTAAATCTATTGTAACCGTATGGACCTACTTGCTCTGGTGTCTGTGATTCAAACTCTTGTTCTTTATTTTCATCAACTTCTACAGTATCTACTGTATTCATAGGTGTATCTTTTTCTGGTTCTTTAACTTCTACAGTATCTTCTGGTGTATCTTCAATAACTTCTTCTTCGTCTGGTTCTTCTTGTTCATATATACCATCAAGGTATTCTCTTTGTTCTGCAAGTCTTTTAATAATGCCCTCTGATTGTTTACCGTATAACTCAACAGTTTTTGCATGTGCTTTATCAAAGTCTCCTGTTAACAAGTTACCTGTGATATGCGCGTGGTTTAATCCAGTCTTATTAAATGCTGTAATAACTAGATAATCATAAGCGCTGTCTTCTAATTGATCTTTTTCAAACTTACCAAATCGTTCTATAAACTTAGGTAAAGCTATATGTCGTTCAACTCTTGCATTAACAACTCTTTGTGTTTCTTTAAGATCTGCTTCAAACAATTCATTAGCTTTTTCTTCTGTTATCTCTTGTCCTATGAGGTCTTTTACTTCTTGTTTAGAACCACTTAATGTACCAGTATGACCATAACCAACAGTTAATGTTCCTACTATATCTGTTCCTTCTACATAAGGTACTGGTGGATATTGTGCCATGTCATCATATACGAAAAGCACAAGTTCTTCTTTGTCCTTAATGAACTCTATTCCACCTTCAGTAATCTCTAGGTTCTGATCAACCACTACTTGCCAACCTGGACATAGCGTCAACAGTACTAAATAAGTAGCTAAGATCATTACGTTCCTTTGTAGCTTGTTGTGTAGCTTGCACCTCTGCGCCTAATACAGCGTCAGCATACTCACTAAGTTTAGCGTCTGGTGTCTCTGGTACAACTAAAGTCTTGCTTGCACCTGGGAACATACGTTGTGCTAGATCATAATTCTTGTTATAATCTGCAACTGCTGTTTGATAATCTCTACTAGATTGTGTATAGAAGTCTGCGAATGCAACCATCTCTGCTTCTGATAATTCTCTGTTTATTCCAATAGCACCTAATGCACCATCAACTTCTGCCTTAATCTGTGTAGGACTAGGTTCTGTATATACCTGTGGTAGTAATGGAGGTCTCTTGTAAAGTCTTTGTTTTTCTTCTGATAAGTGTGTACCTATGTCAGTAAGTTCATAGTTAGAAGCAGTCATAGCTGATAACATTGCAGATTGACTTTTATCTCCCCATGTGCCTTGTTCAAAAAACCAGTCATCATAACTTAAATAACCTGCTTGAAGTAAGTCTGTTTGTACTTGCACACGTTCTTGTGGCAACATGTTAAAACCTATCTGTATATGATCTTGACCACCATATCTACTTGCTGCGTCTTCCGAACTAAGTGTTATTGTTTCTGCTGCTAAATCTCCAGGTGTAAGTTCTTTACCTTCTTCAAATACAGAAGCAAGATCAGGGTTTTTATAAACTGTATAACCTGGTGTAATACCACCAAATAATCCACCTACATTGTAATCGGTCTGTCCTAAAATAGCTTCTTTAGCTTGATTAACTATTGCACTATCTTGACTTTGTATAATAGTATATCCACCATCTAGTTGTTGTTCTGTAAGTGCAACTAATTCACTTTCTGAAACAGTTAATTGTTCTATATCTCCAGTAGCATTGTTAATCTTAGTTACTAAACCACCTGCTTCTTTAACAGTAAGAGGTGTACCTTTTTCATCTCTATCTTGTACGTATGAGTTGTATTCTCCACTAAATTCATACTTACCTGGCTCTCCAGTCATTATTGGTTCATACAATACTGTTGGCTCTGCTCTAAATCCTACTTTAGGTACTTTAGTTCTACCAGGATCTGTTTCTCTAAACTGTTGTACGCTTACTGATGGTGCGTCATAATTCTTTTTGTATCTATCGTAATCTTCTGATGAAAATAGAACATAACCTTTACCCCCACCTGGTTTAACAATTGCACCTATCTGCCCAGTTGTGTCATACCATTCGTCTAATTTACCTTTAAGAAATTCAAAGTATGCTTCGCTGTCTTCTCCGCCTGCTTCTACTCCTGCAGACATATCAAATCCCATAAGTATATCTTGTACTACGTCTAGTGGTGTATTTACTAACCATGGTTTATATTGTCCAGGAGAATATCCTTGAACAGGACCTTCTAATGGTGTTGAAGCTATAGCGTCATTTAAAGAATTTTCTAATACTTTTTTTGTCACTAGATTAGAACCTAAACCAGTTTGACCTTCTTTGTTTATGCTTTGATCAAATATTGATAATGCAGTATTTACTTTAGCCATAAACATACTGTCAGATACTCCCTCTTTAACTAAAGCATTTAATTCTTTAGCAAACTCTGAACTATCATCTAGTTGTCTCTGTGCTTTTATACTGTCAACAATTGCTTGTTTATATTCTTCTGTCACGCTTCTCCCTGCTGTACGGGCAAGTATGCACCGTATTCTAACATTGTATCATAATCGTACTCTAAATCCTCTAAGAACTGTGTCCTCTCTTGGAATAATGGCAATAATAAATTCTGTGCGATAACATAGAAATCTTCATTATCTCTTGATTGTTGACCTATAAAATCTCTTAATTGCTGTCTTTCAAGCAACATAGTACGTGATGTTCTCCAACCTGCAGACGATAATCCACGTCCTAGTGATTTCTTTTCTAGTATTTTTATGTAATCTAATACTTGTATTACTGCTTTACCTGTATCTGTATTTTTTAATTTAGAGTTCTTTTCCCAATTACTTAACTCTTTAAACTGGTCATCGAGTGTTCCTCTTTGTGGTAAACCAGGTATTGTAGAACCAAACCCTGGCAATCTTTGTTGCATTGTAGCTCTATGTACAGCTAATATTCTTTGACGTTGTTTAGCTTGAAATGGATCTGTTATATCAAATTGTTGTAATGTTTGTACTCTTTTGTTTTCCATTGCAAAAGCACCTAAACGTTGGTTACGTGTAGCAACCCATTCTTCTGGTGTCAATGGTTCACGTTGTTCGTTATATATAGACCTTGTATATGCTTCATAATCAAATGCACCACCACCACCATTAGGTACTGCATAAAATGCTGTTAAAGGATACTGTTCAAATAACTCTGGATTTTCTTTTTCAAACTGTACACCACGTTCATCAACAGGTCTAGGTTCTACAATTACAGACTTAGGTGTTGCTATATCTAGTGGGTTAAAACCATATTCATCAATAAAGTATTTAGTAGCAGAAAAGTTATCTCCTGGTGCAAATAAAAAGTTACCTGTTACAGGATCTTTAGGTGGTGTCTCTATAAGTTCTCTATATCTATCAGATAGTATTTGCATTGAATACATAGCACCTGCATTACGCGGATCTCCTATATCAAACCTAGGGTTTAATCCTGTAGGTCCAACGAACTGTGAGAATGCTTTTATCTTGGTTAAGTTCTTAGCAATACTTCTTGCTTTTTTTAAAAGTTGATCTTGTTGTTCTGGTGTCATATCATCTTCGCCGTTAGCTTTAAGTACACGATATACGTCAATAGTAGAGTTAGCAGCTATACGTGATAGCTCTCCTGGAGGTGCGTCTTCACTAAACATAAACATAGCTCTAACACCATTCTTTAACCATGCAGGCATACCTATTTCTTGTACTAAGTCTCCAGGTGTTTTAATTGTAGGTAAACCAAAAGGGAATAAAAACTTTTGTGTTTCTGTAAATTTAGGTGTTCCTTCTAAGAAAAATCCTGCAGGTATAGCTGCGGTTGGACCAATACCAGGTACAACTTCTAATGCTAAGTTAAGTGATCCTGCATAACCAGGTAGTCTCACACCAACATTCCTATCAGAACCAAACAAAGCGTCAGATACAAGATCATCTACTATAGGATAATAAAATACTTCTTCTCCTGTTGTCTCGTCTTCTGCTAGGAAACCCTCTCCCTCAACAGGACTAAATACATTATCTTTTCTAGCGTTATTAATAACTACTTGCCCACGTCTTGCTATCTCTGGGTTTTCTTTTAATAACTTAGTCCAGGTTGTAAGGATTTCTGCGTACGCTTCTCCGAATGGAAATATGCCTCTAAGGTTGTAGGTTATCTTACTACGTTTACTTAGATCGTATAGTAATCCTTGTAACTCTGATAAAGCAATTGATTTAGCAAAGTTATCTATGTACTGTGCGTCTATAAATCCATCATCAAAACCTGCTGCTTTATTTATATCGGTAAGTTCTCCGTCTATTTGTGCTTTTAAATCGTTAAATGCGTTTAGCAAAGTATCTTTTTCTTTTTCTAGTTCAGTAACGTCCATATCATCAGTAACTGCTTTATTGATAGCGTCATCTATTTCATCAACTTGTTTGTCATACTTACGTCTAGCTATCTGTAATTCTTGTACTTTTTTAGATTGTTCTTTAGTATTATCTATAAATGCTGTACCTAGTTTTGCGTCAGCGTCATTAAGTTCTTTGACTCTACGCTCAAACATATCAAGGTTAATTTCTACTTCTCTTTTACGTAACTTTTCTGGTGTAATACCAATGTCAGCTTTTATAGAGTTAAGTAGGTTTTCATTAGGAATGTTAGATTTTCTAGCACCTCCTACTTTAATTGTCTTTCCACCTTGTCTGTAAGTCTTACCTTCTAATAGTATTGATCTCATAGCGGGTGTCATACGTGGTAGTAAATCATATACTGCACGCCAGTATGCTTGTCTAAATACTGGAGACCTAGAAGCATTGTCTGTTCTTTGTCCCATTATGACATCAAAACTATTTTCTATAAAACGTTGTATGTATTTTTGATCATCTAATACTGTATCTTCAATAGGTGCAGTAACTAGATCTGGTAAGCTATCTCCATATTCTTCAACGATTGTATCGTAATATCTATTGACAGCTTTCTTTTGTGCCTTCTCATCTAGTTTTGTAAAGCTCTTACCAAAAGATTTAAACAAATCATCTAGTGTTTCAAAACCTATATCCTCTATGTCTTCTATAAGATATTTAGTTTCCCCGCCAACTTCTACTGTTTCTTTAACAAACTTTAGTTGTTCTTCTGTTGGATTGTTTATCCAAACACCATCAGATCGTTTTTGTATTTTATTTAATTTACCGCTTAACATCATGTCGAACAAGTCTTCATTACGTGTTCTATCTAATCGTAGTGGGAAAGGGTTCTTAGAAAAATCTATTTCATCAAACTCTAATCTGTTTATAAGATCGTTTAATAAGTCAACATCTTCATCAAATGCACCACCTGCAACCTGTTGTAACCTAGCTTCTAAAGATTTAGCATAAACATAACGACCACCTGCTGTAGTCATAATGTCTTCGTATCTTTGACCACCTTTTGCATACTCCTCTATAACAGCTTTAGCTCTAGGTGTTTTACCTTCTACCCATTCTTTTAAGACTTTTTCTCTTGCTACAGGATTATTCTTACCTCTAAACAATAACGTAAACAAATCATCTTGGTATATCTTAGATACTTCATTAGTCCATGCTCTTACAAATTTATTAGCACCTGCTTTATCTCCTGCGAATGCTTCACGTTTATCTAAAATGTCATAGTCATGTGGTCCCATCTTTTTACGGTACTTACTTTTTTGTTTTTTAAATCTCTCTGCACCACCGAATGCTTCGTCATTATTGTTAGCACCACGCATACGTGATGATCCTTGTTTCCATTCCAAACTTTCTGCAAGTGGATCTCCAAACAAATCTTTAAACTCTACATCTTTTTGTGTCCATTTCTTTGCTTGTTTAGCGTCTGCTTTTTTAAGCAATGATAAAGATAAGATACTTGCAGGTCTTGAAAAGATAGTGTCATATCCTTTAGTAAACATACGTAACTGTTCTTCTCCAACAACACGTAATAACCAAGCACCTCGTAGAAGAACTAATGGTTTCCAAAACTCTGTGTAGTACCAATCAGTACTTTTACCCATAATTCCTTTTTGCATTGCTTTAGGATATTTTTTAAGGAAGTCGTCCATACCTTTAGTGCCACCCATTTTGCTTCTTAATACAGACATAGAGTTCATAGCTTTAGCTAATTGTCCTGCGTCTGGCATAGGTATAGTTCTATTAATAAACTCTGTAGTTAAATGTGCGTCAGGTACTGGTTTCATTTTACCGCTTATAGTTATTGGAGACATCTTCATACCTGGTTGGTTTACATTCTTACCTGTATAAGCGTCTATGAAATACTTACGCATGTCATCTTGTGTCTCTGCAAATATACGTGTAAAGTTGTCAGCGTCCTGTTTGCTCACTTGGAAGTTATCTACTAAATCATCTCCAACTTCTTTAAGCATTGAAGTAGCAACTTGGAACAATCCTGCTTGGTCTCCTGGACGCAGTACTGCAGCTTGTCGTAATATCTTATCTTTACTATTCCTATTTAAGTCTGTTTGATCTAACCATCTTTTTACTTCTCCATAGCTTTTTTCTATGTTCTCACTATCTAAATACCTAAGTGGTAAATCTTTTGTGTAAGTAGAAAATATACGTGCTGCTCTACTATTGCTATCCATAAGAGAAAGTTTTGCTACTTTTTTAGCACCAAACAATTGACCAGTACCTTCTGGTACAGTCTTGCTAATGCTTTCTGCTGCACCACCTAAAAATCTACCAACTGCGCCTACTGTAGGTTTAGTAGTACCAAATGGTAAATCCTTAAAACCAATAGATTGATCTATAAGTTGTGCCATCTCTATCTGTTTATCAGCAGATGATTTAGTAAAGTCTTGTGTAATCTGCATAAACTTACTAACAATCTCTGGATCCTCTATACCTGTAATGTCCATAAACTTACTATCTGATGTAATGTTTGACATGTACTTAACAAGTTTCATACCACCTGGATCTTTTTGTAAATAATCAGTAACTGACTTAGATGATATAAACGGTAGCCCAAAACCACGCTCTACAATACCTAATTGTTTTAATTCTGCAGGTGTAAACTTTGTATCTACTTTTTTAAGCATTGATATTGTTTGATCACTTGCTCTTAACGTTTTAGCACTTTTTCTTGCTGCACCTATACCCATAGTTAAATAGTTAGATGGATCAAGAAACAATGCCTTGCCTGCGTCTAGTATTCCAGATACAACATTAAACCCTTTAGTACCTGGTTCTGTAACACCTAAAGCTACAGTTCTTCCTAACGAGATAGGTGTTTTAACAGTTTCTCCAGTTCCTAGTTGTGTTGATATATTGAACTGTCCGCTCTCCTCCTGCATACGACTATCTATATCTGTAATAGCTGAACCTAGTTGATTTTGTATTATGTTTTGCGCACGTGTGTTATCAAACCCAGACTGTACTAAATATTTATATTCATCGTAATATTTACTATTAGGATTTTCTGGATCGAATACTTCTGAATTAGGCAGTAAACCTTCTCCTAGATTTATTTCTTTACCTTGTGCTAAGTTACTAAATACTTGTTTAACTGTTGACTTACCTGATTGTGCATACGCGTCCCTAAAGGTTAAGTCTTCTGCATTGTCTCCAATAGTTGCAGCAATCATAGAGTTAATAGGTCTATCTACTGCTGTTCTGTATAAGTCTTCTAGTCCTAGTAAACCAAAACGTACCGCACCTTTAAGTGGATCAAATACTTTATCAACTAAAGTTTTCTTATTATTTTCTAAGACACGTTCTGATAACGTACGTAATACTTCTGCTTCTGGTTTAACTTGTAACATAGTTAATGAAGTAATAACATCAGGAGAAAAGTTAGGATATAACTGTGCAATAGTAGAAGCTCGTACTGCGTCTTCTTTAGTTACACTAGCTTTAGCTCTGTTCCATTGTGTTTTTCTACCCTGTAATTCTTTGTACAAGTCTTGTTCAGTTTTAGGGTTGTCATTATGAAATACACCCATAAATTAACCTAGTTGTGTTGGTGTTCTATTTATCTTTTGTTCTGCTGTTTGTAATAAATTTATAAGTTCTGGTGTAGGATTTATACCTACCATTGCTCTAATTAACATTAGGTCATCTGGTTCTAGTAAAGTACTTTCTTTTTGTTGCATACTTGAAAAAGTATTAATAGGAGTACCATCTCCTTGTCCAAATATTTCTCCTACGTTACCAGGCAAAGGTGTTATAACTCCAGGTTCTTCTGTTTCTATCTGACCTTGTCCTGCAGGTACAACTGTTTCTTCTTCTGGTACGTTTATGTTGCCTTCTCTAACTTGGTTTACAAGTGCTTTTTCTTCTCCTGCACTTTCAGTTACCATAGCACGTACCTCATCAATAGTAGGTGCAACACTATCTGTTCTTCTAGATAATTTACCAGGACCACTTACTGCAGCAGGTTTCTTAACGCCACCACGTCTTCCGTTTTGTCTGCTGCTATCAATAGCCATATTCTTCTCCTAAATTTTCTTGTGGTCCAAACATAATAATTATACCGTTGGGTATATATTGTACGACCATGCCCTGTGGAAATGGAGAAATCATTGTTTCAGGTTCTTCATTCTCTTTTAAGAAGTCTTCATAGTCGTCTAAATATTCTGTAGTTCTTTGCCAAATATCAAATAATGATGTCTCGCAAATATCTGCAAACTGCATGTTTGTATTCTCTTTTGGTTCAGGCATTATTGTCCACCTCCTAGTAATAATGATCTAATGTCTGGTGCAGGTCCTTGTGGTACTGCTAGTTCTCCACCCCCTAGATCCTGACCTAACAATGCTGCTTCTGGTTCTGGTATCTCTGGATCTTCTGCTGTGTAAAATTTATCTAAGATTTTTTGCATACTATTTGGGTTCTTGTATATCTGTACCAACGCCATAGTTGCTTTCTCGTCTCCCTGACTTGCTTGTATCTTTAATGTCTCGAACAATGTACGTTCTGCTTCGTCTTTAAGTATTCTATCGTTAATCTTTTGTACGTTATCTAGACCGTCCATGTTTTCTTGTAAGGTCTCTTTATCTATGATACCTGCTTGTAGTAACTGAAGTCCAGAAACAATTTTAGTAGGTTCATCAAAACCTGCCATGACACCATAGATACGTCTTGTCTTATACATACCTTTAATATCTGCTGCAGGTGTGTATTGTTCAGCATACGCTGTACCATTTAAGTAACCCGCCATAGGTTTTTTAGTTTGACCATTAAGCGCTTCGTCCATTTCTAAACGTTTATAATCTAGTTCTTCCATTGCTGTTTTAAGTGATAACTGATATTCTTTAACGTTTAGATCAACGGACGATAATAGTTCTTGCAACCCTCTACCTGTTACAAACGAGTTAGGGGATATAGCGTCATCGCTTACTGGATAGCTAGAACCAACACGTAGTTGTCTCTCTATCCTGTCAATCTGTGTAAACAACTGATACGGAATATTATTAGGTGGTTTCGATACTTGTGAACCTGGGCTTAGGTAGTTGACTGATAATCTACCACGCTTATAGTTACCGCTCTCTAGTTCCCCAATAATATTGGTTTCTGTGAATACACTATCTTCCATAGCAATAATAGATAAGACGTTAATCTTTGCCATTGCTGCCATCAAACCTAATACGTGATCATACTGACCAGTCAATCTGTCAAAGCTAAATCTCTTAGAGATAACAAACCTTGGACCTGATTTGAGTGGGTTAGGTGTATAATCTAAAATCTGTTTTGTGTCTGGTAAGAATACGTAAGTACCTTCTTCGTTGTAGTACTCAACTAATTCAACACCGTCAGCTAGTTGGTTATCCCAACTTCTCTGGAAACCGTCATGGTATTTAAACTTACTATAACCTGATGGGAACTGACTACTTTCATCAACCATTACTTGTGCTTGTGGATACATCTGCTTAATAACTGCAGTAGGTACAAGTCGTATAAGTGCTAGTTCTTTAGGATCTTGGTCTGGACCATAGTATCCTGGGTAGCAATCATAAGGATCGCGGAGTTCTGCATGAGGATACATGATACCGTCTGGAGACATCTTCTGTCTTATAATCCAAACACAAAAACCATAACCAGGTAACCAACGTGCAGCTTGTGGCATTTGCATATCCATCTTAGAGTTTTTGTCTAAGCTAGAAACAATACGTTCTAGTTTTTCTGCTTTACCTTTTGCTCGTTCGCTATCTGCATAAGAGTCAACTTTAATGTCAGGCATACGCCCTAGTTTTTGTGCAAGGTGTTCTAAACCTGAATTAATAAGGTTAGGGATTGGTAAGTCGGTGTCATAGTTTTTAGCGTCATTACCTAATAATGCTGCAATACCATTGCTACCACCATTCATTATAGAACGCACTCTATCACGATACTCATAGTGTCCACTATGCTCGTGCATGCCTTTTAAGTCGTCCGTCTTAATAAGTAGTTCGTCAGGTGTTAACATTTACCAAAAAACCTCATTGTGTTCGCTTTGCTTGTAATAGCTATAAGATGGAGTATAGTCACTCTCAACTTCTGATAACATGATTTTTACGTTTGTGCGTATACGTTTCATTGGAAACCAACTTGCCATAACTAAGTCAGTTTTAGTTTTTACATTACGTGAATTAGAAGCACCCGCTTGTGAAAAGTATAACAACTGTTGTCTAAGGATATTTACTTTACGTTTTGTTTGTGCGTCTGCCCATGGTAAATTCATCTTCTGTTGTTCATACATACCTACCATACTGGTAACACCAAAGGTCGGATCCCATTTATTTTTATACGTCTGATGTCCTTCTAGTCGTACACCATGTGCTGCTGCCCAGTTTCTAATTTCTCTATCTTGTCCAATAGCACGTTGAAAACCATTCTCCTCTATTACCCAATGACTTAACCAGTATTTCTCATACCATTCTTTCATTAGGTTATGTGCTTTTTGTATACCACCACCTTGGTCATTCTTGACATCAACTAGCCATACTTGTTGCGTTTTTGCATTATACGCCCAAAGCACCGCTGCTTGATACCCCGTACTTGCGGGATCTAACCCTGCAATCAATGCAGTATGAGGAGGTATATCTCCTAGTTTTCTTGATGTATCTAAACACGCGTCTACACTCTCTGCTGTAAACAAACTCATGCCGTCAGGTATAGCTTTATTCAGGTATACCATTTCAAATATATTTCTACCACCTGTTGTCTCTGCTGAAGCTAACTGTTCTATTAACCACTTATGTGTACGTTTTTCTGCCCATAACATGTGTGGTGCATGGTCTAAGGTTTCATCTTCTAGTGGTATTTCTAAATCATGCGCACGGTCTACAATAGATTCCCATGCTTGGTTCTCTAAGAGATGATGGTAAAGATCGTCTGGGTGTTGTCTTGATCCAATGACGACCATTCCTGTATGTTCCTCTTTACGTGACTGTAACGTTGTTGTCCACCAGTTCCTGGTGTTTTCTCTAGCACTTGGTTGC
>Ga0209631_10004228_pt1 | contig 15989 bp, 31 predicted proteins | sample COG_08_FD_184752 | JGI IMG/M metagenome (GOLD analysis project Ga0209631, IMG submission 184752) | Pelagic Microbial community sample from North Sea - COGITO 998_met_08 (SPAdes) (version 2) | ecosystem: Environmental > Aquatic > Marine > Neritic zone/Coastal water | place: Helgoland, sampling...
TGAAAATGCTAACTTAGCAAAAGAAATAATCAGATTAAGAATAGAAAAAGCTTATTTAAAAAGGTTAAACCCTGGTCAAACAAAAGCTTTTGTGTCACTTATAAGTTTCATGAAAGATCCTCAAGATTATGATGGAGCTGTTCTTAAAGGTTATGCTGGTACAGGAAAAACATACCTCATCAGCAGTGTAGTAGACTTCATGAAAAAAGCTTATCCAAACAGAAAAGTGGCAGTCACGGCCCCTACAAATAAAGCAGTGAAAGTATTATCAAATGGAATTCAATTTAAAGAACAAGGAGTTTTTAAAACTGAGCACAATACTAATACTTCAATAGACTATGGTACAATACATTCTATACTAGGATTAAAAGAATCAGTATCAAATACAGGTGAAAGAAAATTTGTTATTGATGACAAAAAAAATAAAATTAGTGAATATAGATATCTTGTTGTTGATGAATCATCTATGCTTAATGATGAGTTATATGATTTAATAATGACACATAAACCAAGCAAACTGCAAGTAATATTTATGGGAGATCCTGCACAGATCCCTCCTGTTAATCAAGAACACTGTTTACCATTTCGTGATGACAATCAAGATAAATTACTTAAGTTAGAACTCACTGAAATTATGAGGCAAAAGGGAGAGAATCCTATTATTGATTTGTCATTTCAAATTAGGGAAAACTTAGAGCAGAAAAATCCTACAGGCACTATTCATTCAGATGTAAATATTTTTGATCAAGGAGTTTTAGTACTAGATTCTAAATTAGATAGAAAAAGTCTTAGACCTTTAATCAATGAGTTATATAATCATCCTAATTATACAAAAGATCCTAATTATATAAAAACAATTGCTTGGAGAAACAAAAGTATTGATTACTTGAATAGCATAATTAGAGAAGAAGTTCATGGTAAAAATCTAGATAGATTTGTTAAAGGAGAAAAGCTTATAGCAAATCAAGCTTTATTTAGTGAAGGGGAATATGGTGGTATGGAACTTAAAGCTAATACTTCTACAGAATTTGAAATTTATGATGTAAAAATTCAACCACATAAATTTAAAATTTATGAATTTGGTAAGAAAACTGGAATGTTTCCTACCTATGTGTTTGATTGTGAAATTTATAAGATATCAGCTAAAATAGAAGGTGATGGAAAGCCAATTACTATTCGTGTAATTACAGAAGAATACATGGAAGCATACAATACCTTTTGTAATACTTTAAAAGCTTCTGCAAAAGTTGCAAGGAATTCTAAACTTTGGATTGATTATTATACTGCTTGTAAGTTCAATCATAATGTAAGCTACGGTTATGCTATAACAGCACATAAATCTCAAGGAAGTACATATGAAAATGTAATTTTTATAGAGGAAGATGTAGACTTTAATAAGAAAACTGTAGAGAGAAATAGAATTAAATATACTGCATGCACTAGAGCAGCAGAAAAATTAATAATGTTAAGAAAAAACCAATAATATGAAACTATTTATAATAAGTATAATTACATGGTTATTTAATCTTACAGGAGCAACTCCCGTAGAGCCAGTTAAAAATGATAAAGAAGAAATAAAAGTTGTAAAAATCCATGAGGTCTTAGGTACAATGTATAATCCTGTAACATCTCAATGTGATGCAGATCCATTGATTACTGCAGATAATAGTAAAATTAATTTAACTAAATTAGCAAAGCAAAAGATTAGATGGTGTGCATTGTCTAGAGATTTATTAAAACGTTGGGGTGGCCCATACAATTATGGAGATACTTTAAGAGTACATCATCCTGATCCTAGAATCAAAGGTCTATGGGTTGTTCATGATACTATGAATAAAAGGTGGAAAAAAAGAATAGATTTTTTAGTAGCATCTAAAAACAGTAATATTTTTCCTCATAAAACACATAGCATATTAATTAGTAACACAGATTATTATATTGAAAGATGAGTAGATACATAAAACAATTAGAAAACGGTAAAGAAATTGCTTATGGATGGGATCATGCAACAGGATATTTCTTTCAAGTATTTGATGTAGAAGATGAAGAAGATATAGAAAAAGATTATCTTCTTATAAATGAATGTTCAACATTTACTAGAATGAGTAATAGTAAAATGCTAGAACTTATGGATATTTATAAACTTCCAGAATCTCACATAGAACATGTAGCTATGGATTTACCTATAAAATAATGATAAGTAATGTAACTAGAAAAAGTATGATTATAAGACCATCAGGCCGGAGTACAGACTTTATAAGTCCTAGCTTTGGTCATGGTTGTCTTTATAATTGTGCTTATTGCTATATGAAAAGACATAAGCCAACAGGCTTAACAATTGCAGACAATAAAAGTGTATTAAATATACTTACAGAAATTAATAACCATGCTTGGTTTGATACTACAAAAAAACCTAATCAAACTCATAGTGAATATGTTACATATGATATAAGTTGTAATGAAGATTTTGCTTTACATGCTAAACACCATGAATGGGAAAAAATATTTGATTTTTTTGTAGAGCACCCTAAAGCAATGGGTTCATTTGCTACAAAGTATGTTAATAAAAACCTTCTTGATTATGATCCTAAAGGTAAGATTAGAATTAGATTTAGTCTTATGCCTCAAAAATGGAGAAAGATATTAGAACCAGATACATCTACTATATTTGATAGAGTTAAAGCAATTAACAACTTTATAGAAGCTGGTTATGATGTTCATATAAACTTCAGTCCTGTTATAGTAAATAATGACTGGTTAAAACAATATAGAATTTTATTTGAAGGTATTGATGGTTTTGTAGATAATAAATACAAAGACAGAGTAAAAGCTGAAGTAATATTTCTTACACATAATAAAGATAAACATCAATATAACTTAGATAATTATTTACCTGGTGAAGAATTATTATGGACACCAGCAAATCAAGAAGATAAAGTTTCTCAGTATGGAGGAACTAATATAAGGTATAAACATAATCTTAAAAACCAATACATAAAAGAATGGACGGCTTTACATGATGAAATTATTCCTTGGAATACAATTAGATATATATTTTAAAACTAAAAATTATGATAACTTATTTAAAATGGTTACTAGAAAAACACAAGTACGGTAAAATTAAATTCATATTATTCTTATTTGGAATAACACAATGTTTTTTATTAACAGAAGAACTCTATATAGAATATGCACAATATGATATGCCACTGTTACCCCTTATAGGAGGTTACGTTGCTTTATATGGATTTACAATAGGCATAGCACTACAACCTTATAGTATATACAAAGACATAAGAAAATTTAAAAGATGATATTATTAGGTTTAGTATTAGTAATCCTAGCAGGTATAGCAAATGCTGTGATGGATAAAATACAGTTCCATTGGCACAACTCAATCTTTGCCAATGGAACTGAATATAAAGAACAGTTTTGGAACCCAGCAATAAGTTGGAAAAATAAATATAAACCAGGACTAGAATCTTATAAATATGAAAAGTTTAGATTTTCATCAACCCTATTAGTATTTCTTACAGATGCGTGGCATTTATTTCAAATGGTACATACTTTATTCTTATTTGCAGGTATCTCTTTAATAGCATACTTTTGCAATAGTTTTTTAGAATTATTCCTATATGTTTTATTATCTAGAATATTATATGGTCTATGTTTTGAATTATTTTTTAAAAAATTGTTAAGCAAAAAAGAATGAACAGAAAAGATTTTCAACTGATATCTACACATCCTATTAAGAAATCAGATTTAGGATTTCACGGGAATTTATTTGGAGGAAAACTATTAGCGTGGTTAGATGCAGCTGGAGCAGCATATGCATCCCAAGTATGTGATACACCAAGAATGGTAACTTTAAAAATAGATGAGTGTTTATTTAAAAGAGTATCTAAAGAAGGTCAACTTCTAAAAATATACGGTAAGGTTCATGCGTTTGGAAATACATCAGTAACCCTGTTGTTAGAATGCAGAGCTCACAATGTATATACCGGTAAACAAATATCAGTACTAACAACTAACATAAAGTTTGTTAGAATAGATGAAAGCGGTGATGCTATACCAATATCTGATAGAGTTAAGAATAAACTAAATCAAAACAAAAATGATTAATAAGTGGAAAAAAATATTATCATTAAAAGAGTGGAGCTTTATTACAGAGGAAATACTACCTGAACAAGTTACTTATGGGGATTATGTTCCCCAAAAAGATAGGTACTTTATAGGGATAGAAATAGACAAAGAAAATAAGATAGGTACAATCTACCACGACAGAGAATTAACAGAAGCAGATATAATACATGAGCTGCTGCACGTTAAGCACCCAAATAAAAGCGAGGACTGGATAAACAAAACAGAAATAATTTTAAATCAAAACAAATAGTTATGCCAGATATTAGTATGTGTAAAAATGAGAAATGCAATTTCAAAGAGGACTGCTACAGATTTACAGCAACACCTTCTGAAGTTTATCAAACCTATGGAGATTTTAACTGTAAAGATAAAACAAGCATAGATACATTCTTTTGGGAAAATGGTAAACCAAGTATTAACCCTGCAAATAAAAAAGATGAAGATAAGCATACATAAAATAGACTCACAACTTTATCTATTACCGTTTGTTAAAGTAACCTATGATAAGGTACTTAACGGTAGTTATGAATTGATAATAGGATGGTTTAACATTGGACTATCTTTATTTTATAAACCAAAACAAAGATAAATAAAGTATACGTATACGTTTACAAAAAATTAAAAAAGTATACATATATGTTTACAAAAGAGATTGCATTTATTAAACCAAAACAAAGATGACTGAAGTAGTAATATTTAGCTGGTGTTTAGCAATAATTATAATATTTTATGCTGTAATTAAAAAACGCATGGATGAGTGAATTAAAATACATAAAGAAATGATTAACAGTGGTAAAGAATGGGATTGGATGTATAACTTAATTAAAAATGAAAAAGAAATGGCAGAAGATAATAGAAATGAAATAAAAGTAAAGCATCCTGATTATGGACATGTTATATTTCATGGTGCAACAGCACGGCAAATAGAAGTATTAGAACACTTTGAATATAATTGCACATTAACAGATGACGTTTTAGCACAAAATAAAATGCTAGGAGATATGGTCAGAGATCGTGATAAAGAAATAGAAAGTTTAATAAAAGCTATAAAAGCTTATGAGAACAAAGCTAACACACAATAAATATACTTGTGATAAATGTGGAGAAGAATTACCAAAAGAAAAAGTTGCTACTTTGTCCACCAATTTTACACCAACAGGTATTGTGGGGTATAGACAAGGAAACATGGGTGTAAAGCACATGTGTAGTTATTGTAAAAGAACATTTGAAATGGCATTTAAAGGATTCTTCTCACATTATAATAAAGTAATAAAAGAATATGAGCAAAGGTAGAAAGAAAGGTAGTAAGAATACTGTAAAGAATGCTTCTAAAATAATTAGAAACAATGAAATTAAAAGATGCTGCATATGTTCATCAGAATATGTAGGATATGGAAATAATGCTAAACCTATTAAAGAAGGCAGGTGTTGTAATGAATGTAATTCATTTAAAGTTGTACCAGCTAGAATAGACATTCTAATGAATAGTTTGAATATTAACAATTAGATGTTAAAGAAAAAGTTATATATAAAAAAAAGATGGTTGAGACATCTAATAAAAGTAACTAATAAAATTACATCTACTAAATACGTTAAAAAATATGAGAGATAAATTAATAAATGTAATAGAAAAACATGGTCTATGGTTCTTTTGTTTGTGGTGTATATTTATAGTAATTGGAGCAACTACATTAAAAACAAAAGACTCTAATCTAGATAATACTTCTAATAATTTTATAGATTGTGAAGAAGTGTTAAGAGAGAATCAAATATTCTCCTCTATGTTAGCAGAAATAGAAAATGAACCAGGAGGTTCTGAAATTCTAAAAAAATTATGGGATGAACACAATAGATGATAAACATTATAGAGCTCTTATAATGGGGTTATTAACTACGCAACTATGGCTAGAAGTACAAGATGATCTTAGAGGTACTAAAATATACCGGCAAGACATTAAAAGATTGTTAAATCAATTAGAAAAGAAAATGGAAAAGCTTTTAGGTCCTGAGTTTGTTGAGATATACCAACGTGATGAAAAAGACTTCCGTGTACTAATGGAAAGAATAAATGACATTGCAACGTGGACATCTAATGCCAAGTTTGAAAATATTTTAGACTTAGGTAGAGCTCTTAAAGAAAATACAATTAAATTTCAAACAAATGGAAAAAATTAACATAGATTTAAAAAATAAACCCACTGAAGTTTTTGTAGTTAAAAAAACTCCTAAAGGTTATTTAGTTACAGCAGAACCATTTAAAAAAGATGAAGAACCTAAAAAAGTTTTTCATGTAACAAACAATAATGTTATATTGAAATAAATAGCATTGTTACTATCATAACACCAACAGAAGCTATCCAACCAGTCTTAAGTAATTTCTTTTGAGTTTCTTGCTTAGCTATAATATTATCACGTTTAATAAGCTCTTTGTCTTTTAAATCAATAATCTTATCATGCTTAGATATTATGCTGTCTTTAGATATTATAATTTCATAGTTAGCAATTATAATATCCATTTGCTTATCTGTTATTACAGTTTGATTAAATAACTCTTGTTGAGTAAGTTTGAGTACAGTATCCAGTTCATTGGCTAAAACCACCTTTAGAGCTATCTTTTGCAATTCTGCAGTAGTATAGCATGTCAAAGAATCTTTACCAGTTTGACCGTATGATACTGTCCAAGTCATTGTTAGAACCAGTATTAATGTCTTTATATATTTCATGATAAATATGTTTTACTTTGATTTTGGAAGATGCAATGCTGTCATTCTCTATATGCAATGAGTCAATCTCAAGCTGAAGAGAATCATTAATCAGCATTTGTTTTTGGATTAAACTATCCCATACAGCAATTTGTTGTTCTAATTTATCAACCTCTTTAACATGGGAGTCCACCACAGACGGATGGCTCTCCCATATATTAAAGAACATAAATAAACAAATAACAATAAGTAATATTGCTATTACAAAGTTTTTAGATATTTTCACTTCTTTTTAGTAGGTGTTTTTTTAAAAACTTTTTCAAAACCAGAAATGCCAAAGCAGCCCAGTACTAAAAGCAAAAAGGAATTGTAAACAAACTCTTTAATTACTAGATCTTTTCCTAAATATCCAGTAGTTAAATCAACTAACATGGTAAAAACCATAATAGCAAATGCAAAAAAACCTATAATAGATTTTTCATTCCAATCATTGTCATCTTTAAAGATTTCAGTAAATTTTGATAATTTCATAATATTTTATTTTGTAACAGTTAATTATGCAAATATAAACTTTTTAAATTAAAAACTTATGCCCAGCTATAGAAGAGCCATTAATAGGCAAAAATTATATCAATTAGAAGAATACTTGTTTAGATTAGGAGAATATACAGACAGTTTTGAATTTAAAGATTTAAAAAGTCTACAACAAAATAACATATTAAGAGAAATTGCTTATATAGACATGGCTATTGGTATATTTAGAATGACTTTTAAAGGAGATAACCAAGAACAAGCTGTTGTAGGATGGCAAACAAATAATCCTAATGAAGCAGATGGTTATTTTAAATTATATTATTTTTCTTGTATGAAAGTTGCTTCAAGTTGTACAGGAATTGATGCAACTAAAATAAGTGCTATATGTGCAGGAAGAAGATACACTAGTAAAGGTTGGAAGTTTAAACTAAGATCTGACTATGAAGAAAATGATGAGCCTATAGATTATAGTCTAGATAGACCATCTTTTGAAATTATAGAATACTAAAGGCCTATTCATTTACTACCACCCATTCTTGATATAAAGAATTGTTTGTGGTATTGTAAATATTAGGTTAATTAAGTAACTTGTGCAAGCCCATGTCAACCAGGAACTTAAAAACTAATCAAATTATTATGGCAAAAAAGAAACAAATGCTTTTGCAAATGGAAATGTTTGATGAAATGAGCAGAAATAGCTTATCACCTAATCAATATTATGTAATGTGTTGTATCAGAGATTCTGTTACACCCGTTAAAGTCAACTTACATATGGAGTTAAGAACTCTTAAAACAGAAGGTTGGATTGATAAGGTTGAAAACAAACATATTTTATTACCTAAAGCCGTATCACTTATTAGTGTTATTGAGAAATTATTCTCAATACAAAAAAAGAAAACTACCAAGCAATTACTTGGTGAAAAATCAATGGAGAAAATCCTAAAGTATAATGAGATATTTCCTAAAAAGAAATTAGAATCAGGAAGAGCTGCAAGAAGTGCTCCTAAGAATGTAGAAAAAGCATTCAGATGGTTCTTTCAAAATCATGATTACAGTTGGGAAACAATATTTAAAGCCGCTAAAATCTATAGAAATGAACAACTAGAAGACAACAATGACAAGTATTTAAAGACTTCACAATATTTTATACGTAAAAATGAAGAAAGTAGATTAGCTGATTATTGTTATTCTGTAGATACGGATGGCTTTGATGGAGAAAGAGTAGAAATGAATCACACAATTACAATAGTATGATAACAAAAAGATTACACAGCTTTATGCTAACAATTGGATTTAGTTTAATTGCTTGGCTTATTGTAAATACTTTTATAATAAATATAAATATTTTTCAATTTATTATTATAGAAATATTTATGGCCTTTATGGAAATTTTCAGTACCTTTGTTAAGGTCAAGACAGGTCTTGAAGAAGACTCAGAATCAAGTAATTAATCTAAATGAATGAACCAACTAAAGGGAAAACTTATCCCTGGAAAAAACAAAAGAAAGCTTATGATGAAGCTTTAAAATATGTATACAATAGAAAACAAGGTACAGTAACATCATTTAAAACACCTTGGGATAAACTTAATGATGCTGGAGTTAATGGATTAGAATGGCATTCTATGACTGTTATTGGTGGAAGACCTGGTACAGGCAAGACACTGATAAAAGATCAGATAATTAGAGAATCATTTGAACATAACAAAGGTCATACAATTAACATTCTAGAATTTTCACTTGAGATGGTTGCACGTGCATCTAAAGTAAGAGAATTTTCTTCTGTATTAGGTAAACCTTATAAGTACATATGTAGTGCTTATGAAGATAATAAATTATCTAAAGAAGATTTTGATAAATTGTATGCTCACTCAAAAAAAATGTGTGATGCTGACAATTATCCTGTTGACATTGTAGAAACTGCTCCTACTGTAACACAGTTTATAAATATTATTAAACAGTACATGGAAAAAGATTCTACAATGCATCAAACAACAAACAAAAATGGAGAAAAAACTACAGTAAAAACTTATGTTAATACCATAGTTACTCTTGATCATTCTTTATTATTAAAGTTATCTTCTAATGAGAGAACTAAAACAGACATGTTATATAATTTAGGTGAGGCTATTACAGCATTAAAAAGAATATATCCAATTGCGTTTATTATTTTGTCACAACTTGGAAGGCATGTAGAATCACCTGAAAGAAATGAAAATGGAAAATATGGAAACTATATATTAGAAACAGATCTTTTTGGTGGAGATGCTTTAATGCAACATGCTGACATGGTAATAGGTATAAACAGACCAGCTAAAAAGAATATTAAATTTTATGGCCCAAATAAAATTCAAATAGCTGATGAATCTGTGCTTGCCTGGCACTTTATTAAATGCAGATCTGGAAATACAAGATTAAGTTTCTTTAAAGCTGAGTTTGAAAAAATGGAGGTAAGTGAAATGGATACTCCGCCTATGCAACAAAATTTATCTACAACTTAAAAATTAATTAATGACACTTTCAACTAAAGATCTTGGTAAAAATAAGCCTAACAAAGCTTTAGAGTCAAGAGAAAAAATTAAAAAGTTAAAGGAAAAACACATACCTTTATTTAAAAAAGAAGGTGTGTCTAATCCAAAGTTTATACCAAGAATGGCATATAAACACAATGGAGAACTCATCATAGGTTTCTATGAAAGAGATGTTTATGGTGGTGTTGATATATACACTGAATTTGTAAGCAGAGATTATACACCAGAAGATAATCAAAGAAGATTATATAAATGGTTATACAATGCAGAATATGCAACAGAATACCCTTTATCAGATCCACATGCAGCAACAGGAGATAGAAGATATCTTATACCAGTTGAAGAACTTATATGTGTAGCTGATTTTCATAAAGAAAAAGATATAAGAGAAACAGAAGAAGAAAACGATGAAGTTCCTTTTGAAGCTATGCCTGACCCAGGTTCTGACGTACCTTATGCAGATATGACTCTTAGAGATTTTTGTGCTATTGAATGGAAACAACCTGTAAGTCAAAAGAAATGGCTTAATACTTTAATAACAAATACGTTTAATAAATGACGGAAATTAAATTACCTATGAAAAAGGTCAAGGCTGCCTCACAAAGCCCTAAAAATCTAATCATATTTTCTAAACCCAAAGTAGGAAAAACTTCTTTATTAGCTGAATTAGAAGATGCTCTTATTATTGATTTAGAAGAAGGTTCTGATTATGTAGATGCTGTTAAAATTAAAGCAAAGTCTGTTGAAGACATAAAGAAAATTGGTACTGAAATTTTAAAACAAGACAGGCCTTACAAATATATTGTTATTGATACTATAACAGCCTTGGAAAACATTTGTATTCCTTATGCAGAAATTTTATATGCTAAAAAACCTATGGGTAAGTCTTGGTTTAAAAAGGCACCAGATGGTAAATCATATGATCTTACCAGTGGTAAACGTCAATACGGCAACATACTAAATTTACCTAATGGTGCAGGTTATGCCTACTTAAGAGAAGCTGTAACCAATATGATTGAATATGTTAAAACATTAGCTCCTAGAGTTATACTTGTTGGACATATTAAAGACACTTTATTAGAAAAAAATGGAGCTGAATTTTCTTCTGCAGATTTAGATTTGACAGGGAAAATTAAGAGAATATTGTCATCTCAGTCTGATGCAATTGGTTATTTATATAGAAAAGGTAACCAGAATATTCTTAGCTTTGCAACTTCAGATGCAATATCTTGTGGTGCAAGACCAACACACTTGCGTAATCAAAACGTTGTAGTAAGTGAAATGACTGACAAAGGCCTAGTAACACACTGGGATAAAATTTATATTGACTAATTATTAATTACAAATCACAAAAAAAAAGAAAAATTATGGCATTAAGTACAAAAGATGTTAAGACAGGAGAAGCTGGTGGAGGTTTAAAAACTATTACACCAGGACAACACAAACTAAAAATTAATTCTATTGAGTTAAAAAGGTTTAGTTTCATGGAACAAGATCAAGGTTATTACTTTATTATGAATGTGGAAACAGAACCTATAGATGGTTTTGAAGGTTTCATGATTGATGTAAATGATCCAAGTAAAGGAAATTATGCAGGTAAAGTTGGTCAAGTAAAAGCTAATAAATTCTTTTATAAAAATGGTACTACTAAAGGTGGTATAGAAATTAATAGAGATACTGAGCTTATGAAACAAATTAAAAAGATTTGTTTAGCTACTAATAAAGCAGAATGGTTTGAAAACGCTGATGGTAAATATGACACTATTGAAGCAATGGTTGATGGATTTAACACTGATGCTCCATTCAAAGATGTATTTCTTAACATGACTGTTGCAGGTAAAGAGTATCAAAAAGCTAATGGTCACATTGGTTATGATATGTTCTTACCTAAATTAAGTAAAGGTCTTGTTGCTATGGAAGCAGCTGATGCTAAGCTTAGTAAGATTATGCCTTTTAATGAGGCTGATCACTGGTCAAAATATGTAGCTGAACCAGTAGCAGAATTTGGTGATGCGGGGGAAACTACTCCAGATTTATCAGGTGCTCCTGATTTTGAACTATAGTATTTTTAAATATCAAATAATAAAAGGAGGTTAGTAGCCTCCTTTTTTATTCTAAAATAAATCATATGTTAAGAACTAAAAATTTAATACTAGACTTAAAAGAAGTTCCAAATACATGGATTTTTGAATACTATTTAAAGTTACCTGAAAAGTTAACTGGTCAAGATATCAAAATGAAATCAATATGGAATTTAAATGATAAAGATCCTTCCTTCTTTGTATACTTTTCTAAAACTTCTCAAAAATATAAATTCAAAGATTTTTCTGCAGATAAAACAGGTGATGGTGTACAGTTAGTAACAGACATGTTTAATTTAAGCAGAAGGTTTGATGCTGTATGGAAAATCATACAAGATTATAATGACTATATAATGAACAACGGTTCTTATAATGTAGAAGAATTTAAAATTAGAGCTAAGTATCAAGTGAAAGAATTTACACTTAGAAGCTGGAGTAAATCTGATGAAAAATTTTGGATGCAATATAGAATAAGTTCTAAGCTCTTAACTAAATATAATATAGAACCTTTAGATAATTATACTTTGAAAAAAGATAATGCTAATGATCAGTTCACTGTTAATGGTGTTAGAATATACGGTTACTTTAAAGAAGATGGAACTTTATATAAGATTTATCAACCAATGAATTCAAAAAAGAAATTCTTAAAAGTTAAAGATTGTATACAAGGGATTGAACAACTAACATTTTCAGTACCATACCTTGTTATTTGCAGCTCAATGAAAGACGGATTAGCTTTTAGTAAATTAGGGTTTAAGAATGCTGAATTTATAGCTCCAGACAGTGAGAATAGTTTACTACCTGAAAAAGTTATTAATCAGTTAAAAGAAAAATATCAAAAGATATGTACTCTTTTTGATAATGATGAACCAGGTATTAAAGCTATGATAAAGTATAAAGAGCAATATGATATACCAGGAGCTCATTTAAAAGTAGAAAAAGATTTAGCTGATTGTGTAGCAACACACGGTATAAATAATACTAGAGAATACATTTACCCGGTTCTTACTAAAGCATTAACAGGAACCATAAAACAATTACCATGAGATTTGTATCAATAGATAGCAGTTTAGCTAATACAGGAATTGCAGTAGGAAATGTAGGTCCCACTGGTATTATAACAATAGATTATATTAAACTACATAGTACATCTAAAAGTAAGCATAAGCAAATACGTGCAAGTTCTGATGCTATTCAAAGATGTAGAAGCACTTGGCAATTTATTAAAGAAATAATAAATAGTGAAAAGCCTAATGTAGTATTTATGGAAACACCGTCTGGATCTCAGTCTTCAGCAGGAATGAAAAGTTATGGAGCTACATGCCAATTAATAGCTTCTATAGAGCCTGCTCCAATAGAAGTTACTCCAATAGAAGTTAAAGTTGGTTCAGTAGGTGTTAAGACTGCTTCTAAAACAGACATGATTGAATGGGCCCATAAACTATATCCAAATGTAGAGTGGTTTTGGCATGCCGGTAAGAAGCAAGCTAAGAATGAACATATGGCTGATGCTATAGCAATAGCTTATGCTGCAATTAAAACACAAGAATTTGAAAGATTAAAAAGTTATATGGCATGACAATAGAAGAGTTAACAGAAAAATATAAAGAGAAACTGAAAGACAATGATTTGTTTTCAGCAAGAAAAGTAGACACTGTAAATTATGATCCTCATCCTTATACTGTTGGAGCACAACATGTAGCTCATGCTTCAGAAAAAGGTGGGATGTTAGATAAAGAAACACTAGATGAAGTAACATGTGCAGCAAAAGGTTGTACATTAACTTATGAAGAACATAAGTTTGACACGGTTATATTTTTATCATTAAAAAGAAATGGTACCAATACTGAAGCAAAAAAAGCCTTAGAATTAATTAAAGATGATATGATTAAGGATAATATTGATGGTTTAGTAATGGTAGAAACAGAAGAAAAATTTAGAATAGATGAGAAATAAAAAAGATTTAGCAGTAGTAATGACACTACTAAGAGATAACGGAGTACACTATGTAGGATGTTATTATTCAGGAGGAGGCGACTCTGGTGAAATAGAATCAATTGCGTTATACGGTCCTTCTTTTGATAAGAAATATGAAATGGATGAAGTTGATCTTGATTATGGAGAGGAAGGTGATGTGGATTATAAACTACCTCAAGATATTGCCACTTATATTGAAGATGTATTTTATGATCAACATTTAAATACTATAGAAGATTGGTATAATAATGAGGGAGGTTATGGAAGTATAGTAATGTGTACTAAGACTGGTTATTTTAAAAACTATAATAACTGCTATTACCAACGGACTGAAACATATTATCATGAAGGTGAAATAACTTTAGAGTAATGGCACATCCTGCACAACATGCAAAATCCTCAGTAAAAAAATGGGGAGGCCAAGAAAAAGATTACATGCATATTCATAACTGGTTTGATGAAACTAAAGCCTGGATAGGCAACAGCAGACACCGTTTATTTAGACATCATAGTGAAGGTATATTTGAGTGTGAAAAAGTATTTGGAGAATCCTTTACTAACTCTGATGGTAAGACTGTGTACACTAGATATGTTGGAGAACAACATGTAAAAGAAGATTGCTTTGGTCATTTACCAAGTGCAAAAGAATGGTTAGATAATTTAAAAGAACCCAAAGAATGGATGATACGAACAATTAAAATAGAAGACTAATGGAAAGAAAACAATTAGACAATGTAATAAAAATGCTTACATCAAGAGATAAAGAAAACCATACAGTAGCTCTATCAATTATTGAGGCTACGCAAACTAAAGATAGTGCTGTAGCATTGTTATTAGGATTAAAGCTTGGTCATGCATCAGAAGAACAATGGAAAACTCATGCACCTAAAGCATTAGAATATGCTAAGAAGCTTTGTGGAAGTGCTTGGAGAACTGATCTTAATGTAACATATAAAACGTTATTTACTATCATCACTTCAACTAAACAAAAACCTAATCAAGTAAAGTTATTTATGGAGTTTTTCACAGAATATCTAACTAATCAAATGCAATCAATGGGTTACACATTCATTAAAGAAATAAAAGTAATAACAGATATAGATGAATAAACATGAAACACTAGCAAAAGCATCTAAAGAATTAATGTTAAAGGAGCCCTTCTATGGGCTTCTTTTATTATCACTAAATAAAATTTGGTCAGAAAAAATGGTACCCACAGCAGGAGTCTGCTTAAAAGGTATCAATTATGAATTAGCCATCAATCCCGTATTTTGGGAAAGTCTACCACCAATACAAAAAGTAGGCATATTAAAACATGAATTATTGCATATTGCATTCTTTCATTTAACTGATTATGCTGATTATCCTAACAAGCAGCTCTTAAATGTAGCTATGGATATTGAAATTAATCAGTATATAGATAAAGAATGGCTTCCTGAAAATGGATGTTTCTTAGAAAATTTTCCTTCATTAAACATGGAAGCAAAGAAGGGTACTAGATATTATTACAATATGCTAGACCAAGAATGTGAAAATGGAGAAGAAACTGCAGTAGCACTAGGTCAAGCTTTAGAAAGTGGTGATTGTGAAGTTCAGTTACCAGACGGTACAATTGTAGAACTTCCTGATCATATTTTTGACAACCAAGAATTAGATGAGGCTACTAAAAAGCTAATAGAAACACAAACTAAGCATATTGTAAATCAAGTTGCTGATCAAGTAATGAAAGCTAAAGGAAATGTTCCTGGAGAAGTTGCTGAAATACTTGAAAGAATCAATAAAATAGATCCACCCAAGTTTGATTGGAAAGGATATATTAGAAGATTTTCAGGTAAATCTGTAAAAACTTATACTAAAAAATCTAGACGTAAATACAATAAAAGAATGCCTGATTTGCCAGGTCTAAAAATCAAGAGGCAAAAACATATTTTAGCTGCAGTAGATACGTCAGGATCAGTAAGCACAAGTGAACTTAAAGAATTCTTAAATGAGATGTGGCACATGACCAAAACAGGTTCTGAT
>Ga0209631_10004230_pt1 | contig 15987 bp, 14 predicted proteins | sample COG_08_FD_184752 | JGI IMG/M metagenome (GOLD analysis project Ga0209631, IMG submission 184752) | Pelagic Microbial community sample from North Sea - COGITO 998_met_08 (SPAdes) (version 2) | ecosystem: Environmental > Aquatic > Marine > Neritic zone/Coastal water | place: Helgoland, sampling...
GTTCAATATTATATCTGGATTAACTATTTTGGTTAAAAATAAAACAAGGGATATTGCAATTTTAAAATCAATTGGTGTTTTAAATAAATCAATTATTAAAATATTTTTTTTAATTGGCATAATAATTGGAACTTCTGCAACAATTTTTGGAATTTTTTTAGGTGTTACATTTTCACTTTATATAGAAGATTTTAGACAATTTTTAAGTTCAACTTTTAATATAAGTTTATTTCCTGAGGAAATTTATTTTTTAAGTACTATGCCGTCAGAAATTAATCCTTCTTCAATTCTATTGATATCAATATGTTCTATATTAATAACTATTATTGTATCTATTTTTCCTGCATTTAAAGCAGCTAATTTAGATCCAATCCAAGCATTAAAATATGAATAATTTTTTAAGATTAAAAAATATTTCCAAATATTTTAATACTGAAAAAAAAATTAAAGTTTTAAAAAATCTATCATACAACTTTAATAAAGGTACAATGTATGCATTGATGGGTCCATCAGGTTCTGGAAAGTCAACATTATTGAATTTGATATCTTTAATAGACAGACCCACACTTGGATCTATTAGATTTAATGATCACTTAGTCAATTTTACTAATAAAAAAAGAAACGATATTTTTAGAGCTAAAAATATTGGAATTGTGTATCAACAAAATAATTTACTTTCAGATTTTACAGCTTTAGAAAATGTTTATTTAGCAAATTTATCTATAAATAATGATAAAGACTCAGCCATGAAAAAAGCAAAAGATCTATTAAGAAAAATAGGCTTATCCAATAGGTTTAATCATTTTCCCTCACAATTATCTGGTGGTGAATGTCAGCGTGTAGCTATTGCAAGAGCTATTATAAATGATCCAGAAATTATTCTTGCAGATGAACCTACTGGAAGTTTAGATTTAACTACTGCTAAAGAAATATTTCAACTTTTAAATAATCAAAAAAATCCCAACAGATTAATTATATTTGCAACCCATAATAGATTTTTTGCCAACAAGGCAGATTGTCTTTTGGAGATGACAGATGGTAGTGTAAAAACTATTGATGTCTGAGTTAATTGAACTTAATTTTAACCATTTAAAAATACACACACAATATTCAATTTGTGAAGGAGCTGTAAAAATAGATGATTTACAAGAATTTTCAAAATTAAATAAAATCAAATCATTGGCTCTTTGTGATACATCAAATCTATGTGGAGCTCTAGAATTTGCTGAAAAAATTTCAAAAGTTGGGACACAACCAATTATTGGCACTCAAATTAATTTTAAATTTAGTGATTGTGTTGGTTTGTTACCTTTATACGCACTCAATGAGGAGGGCTATAAAAGAATAATTAAACTATCATCCACCTCATTTCTTGAAAATGATGAACTGTCGGATCCGCATATTGATTTCGAAGAATTACTAAAGGACAACACTGGTGTAGCTATTTTTTCAGGAACAATTTTTGGATTATTTGGAGAATTATTTAATAAAGGAAAATTCAGTGATATTTTTGAATTATACAAAAAACTAAAATTAAATTTTGATGATCGATTTTATATAGAGATCCAAAGACACGGTGATCAGAATGAATTAGGTTTTGAAAAATTTAACTTAAATAAATCCTTAGAATTAGAAATTCCAATAATAGCTACAAACGAAGTTTTCTATTTAAATAAAGATATGCATGAAGCGCATGATGCATTAATTTGTATTGGTAATAAAACTTATGTTAATGAAAAATCAAGAATACGTTTAAGCAATCAACACTATTTAAAAAATAATTCAGAAATGACAGAATTATTTTCAGATTTACCTGAAGCTCTAGAAAATAATTACAATTTTCCCTTAAGGTGTAATTTTAGACCATTGTTTTCTAATCCAATTTTACCAAACATTAGCTCTGAAAAAGGAGGAAATGCCGATGATATTTTAAAAAAAAATTCACTACATGGGTTAAGAATTAAATTTGATAAAATTTTTAATGTCAAAGCTAATGATTTAGAAAAAAATAAAGATTACATAGTTTATAAAGATAGATTGGAACATGAATTATCAATTATAATAAAAATGAAATACTCTAGTTATTTCCTTATTGTATCTGATTATATAAAGTGGGCAAAAAATAATGATATTCCAGTTGGTCCTGGTAGAGGTTCTGGAGCTGGATCTCTTGTTGCTTGGTGTCTTTCAATTACGGACGTTGACCCAATCAAATTTAATCTCATTTTTGAAAGATTTTTAAATCCAGATCGTATCTCAATGCCTGACTTTGATATAGATTTTTGTGAGGAAAAAAGGGATCTAGTTTTTAAATATTTAACAAAAAAATATCAAGATAGTGTTGCTCACATTATTACTTTTGGTAAATTAAAAGCAAGAATGGTAATTAGAGATGTTGGGAGAGTCTTGGGTTTACCTTATGGTTTCGTTGACAGTATTTCAAAAATGATTCCATTTGATCCATCTAGACCCCAAAGTTTATCTCAATGTATTGCAGGTGAACCAAGATTACAAAAACTTGTAAATGAGGACCCTAGAGTAAAAAAATTAACTGATCTTTCATTAAAACTTGAGGGATTGAATCGAAATGTTGCAACACATGCTGCTGGTGTAGTTATAGCAGATAAAAAGCTTACAGAGATAGTGCCATTGTACAAGGATGTTTCGGCAAATTTGTTATTACCATCAACTCAATTTGATATGTATTCCGCAGAAAATGCCGGATTAGTTAAATTCGATTTTTTAGGATTAAAAACACTTACTGTTATCAATAATACTCAAAAGTTAATCAAAAAAATTGATAAAAATTTTGATGTAGAAAAAATCAGTTATGAGGATCAAAAGGTGTTTGATTTATTATCAAGTGGTAATACGGTTGGATTGTTCCAGGTCGAGAGTGCTGGAATGAGGGAAGCACTAGTTCAAATGAAACCCAATCATATTGAGGATATTATTGCTTTAGTTGCTCTTTATAGACCTGGCCCAATGAGTAATATTCCAACATACAACGATTGTAAACATGGTAGACAAACACCAGATTATCTGCATCCTTTATTAGAAGATATTTTAAAACCAACATATGGTGTAATTATATACCAAGAACAAGTGATGCAAATTGCCCAAAAATTATCTGGTTTTACAGCTGGACAAGCTGATCTTCTTAGAAGAGCAATGGGAAAAAAGAAAAGAGCAGAATTAGAAAAACAAAAACAAGGTTTTATTGCCGGAGCATTAAATAATGGAATTGCAAAAGATGTCGCTGCAGGAATTTTTTTAAAAATTGAACCTTTTGCTGAATATGGTTTTAACAAAAGTCATGCTGCAGCCTATGCTATTATATCTTACCAAACTGCATTTTTAAAAACTTATTACCCTAAAGAATTCATTGCAGCATCAATGACAATGGATATTTCAAATCAAAATAAGTTAAGTGAATTTTATGAAGAACTAAAAAGATTAAATGTAGATGTTTTAAGACCTGATATTAATGAGTGTTTTGAAGATTTTAGAACAATAAATAATAAATTTTATTATGCCTTAGGTGGTGTTAAGGCTGTCGGATATGAAGCTATTTCTAATGTTGTTAAGGAAAGAACTGAGAATGGAAAATTTCATTCTATAAATGATTTTTTGAATAGAGTTAACCCAAAAGATATGAATAAATTACAATTAGAAGGCTTGGTTAAAGCTGGTGCTTTTGATAACATCAATAACAACCGACAAGCTCTTTTTGACTCAATTCCAAATTTTATTATTAAAACTAAAAATATATTTGAAAATAAATCAGCAAATCAAATAGATTTATTTTCTGATGACGACAATTCAGAAAATAATATTGTTAATGATATTGAAGATTGGAAATTTGAAGAACGATTATCTAAAGAGTTTGAAGCAGTAGGTTTTTTTATTTCAGATCATCCTTTAAACCAATTTACAGAAATTTTTGATGATTATAAGATTATTGATTATTCTAATTTTAATTTGAGTGATGAAATAAAAGATGCCAATATTGCTGCAACCTTATTAAAAGTTCAAGAAAGAAAAACTGCCAAAGGTAACTCCTATGCTGTATTAAAATTAACTGATTTAAGTAGTGTTTTTGAAATATTTATTTTTTCAGATATTCTTGAGTTAAATCGTGAAATTTTAAAAGAGGGTAATTCTTTACTGTTAACTTTAATTAAAAGCATATCAAACGATGAAAATAGATTTAAAAGAATTAATGTCCAAAAAATAGGATCTATGATGGATTTATTCAATAGCCCAATTAACGAAGTCTCTTTCAAAGTTAATTCTGATGAAAATCTAGAAACAATTTCATCAATTCTGTCTGAGGATGGTAAAACTGAGGTAGATATAAGTATGATTGTTGATGACAAAACACTACGATTTAAACTTAAAAACACAAGGAATCTTGACAGAAAATCACTAAATCTTTTAAGAAAACAAGATATATCGAGCTCTATAAACTAAATAAAACTTGTTAATTTCATGAATTATTAGTAAATAATGCTTAATTTTAATTAACACGCACACAGTTGTTGGTTTTATACCTCCGGTCCTTAATTGGAAATTACTGTGGTGGCTTAACCGGGAATAAATATGAAAATACCTAGCATAACAATACAACAATTATTAGAAGCAGGCGTTCATCTTGGACACAAAACTTTAAGATGGAATCCAAAAATGAAAAAATATATTTTTGGGAAAAGAGACTCAATCCATATTATGGATTTAACACAAACATTAGAATTAACTAAAGTTGCTTTAGAGAAAATATATTCAACGATAGCTAACAACGGTAAAATTTTATTCGTTTCAACTAAAAAACAGGCATCAGAGGCTATTGCAGAAGTTGCTAAAGAAACTGACCAGTACTTTGTAAATTATAGGTGGCTTGGTGGTATGCTTACTAATTGGGGAACTATATCGGGTTCAATTAAAAAGATGAAAAAATATGAAGCTGATCTAGTTTCGGAAAATAGAGGTTTTACCAAAAAAGAACTGCTTAAAATGAGTGTAAAAAAAGATAAACTTGAAAGATCACTAGGTGGTATAGCTGAAATGAAAAAAACTCCTGATTTAGTTTTCATAATTGATACAAATTATGAGTCACTAGCAATCGCAGAATCAGTAAAATTAGGAATACCTATAATTGCGATTCTTGATAGTAATTCTAACCCTGATAATATTGATTATCCAATACCTGGCAATGATGATGCTCGTAGATCTATAGATCTTTATTGTAATTTAATCAAAGAAACTATTAATAACGCTAAGAGTTCAATTCCATCTCCTGAACCAAAAAAAGAACCTAATCAGGATACAAAAGAAAAAACTCAAGAAAAAACTCAAGGAAAAACTGTTCAAGAAATTGATAGAGAAAAATTAGAACAAAAATTTTCTAAAGATAAAAAGGAGACCTTAAACTAGTATGAGTGATATTGAAAATGTTAAAAAATTAAGAGAAGCAACTGGCGCAGGATTTAAAGATTGCAATCTTGCAATAAAAGAGTCTGGTGGCGACATTGATAAAGCAATCGAAATTTTACGTGTAAAAGGAATTTCAAAAGCTTCAAAAAAAATGTCTAGAGATGCAAAAGAAGGTGTTGTTGCTGTAAGTGGTGACGAAACCAAAACATCAGTTATTGAGGTAAATTGTGAAACAGACTTCGTTGCAAAAAATGAAGATTTCACAAATTTTGTTAAAGAACTTAGTGAATTAAATAATAAAAAAAACTCTAATTTAGATGATCTAAAAAGTTCTAAAATGAAAAATGATGAAACAGTTGAGGACAATGTTGTAGCATTAATTGCTAAAATTGGTGAAAAAATTACAATCGGTAAAGCAAAAACGATTGAAAATTCTGGAACAGTAAACAATCATTATTTGCATACAGTTGTTAAAGATAATATATCAAAACTAGCAGTTATTGTTTCATTAGAAACAAAAGATAATTCTGAAGTAGTTAAAAATTTTGGAAAACAATTATCTATGCATATTGCTGCCTCTAACCCATTAGCTCTCACTTCAGATTTAATTGATCAATCAATTGTTGACAAAGAACAAGAGCTTGTAACAGAAGAACTAAAAAATTCTGGAAAACCAGATGATATTGCGAAAAAAATCAGCTTAGGAAAAATGAATAAATTTAAAGAGGAAAATTCTCTTTTAACACAAGCTTGGGTTATGGAACCTAAAAAAAAGGTTCAGGATATAGTTAAAGAGCTTTCAATTGCTGATTTAAAAATAAAAGAATTTTATAGAATAAAGATTGGAGAGTAAATGTTTGATGAAAAGTCTTACAATATCAAAATGGATAAAGCCATTGAGGTTTTTTTAAAAGAACTTTCTTCACTTAGAACTGGTAGAGCAAACGCTGCAATGCTAGATTTAGTTAAAGTTGATGTTTATGGACAGCAAATGCCCATCAATCAAGTTGGCAGCATAACTACACCTGAGCCTAGAATGATTAATATTCAAGTTTGGGATTCAAGCAATGTCCCGTTAGTTGATGCTGCAATTAAAAAATCAGACTTAGGTTTAAATCCCCAGATAGACGGCCAATTGATTAGGCTTCCTGTTCCAGAACTTAATGAGGAAAGAAGAACAGAATTAAAAAAACTAATAAAATCAATTGGTGAAAAATGTAAAGTTTCTATCAGAAACATTCGAAGAGAGGCAAATGAGGATTTAAAAAAACTTTTAAAAGCAAAAGAAATTGGAGAAGATGATGAAAAATCATCTGAAAAAAATGTTCAAACAATTACAGATGATCATATAAAGGTAGTTGATGAAAAGGTTTCTTTAAAAGAAAAAGAAATAATGACCATATAAGATGAACCCGCTCAATCATGTGGCCATAATTATGGATGGCAATGGAAGGTGGGGATTAAAATACAAAAACTCTAGAAACGAGGGTCATAAAGCAGGTCTTAATACAGTTGAAAAAATCATTAAAGAAACTATTAGACAAAAAATTAAATATTTAACATTGTATGCTTTTTCTACAGAAAATTGGAATAGGCCAAAAAATGAAATAAATTTTTTGTTTGATTTACTAGAAAATTTCCTATCCAAAAAAATTGAAGAACTTAATAAACAAAATATTAAACTCAATATTGTTGGCGTAAAAAAGTTTTCAACAAAATTGAATAAACTTCTAAATCATTCAGAAAAGAAAACATCAAAAAATACAAGACTTCAAATTAATCTTGCACTAAATTATGGTTCAAAATTTGAAATTTTAGATGCTTTTAAGAAATTAAGTAAAAATGGTGACAAAATAAACGAAAAAAATTTAACAAGGTATCTACAGACAAAAAATATTCCAGACCCTGAATTATTGATCAGAACAGGCGATAAAAAAAGATTAAGTAATTTCTTACTATGGCAATTGGCTTATGCCGAAATTTTTTTTGAAAAAAAATTATGGCCTGATTTTGATGAAAAAGACTATATTAAAATCATCAAAAAATACAAAAAAATTAAAAGAAACTTTGGTAATATTTGATGTCACAAAATTTATTAAAAAGAATAATCACTTCAATTGTTTTATTGTTTTTATTATTTTTCATCAATTTTAGTCATAAATATATTTTTATTTTTTCAATTTTGTTACTTGGTATTCTTATCTATATTGAAGCAAACAATATATTTTCAAAATTAATATCACTGCAGCTATTAAAAAAGAAAACTTTATCTGAAACATTTAATTTTAGATTTCTTAGCTTAAATATCATAACTTTTTGTTATGTATTTTTTGTATTTTGTAATCTCTCGTTTGAAATTCATAGATCTGAAGGTCCTATTTTTTTTCTATACATAATTAGCATATGTTTTTTTACAGATATTGGTGGTTATGTTTTTGGTAAATTAATAGGTGGTAAAAAATTATCAAAAATTAGTCCAAATAAAACAATATCAGGAACAGTTGGTTCGTTTATATTTTCAATTATTCCATTAATTTTATTCTTAAATTTTGGTTATTTGAATTTAGAATTTAATTTAACTAATATTTTGTTTAGTTTATTAATTTCATTGATTAGCCAATTAGGCGATCTATTTGTTTCTTTTTTTAAGAGAAAAGCAAAAATCAAAGATACAGGTAAATTACTACCTGGTCATGGAGGAGTTTTAGATAGAGTAGATGGTGTTTTATTTGCAATACCATTTTCGTATTTTTTACTAAAATTATTTTAAATGAAGAAAAAGATTGCTATACTTGGGTCAACTGGTTCTATTGGCAAAACATTAATAGAAATAATAAAAAAAGATAAAAAAAACTTTAATGTAATTTTACTTACAGCACATAAAAATTATAAAGAAATTTTAAAACAAGCAAAAATTCTAAAAGTAAAAAATTTAATCATAACTGATAAAAAATCATATCTTAATTTATCAAAAAATAAATTGGGTAAAATTAAAATTTTTAATAATTACGAATCCTTTAATAATATTTTTAATGAAAAGATTGATTATGTGATGAGCTCAATTTCTGGGATTAATGGTTTAACACCAACAATAAAAATTATTAAATTTACAAAGAAAATAGCTATTGCAAATAAAGAAGCAATTATCTGTGGTTGGCACTTAATAAAAAAAGATCTTAAAAAATTTAAAACATCTTTTATTCCAGTAGATTCTGAGCATTTTTCAATTTTTTATTCTTTACAAGGTAATAAAGTTTCTAATGTGAATAAAATATATTTAACAGCTTCTGGAGGCCCCCTAATCAATACTCCAAAAAATAAATTTAAGGATATTAAAATTTCAGAAGCTATTAATCATCCAAATTGGAAGATGGGAAAAAAAATATCTGTAGATTCAGCAACTATGATGAATAAAGTTTTTGAAATTATAGAGGCAAAAAAAATATTTAATATAAAATATGAATCATTGGATATATTGGTGCATCCTTCATCATACGTTCATGCAATTATAAAGTTTAATGATGGAATGGTTAAAATTATTGCACATGACACTAACATGAAAATTCCTATATTTAATTCACTATACGAGAATCAAAATAAAAAAATTAAAACAGATAAATTAAATCTTAATAAATTAAATTTATTAAATCTTAAAAAAGTTGATTTGAATAAATTTCCATCAATAAAGATTATAAAAAAGCTTAAAAATAAGGAATCTGCCTTAGAAACTGTAATTGTTTTAGCCAATGATATTTTGGTTAACCATTTTTTATTAAAAAAAATTTATTTTACTGATATAGTAAGGCTTCTTCAAAAACTGATTAGTATGAAAAAATTCAACAATTATAGAAAGAGTAAATTAAAAAATATTAACTCAATAATTTTATTGAATAATCAATTACAATCAACAATTAACAAAATGATTGCATAATATTTATGAGTTCAATTTTTACTTTTTTAAAATTTGTCTTTATTGTTTTGATGTTGTTATCATCAAAAGCAATTTCCAATACTATAGATAAAATTGAAATAACTGGAAATGACAGGATTACGGATGAAACTATAAGATTATTTATTTCTGTAAGTAAAAATGATGAAATTAATGATATTGAATTAAACAATATATTAAATGATTTGTATGAAACTAATTTTTTTAAAAACATAGTTGTTAATTTCAAAGATCAAATTTTATTAATTAATGTTGAAGAAAATCCTATTATTGAAAACGTTAATTATAATGGAATAAAAAGTAATAGAATTTTAGACTTAATAAAACAGGATACCTTTATTAAGTCTAGATCATCTTTCAATGAAAATTTATTAAAAAAAGAAAAATTAAAAATTGAAAATATTTTAAAAAATTTAGGTTATTACAACTCTAATTTAGAAATTTTAGTCGAAGAGACAAAAAATAACTTAGTTAACATTACCTATAATATAGATTTGGGAAAAAAATCAAAAATTAAAAAGATCACTTTTATAGGGAATAAAGTTTTTAAAGATAAAAAACTTCATAGAATCATAACAAGTTCAGAATATAAATTTTGGAAATTTATCTCTGGTAGAAAATATTTAAATCAAAATTCAGTTTCTTTTGATGAAAGACTTTTACAAAATTTTTATAAAAATAATGGATATTACAATGTAAAAATAAATTCTTCATTTGCTAAACTTATTGACTCAAATAATTTTGAATTGATTTTTAATATTAATTCTGGTCCCAAAGTCTTTTTTGGCAATTTAGATTTAGATTTACCTTCAGATTTTGATGAAAAAAATTTTAGTCCTATAATAGAACTATTTATAAAAACTGAAGGAAAAGCATATTCAATTAATCAAATTGATAAGATTCTTGATGAAATTGATACTATTACAACTCTTGAGCAGTACAAATTTATAAAAGCTAATGTAACTGAAAATATAAAAGATAACTTGATTAACCTAAAATTTACAGTTGAAGAAAGTGAAAAAATTTTTGTTGATAGAATAAATATAACTGGAAATACAATCACTGCTGAAAATGTTATTCGTAATCAATTATTGCTTGATGAGGGTGATCCTTTTAGTGAAATTTTAGTAACTAAATCTATTAACAATATTAAAAGTCTTAATTTTTTTAAAAAAGTTGGATCTAAAGTTATAATTAATGAGGATAATAACACTAAAACAATTAATATTTCTGTAGAAGAAAAACCTACTGGTGAAATTTATGCTACAGCTGGTGCCGGTACTTCTGGTGGATCTTTTGGTTTTGGTGTTAAAGAAAATAATTTTTTAGGCAATGGAATTGGCCTTGATACAAATTTTGAATTAACAAGTGAGACATTTAAAGGCAAGTTTTCAGTTACCAATCCAAATTTTAATAATACAGATAAAACTCTATATATATCCGCTGAATCTAGTGAAAATGATAACTACCAAAATTTTGGTTACAAAACAAACAAAACTGGTTTGATTATAGGTACTAATTTTGAATACCTCAATGATTTTTATTTGGGATTGTCTAATTCTAACTTTTATGAAGTAATTCGAACTAATAGTACGGCATCAGCACAACAACAAGCTCAAGAAGGAAATTATTGGGATTCTTTTATCAAATTAGATTTTAATTATGATAAACGTAATCAAAAATTTCAAACAAATTCTGGATTTAGATCGTTCTATTCATTGGATTTACCAATTTTAAGTGACACTAATACTTTAAAAAATTATTATAATTATGATCACTATTTTGATTTTTTTGAAAATAACTTTTCTTCTATTTCTTTTTATTTTCAAACTGCAAATTCATTAAATAATAAAGATATAAAACTATCTGAAAGAATAAATATTCCATCAAGTAGATTAAGAGGTTTTGAAAGGGGAAGAGTGGGCCCTAAAGATGGTGACGATTTTATTGGTGGAAATTATGCATATTCGATTAATTTTGCATCAAATGTACCTTTTTTATTTGAAGAGTCACAAAAACTAGATTTCTTAATTTTTGCAGATGCAGCCGATATATGGGGTGTGGATTACGACTCATCTATTAAAGGTAATGGCATTCGATCTTCTATAGGCGTTGCTCTTGATTGGATGAGTCCATTAGGTCCTATGAATTTTAGTTTGGCTTATCCAATTACAAAAGTAACTGGAGATAAGACTGAATCATTTAGATTTAATTTAGGCACAACTTTTTAATTCAATGTTTAAAAAATTTTTTTTTATATTAATACTTTCGTTACTATCATTTAATGCATTAAAAGCGGATGTAAAAACTTCATATGTAGATATTGACTATATCTTATCTAATTCTATTGCAGGCAAATCACTTTTAGAAAAGTTAAAAAAAGAGGAAAAATTAAAAATTGATAAATTTAAAATTAGCGATGAAAACTTTAGAGATAAAGAAAAAAAAATAATAGCAAAAAAAAACCTCATCACCAATGAAGAAATAAATAAAGAATTAAAATCATTACAAATTGAATTTCAAAGTTACAAAAAAAATAAAATTCAGGAAATTAAAAAATTTAAAGATAAAAGAAATAGAAATATTTTGAACTTTATAAAAATGATAAACCCAATAATTGAAAATTATATGACAGAAAATTCAATTTCTATTTTGCTAGATAAAAAAAATATTTTTATTGCAAGTAAAGACTATGATATTACAAAAAATTTGATTACACTAATTGATAAAAAAATTGAAAATATAGATATAAAATAAATGATAAATTTAAATAAAAGTGAAATTGAAAATTTACTTCCTCACAGAGATCCAATGTTATTAATTGATGAGCTTAATGATATCAAAAAATTAACCTCTGCTACTGGAATAGTTAATGTTAAAAAGAATAGTTTTTTTGTTCAAGGACATTTCCCTGGACAACCAGTTATGCCAGGAGTTCTTATCGTTGAGGCTTTTGGTCAAACAGCCGCTGCTTTAACAGCACATGGTATCGACAAATCTACATACGAGAATAAACTAGTTTTTTTAATGGGTGTTGAAAAAGCTCGTTTTAGAAGCCCTGTCATTCCTGACTGCAAATTATTATTAAAAGTTGAAGCCATAAGATCTCACGGCAGAGTTTGGAAATATAAAGGCGAAGCTTTTGTGGATGACAAAAAAATGGCTGATGCAATGTGGTCTGCTACTATCGTAGATAAGAAATAAATAGCAATAATTGTTGATAACTTATTATATTTTGCTTTGTTAAAAGCAAACATGGTTAATCCATTTTTTAAAAATCACGGTCCTTTTAAATTAGTTGATATATTAAAAGATTTGAATCTAAATCATATAGAAATAAACAAAGATTTATTTATTAATGACATTAAAGATTTGAAAAACTCTCAATCAAATGAAATTTCATTTTTTCATTCACAAAAATACAAGTCAGTAGCAAATAATACAAAAGCAACTTTTTGTTTAACAACAGAAATTTTAAAAAAAGAATTACCTAAAAACTGTAAACCAATAATAGTAGACAATGTTTTAGTTTCAACCTCCATTATTACAGCTAAATTCTATCCAGATTCAATAGAGGATAGTTTTGATGATACTGTTCAAGAAATTGATCAAACTAAATTCAACGATTTTGTAAAGTATGGTAAAAATGTATTAATTGGTGAAAATGTTACAATTGGTTCAAATTGCTCTATAGGACATAACACGATTATTGAAAAAAATGTTATTATTGGTGACAACTGTTCTATTGGTTCAAACACAGTCATTAGAAATACTTTAATTAAAAAAAATGTTAAAGTTCTTGATAATTGCACTATTGGAAAACATGGGTTTGGTTTTTTTCCAAATAACAAATCAAATTTAAGATATCCCCATATAGGTGTTGTTTTAATTGAAGATAATTGTGAAATTGGTTGTGGTTCGACTATAGACAGGGGCTCAATGTCAAATACTCATATTGGTAAAAATACGTATTTAGATAATCAAATTCATATAGCTCATAACGTTAAAATTGGAGAAAATTCAATTATAGCTGGTCAAGTAGGAATTGCTGGAAGCTCCACAATTGGTAGCAATGTAAGAATTGGAGGGCAAGTTGGAATTTCAGGACATTTAAAAATTGGTAATAATGTTGAGATTGCAGGTGGGAGTGGAGTTATAAGAGATATACCTGATAATATTAAAGTTATGGGTTACCCAGCTAAAAATATTAGAGAATTTTTGAAAGAAAATAAATGATACACAAAACAGCAATTATAGATCCTAAAGCAAAAATTTCCTCTAGTGCAAAAATTGGACCATACTCTATCATTGGTCCACATGTAGAAATAGGAGAAGATACAGATATTAATTCACATGTAAGTATTGCTGGCTATACAAAAATTGGAAAAAATAATAAAATTTATCCTTTTGCATCTATTGGAAATGAGCCTCAAGATTTAAAATTTAAAGGTGAAAAATCTTGTCTTGAAATTGGAGATAATAATAAAATAAGAGAATACGTTTCAATAAATCCGGGTACGAATGGTGGTTCTGGATTAACAAAAATTGGCAATAACTGTTTATTTATGGTTTCGTCGCATGTTGCTCATGATTGTACTATCGGTAATAATATTGTTGTTGTTAACAATGTTGCGATTGGCGGACATGTTCATATTGATGATAATGCGATTATTGGTGGCAACTCTGCAGTTCATCAGTTTATTAGGATAGGTAAGTTTGCTATGATTGGTGGAATGTGTGCTGTTATCAGAGATGTAATACCATACGGATTAGTTCATGGAAATAGAAGTATACTTCAAGGTATTAACTTAATTGGTCTTAGAAGAAATAATATTTCAAATCAAGATATTACTTTACTTAGTAATGCTTATAAGGAAATTTTTAAAAGTGAAAATCTATCTGAAAATTTAAACAATTTATCTGATGATTTTAAAAAAAATGACCTTGTTACCGAAATTTTAAGATTTCTTCAAAAAGATAAAAAAAGACCAATTTGTACTCCATTTTTAAAATAAGATGATTGGATTATTTTTAGGGGACACTGATTTTCCAAAGATAATTCTTAAAAAAATTAAAAAATTAAAAAAAAAATATTTTATTATTGATTTATCGAAAAATAATATTTTTAAAAAAGATAAAAATTCATTTCGAATAAGTATTGGAAAATTTGGAAAAATTATTGATTTAATTAATAAAAAAAAAGCCAAAGAAGTATTATTTGCAGGTAAAATTTTAAAGCCAAATTTTTCCACATTAAGATTAGATTTAAAAGGTATTTATTACATGCCACGTATCCTTAAGGCTGCTAAATTTGGTGATGCAGCAATTTTAAAAACAATAGTCAAAATTCTCAGCGATGAAAAAATTAAAGTTATTCGTTCAAACTTTTATAGTCCTGAATTATCATTAAAATCTGGAAATTATTCAAAAATAAAACCAAATTTAAGAGATGTTAGTTCAATTAAAAAAGGAATAAGATATTTTAAAGATTTAAATAGCTTAGATCATGTTCAGGCAATTATTGTTAAAGATGATAATATAGTAGCAACAGAAGGTAGGCAGGGAACTAAAAAAATGATTTCAAAATTAAAAAAAAAAACCGAAGGAATATTAATAAAATTACCTAAATCAAAACAAGATTTAAGATTAGACCTTCCAACAATTGGGTTTAATACTTTAAAAGATTGTAAAAAATTTGGTTTAAAGGGGATAGTTTTAAAATCAATGCACAATATATTTTTAGACAAATATAAATGCATAAGTTTTGCAAATAAAAATAAAATTTTTATAAAGGTTTTATGAAAAAAATCTTTATATTAACGGGAGAACCCTCAGGAGACAAATTAGCTTCTTCAATAATTACAAAGTTAAAAATTCAAAATCCTAACATTGAATATTTATCTGTTGGAGGTGAACATTTAAATAATTTGGGTATAAGATCTATTTATGATTTAAAGGATATTACATATCTTGGTTTTACCAGCGTATTATTAAATATTTTTAAGATAAAAAAAAAAATCAGTAAAACAGTCGATGAAATTCTAAAATTTGATCCTGATATATTATTAAGCGTAGATAGTCCTGACTTCACACTAAGAGTGGCAGAAAGAGTTAAAATGTTAAATAACAAGATAATAACAGTTCACTATGTTGCTCCTAAAGTTTGGGTTTGGCGAAAAAAAAGAGTTAAAAAAATTAAAAAATTTATAGATCATATGCTTTTATTATTTAGTTTTGAAAAAAAATATTTTGAAAAAGAAAATATTAAAACTACTTTTGTAGGGCATCCATTGATAGAAGATAAAGAAAACGTAAAGATTGTCTCCAATAATTTGATTTCTAAAGATAGAATGATTATATCAATATTTCCAGGCAGTAGAAAATCTGAAACCACTGTTTTAATGCCAATACTGTTAGATTTTATAAAGTTAATGAATATAAAAAATTATAATTATGATTATATTTTTCACGCAACCAATGAAAATAAGAAATTTTTGGCTGACCAAATTAAAAAATCTAATTTAAAAAATATTGACGTAGTTTCGGATGAAAATATTAAATTAAAAGTATTATCTAATTCTGTTTTTGCTGTTTCTAAATCAGGG
>Ga0209631_10004231_pt1 | contig 15986 bp, 12 predicted proteins | sample COG_08_FD_184752 | JGI IMG/M metagenome (GOLD analysis project Ga0209631, IMG submission 184752) | Pelagic Microbial community sample from North Sea - COGITO 998_met_08 (SPAdes) (version 2) | ecosystem: Environmental > Aquatic > Marine > Neritic zone/Coastal water | place: Helgoland, sampling...
TATCTAGACAAAATTTAAATACTGCATTGGAGCCAATTGAGTTTGATTTAAAACATTCATCAAATTTTTTAAAACTTTGATAAATTCTTGCAAACTCTCCAAAATGAAAAATAGAGTGAATTCTTTTTTTTTCTCTTTTTAAATATTTTGAAATATCAATGGTGTCACCATTTAAGTACTTAACTCTATCATTTTTTATATGATTTTTTTTATTACCTGAAGAATAATTATCTAAACTAATAATCTTTTTATTTGTTTTTTTTAAAAGCGATTTAATTAAATTAGATCCAACAAAGCCCGCACCACCAGTTACAATTATGAAATTTTTCATTTTTGAATATGCCTGGCAATGTCCTACTCTTCCGTGTCTTAAGACAAAGTACCATTGGCGCTGAAAGGCTTGACTTCCGAGTTCGGTATGGGATCGGGTATAACACTCTCGCAATAATCACCAGGCAAGGTCTTTTACTTAAAAAAATTTAAATAGTAAAGGTTAAAAAAATTTAATTTAGTATTATTTTTTAAGTGATAATTGATTTTCTGCTCCAAATTAAGAATGGTAAATTTAAAATCATTGCAATATTTATCCAATTACTAAACACATTACCCGTTGGGATAAAAGGCCAAAGATAAATCACAACACCTGATAATATACAAATTTCAAAGTCAGTAAAATAATATTTACTTTTAAATTTTAATAATAAATGCTTGAATATATATTTAGAGAAATACACAAAAACAAATATCAAAAATAAAAACCCAATTATTCCAATTTCGCTTAATATTTGAACGTAAGAATTATGTGGATGTGGGGCGCATGACATTTTGCTTACTTCATACCTTTTATCGCTGCAAAATCTTCTAAAATTTTTAACACCAACTCCAAAAACTTTATTATCTAAATACATTTTATAAGCTGTCAAATAATGATGGGTATGTTCTTTTGAAAAAATATATAAACCATCCGTGTTATTATCCTGTTTATATAATATATTTATTTGATTTAATGTTTTATCAATAACTCTCTCTTTGGCGGTCGGATTAAAATAACTAATTATTGTAATTAACAAAATACTTAAAAATAAAGTTAAAAGTCTCAGTTTAGTTAAATTTTTAGATAACAAAATTACAAAAATTGCTGAAAGGTTAATGTAGAAAAAAGCAGTTCTATCTCCACTTACAAAAATTAAAGTTTCAGATAGAATAAAAACTAAAATTAATATGAAAAATAATTTGTTTTTTTCTTTAAAAATAATTGCTGATAAACCAAAAAAGATTGGCCACAATCGACTTAAGTAACTACCTAAAATTTTTTCTTCACCAAAAAAACTAGAAGTACGAGAATGATTTTTCCAACCAAAGATATTTTCTCCTAAAAAATATTGATAAAAACCATCAATAATAAGTGAAATAAAACAAAAAAAAATACAATAAAAAAAATATTTAATAAACTTGCTATCTTTATTTAGTAGCGCAGCTATAGCAATTACAAAAACACCATATCTAAAAAAAAAAAGGGAAATTTTTAAACTATCTAAATTAAAATTATTTATTAAAGTATTAATTATTAAATAAATCCAAAACGCAGAAAAAAAATAAAAATATATATTTTTAAAGTAAAAAAAAGTTTTCTTTTTTATACAATAACTTAAAAATAATACGCTAATTAAAGATACTGATAAATCACTTAAAAAAGGTCCTGTAATTAAAAAAAGAGGAATTAAACAGAATAAAAAAACTGGAAAATTATAGAATGCAAATTTCTCTATAGTTGAATTAAATCTCATCAAAAATACTTTATATCTAAAATTAAATTTATCTAATATAAAATTTAATTATAATTAATACTTAATTAGATACATATTTTATTAAAAAAGTTTAAAATTAATGTGTAATTTATTTATTTTTTAAATTAATTTCTATTTGCTGATATAATAATCTTATGGAATATAAAATACTTATTTACATTTTATTTAGTTTTATTGTTTTATTTTCATTTGCAAAAATATCATATAAATTAAATTTGATTGATTTCCCAAATGAAAGAAAAAATCATTCCAAACCTACTGCATTTACTGGAGGAATTTCAATAAGTGTAGTTTTATTGTTCACACTTCAGGCAATAGATGTTTTTGATAACAGTTTAGGCTTAATTTTATCGTTTGGTTTTTTAATTTCGATAGTTGGATTAATTGATGATAAATTTCATTTAAATATTGGTGGTAAATTAAGCTTGCAGATTTTTCCTATCATTTACTTAATTATTTTTGAAAACTTTAGATTGAGTCACCTTGGTGATTACGATTATTTTAAATTACAACTTGGAAGTTTTGAAGTACCCTTTACTCTTTTTTCTGTGTTGTTATTAATAAATGCGTTCAATTATTTTGATGGTATAGATGGAACATTAAGTTTCACATCAATATCGGTAATATCTATTTTAATATTTTTAGTTCAAGATCAAAGCTTCATTCTATTTTTGATAATTATACTAATTTCATTGTTAATTTTTTTATGCTTTAATTTTTCTCTTTTTAAATTACCAAAATTATTTTTGGGTGATAATGGTAGTTTACTCTTAGGGTTTATAATTTCTTTTGTTTTAATCTACTTGACTAATCAAAAATTTATACACCCTATTTTGCTTGCTTGGTCAATATCAATTTTTGTTTATGAATTTTTATCTATTAATCTCATTAGATTAAAAAATAATCAAAACCCTTTTACACCAGGACAAGATCACCTGCACAATCTTTTGTTTAAAAAAACTAAGTCTATTTTTTTTACAAATTTATTTATATCTTTAATAAATATAATTTTTTTTATAGTGGGTTACTTTAGTTTTTTAATGATTAGTCCTCTTTGTTCATTTATTTTATTTATATCTTTTTTTATAATTTTTTTAATTTTAAGATACAACTATTCAAAAACAATGAGTGGATAACTAAGATTATTAATTTTTTTAATTAAACTACTTATAAAAAGTTATAATCTTCTTTTTATTAAATTTTTATAAATATCAAGATGTTGCTGGATTATTTTTTCAATTAAAAATTCTCTTTCAGCAAATTTCCTTCCAGCTTTACCCATTGCTATCCTTTCCTCTGGATGTTCAATTAACCATTGAAACGCATCAGCTAATTTTTCAGCGTTTTTTACTGGAACAATTAGACCAGTTTTATTTGGTATAATAGCATGACGACACCCCGGAACATTTGTTGTTACCACTGCTCGACTTGCTGCAGCAGCCTCTATAAGTGATTTTGGTAAACCTTCTCTGTAGGATGGTAAGCATATAATATGTGACTTATTATATAATTTAGGAATATCTTTGTAATTCCCTAGAACTTCAACATATCCCTCATTCTTAATAATATTTAGATCTTCAAGTTTTAACCCTGTGGGGTTACTGCCATCTAAATCTCCAGCTAAAAAAAATCGAGCTTTAATACCTCTTTCTTTTATTAGCTTAGCTGCATTAACAAATTCATAGACACCCTTGTCTCGTAATAAACGAGCCGCAAAACATACTGTAGGTATTCCACCAGTTTCATTTAAATTTTTAAATTTTTCTAATTTTACTCCAGAACCTTTTAATAATTTCACTTTAAGCACATTTAGAACGCCCCAATCTGCTAAAACTTTCAAATCGTTTTGATTTTGAACAATAATTTTTTGGTTTGAATGATTAAAAGCAAACTTATAGATAGGGTATAAAAATAAACGTAAAAATTTATACTTTAGATTATCCTTTATAAATAATGTTCCAAGTCCAGAAACTGCAGAAACTAAACATGGCACAGCAATCAAGCGAGAAATAATTCCCCCATAAAGATAGGGCTTAATAGTAACTAAATGAGCAATATCAGGTTTTTCTTTTCTAAAAAAATTCCAGATATTAAAAAGTGCTAGTGCATTACTTAATGGGTTAAGACTACCACGATACATAGGAATGTGTTTTAATTTAAAACCTTTGTATTCTAATAACTCTTTATCAATACCACCAAGTTCGCCATATCCTATAACTACATCAAACCCTTTAGCTTTTGCAGCTTCGGCAATAGGTAAACGATGGGAACAAAAAAAATTTAAATCATTTATAAGAATTAAAAGTTTAATAATTTACTCCTTTAGTTTTTTTATTGATAAGTTTTAAATAAATATACAATAATATATGTTAACAAATTTAAACTATTCTAAAATAGATAAAATTTAATAATAACTTTAAAATCTAAGATAACGAATTAATTTTCAAAATATGTTTACTTTTTTTTCTTATATCCGACAACAGTCCAAAAAGGTACTGAGTTTTTAAATTGAATTTTTTCTAAATCTGACTCTTTCATCATTTTATATATATCTTTTTTAGAATAACGTTGTTCAGAAGGTGTTCCAAATCTATCCCTGGAGTCTGTACGCATTACATAAAAACTTGATTTTTGATAAAAACGAAGAGGGAAGTTTTTTAACTCAAAACCAATATTATCAAAAATTAGTGAAATTTTTGCTAATGGAAAATAAATAAACAATGCAATAATATCACATACCAAAAAGTTTAAAAACTTAGGTAATTTTGAAATTACCAATCTTAATAAATTTGATAACTTCCATAAATATTTAAACCATAGAGGGCGGTCATCAAGTGCATAGTAAACATAAAGCAATATTGGCGCTCCAGGTTTTAATAATTTTACACATGATTTAATTGCTTCTTTAGCATTAGGAACGTAATGTAATACACCCAACATATACCCAAAATCTTGGGTATTATTTTTCAGACCACTGCTGTCCAATGACTTCTGGTGATATTGAATATTTTTAAATTGTTTAAGTTTTTTTTTTGCAACATGTATTGCACTTGAAGGATCCACGCAATGAAGTTTACCAACTTTAGGAGCAATAAATTTAGCCCATCTTCCAGTTCCACACCCCATATCAAAACCTTCTGAAGATTTTGACAATTTTTTCAATGGAAATACAGAAAAATAATTTTTAAATATTTTTTTAGCCTCATTATTTTTCATACCTGATTGATCATAACGAACCCACTGGTCACTAAAACTTTTTACCGTATCATTATCTAAGTTTTTCATAAAAAAAATAATCTATATTATTAATAGCTATAAACGTAAATCTATTTTATCAGATTTAAATAAATTTTTTAAATCGTAAATCACACTTGTTTTTTTACATAAATTTTTTATAGCATCTTCTCCTAAAGCTTTAAATTCATCATGAGCTACAGTAATTAATAGTCCATCGTAGGTATTTTCAGTTAAATTATCGATTGGGCTAATGTTATATATCTTTTTTATATCTTCTTTGTTTGCCCATGGATCATAAAGGTCCAAAGTACAATCTAACTTTTTAAGACTGTCGAATAGATTTTTTACACCTGAGTTTCTAATATCTGCACAATTTTCTTTGAAGGTTAATCCCATGATTAAAATTCTAGAATTTTTAATTCGAATAATCTTTTTTTTCATTGCAAAAACTAATTGTGACGCAACATAATCTCCCATTTTATCATTCAATTCTCTGCCTGCTAATATAATCCTAGCTTTATAACCAACACTCTCAGCTTTATGGGTAAGATAATAAGGATCTACCCCAATACAGTGACCACCTACCAAACCTGGTTTAAAAGGTAAAAAATTCCATTTACTTTCTGCGGCTTCTAAAACTGCCTGTGTATCAATTTTTAATTTATTAAAGAGTATTGATAGCTCGTTAATTAAAGCAATATTTAAATCTCGCTGCGTGTTTTCAATTACTTTTGCAGCCTCTGCAACTTTTATACTTGGTGCTTTATGAGTCCCCGCAGTAATAATATTTTTATATAAGTCGTCCACTAAATCAGCAACTTCAGGTGTTGAGCCAGATGTAATTTTTTTAATGTTTGAGATAGTATGCTCTTTATCTCCAGGATTTACTCTCTCAGGACTATATCCACAAAAAAAATCATGATTAAATTCTAAATTGGAAAATTTTTCTAAGATAGGTACACATTCTTCTTCGATACATCCAGGGTAAACAGTAGACTCATATATAATTAAATCTCTTTTCTTAAGTATTTTGCCAATACTTTGGCTTGCTTGAAATATGGGTCTTAAATCTGGTTTTTTAAATTCATCTATAGGAGTTGGAACGGTAATTATGAAGCAATTCGCAGATTTTAGGTCATTTATATTATGTGACAACTGCAAATGATGTGACCTTAGCAATTCTTCTTTATTAAATTCTAAATTTTTATCTACCCCAGATTTTAACTCTATAATTCTACTTTTGTTAATATCAAAACCAATTAGGGTTTTTTTTTTTGAAAATTCTAGTGCAAGTGGCAAACCAACATAACCAAGACCAATAACAGCTATTTTAAGATCTTCAATTTTGTTAATCATTTTTTATAAAAATCCTTATACCACTTAACAAAATTTGATACTCCACTAACAACTGAGGTTGAAGGTTTGTATTTAAATTTTTCTTTTAAATTATCAACATTGGCATAAGTATCAGGAACATCTCCGGGCTGTAATGATAAAAAATTAATTTTTGCTTTTTTACCTAAAGCTTTTTCTAAAGCTTCGATATAATCCATTAGTTGAACAGGTTGACTATTGCCAATATTATAAATATTCCAAGGCCCACTACTAGTTGCTGGATCAGGTTTGTTGCTGTCCCAATTAATATTACTTGATGATGGTTTATCAAGAGCTTTTGTAACACCATCTACAATATCATCGATGTAAGTGAAGTCTCGTGTATGCTTGCCATAGTTAAATACATCAATAGGCTTGTCCTCAAGAATATTTTTTGTAAACTTAAACAATGCCATATCTGGTCTTCCCCAAGGCCCATAAACAGTAAAAAATCTTAGTCCAGTTGTTGGTAATTTATAAAGATAACTATATGTATGTGCCATTAACTCGTTTGATTTTTTTGAAGCTGCATAAACTGACAATGGATGATTAACACTATCATGCTCTGAAAAAGGCATTTTTGTATTAGCTCCATACACACTTGAAGTGCTTGCATAAACCAAATGTTCAATTTTATAATTACGACAATTTTCTAAAATATGAGCAAAACCAACAATATTAGTATTAATATAAGCGAGTGGATTTTCCATGGAATATCTAACGCCTGCTTGTGCTGCAAGATTAACTACTTTTTGAGGTTTGTGAATTTTGAAAATCTCTTCTAATTTATTTTGATCACTTAGATCTACTCTATAATGTTGATAATTTGAAAATTTTTCTAATCTTTTTAGTCTCAACTCTTTTAATTCAGGATCGTAATAGTCATTATGATTATCAACACCTATTATACTATCACCACGTTCTAGAAGTTTTAAACATAATGCAGAACCAATAAAACCGGCTGAACCCGTGACAATAGATTGTTTTCTATTTTTATTCATGAAATCAAGTTAAATATTTTATTTTATAATTACTTTAAATATAATCATTAGTGAAATCAATTTACTGTAATCAACAATTACTTTTCTTAGTCTGTTTAAAAGCTTTAATCCATATCTTATTATAAGATTCTAGCATTTTGTTAATACTAAATTTTTCTTTAATTTTAGCTCTTGATTTATTGCACCTTTTCTTCCATTTAACAGTGCCTATTTCATTAAGTGCCATCTCAATTGATTTAGATAATTTTATTGGATTTTTAGGAGGGACGACCCAACCTGTTTTACCAACAATAAAAGCTGCATCACCAACATCTGTTGTAATACAAGGTGTGCCACAAGCCATAGACTCAGCTACTACATTAGGAAAACCTTCACCATAAGAACTGCTTAAAACATGTATATCTAAACCATTCATTACCTCAGAAATATTATCATTTCTACCCAACAACTTCACAAAATTAGATAGTTTTAATTTTTTTATTTTAGAAACTAAATCAATGTTACTTTTGTTAATATTAGATCCAACAAGGGTGCAAAAAAAATCTATATTTTTCAATCGAATTAGCGAGAGTGCGTAAAGTAAATTTAAATGATCTTTTTGTGGATCGTAACGAGCAACATTACCAATTATTGGTATTTGTTTTTTAATATTGATTTTTTTTTTGAAATTTCTTTTTTGTATCTTGTTAACTTTTAAAATTGATAAATCATATCCATTTGGAATAAATTTTAGTTTTTTTTTATCATAACCTTTTTTTTCATAAATTTTTATTGCTCTTTTAGATACAGTTATAATGAACAGAGGTATTATAAACGATAGCTTTGATAGTATTCTTAAAATCAAAATAGTAGATAATTTTGATTTTCCTATTTCTATATTTGAATAACGGATATTCCAAATAACATTCTTAATCCCAACTAATCGTGCAGCTATACCACCTATAAAGTCAGCATGTACCAACCAAGTTTGCACAATATTAGGTTTTATTGAGCTAATTAATTTTATAAGAAAAAAAAACTTATAAATTGAAAAGAAATTCATGTTCAAACCATAAACTTCGATATCTAATTTTTTTAATAATGAAAAATATTTACCTTTGTCTTTGAGTGATATAACAATATGTTTGTTATTAGTATCATATTTGCAAATTTTAAATAAAGTAAGTTCGGCGCCACCATCTCCTAAGCCAGTAATTATATGTAAAATTTTCATGTAAACTTTTTTTTAATTTTAAAATTTATTTTTATGTTTGTTTGTTAATTTAACTTTATTTGAAAAAATAAATTTAGGAATTAAAGGACCAATTAATATAATCATCATAATAATAAATTTTGATCGATGCCTAAGCCCAGCACCAAAATTACTAACTCCAAATGCAAACATAAATAAATAACAAAATAAAATTATTAAAATTATTCTTAAGAAAGGGTCTTTCCATATTATCTTTAGATTTGATAAGATCAAATAAACTATTAGCATATATAAAATGCCATCAAACATTCCTATTAAATGAGATAATTTTTCAACATTCCATGGAAATGGTGAAAAAAGAAAATACATAACTCTTAAAGGAGCCTTATAAAAAATTTCGGTGTATGAGGAAATATTTAATAACCCACCATAAGAAGCGTCACCAATCATTCTGGCTTTTGATTCAGCCAAAAAGTAAGCCATGTGAAGTTGATCAAAATATCCAAGTTTTGGAATATAAATTTTGTTTAAGAAATAAAATTGTAAAAAGATAATAGCTAAAAACATGATCACAAAAGCATTAAGATTGATACGTAATGATATTATTGATTTACATAATTTAATAATACTAGTCAAAACAATGACAAATAAAAAAATTACACCACCTAATAATAAAGCTCCATGAAAAAAAGTTGCTCCAATAAAACCAAATACTGCTAAAAAAATAGATTTATAGCTATTATCCCTTACCCAATAAAATATTCCGATTAATGCAATTAATAAAAAAAAGCCCTGAAAGACTTCTCTTAATGGCAATACAGAATACAAAATTAAAGAGGGGAATAAAGCCAATACCCAACCTACTTTTGTTGCAGTATGGTTGTCCCATATTTTTTTTGAAATAAACCAAGCTAAAAAAATAGATCCTATTCCAAAAAATAAACTTAATGACTGAGCCATCAAAATACTTCTACCAAATAAAGAATAAAGAACCCCTACGATCCAACTATAGAAAAAACTACTTAATCCAGGAAATAGACTTAAAGCATTGAAAAAACCATCTTTACCATACATATTCCAGGCTAAGTCTTCGAGACCTGCCGCATCTTTAGTGCTATCTGGCAAGGGTATAATATAGTGGCCAATTAAAATAAATATAACTCGCACAATTAAAGCCACATAAATAATTTTTGAAACGTGCGGCCACCTTAATCCAATAAATACTACAATTAGAGATACTAAAGCAATTGAAGTAAAGCCAATTAGGTCAGCCATAATATTCTATAAAATATATTTAAATTTTTTTTTTGGTTGATCTATAGATATCTAGTTTTTACGAATTAATCCTATAAATTTTCCCTCAAATTCAACAACAGCAAATTTTAATAAGTTTTTTTTCACAAACTCTGAAAAATAGAGATTATCTTGAATATCGTCAGAAATAAATAACCCTTTGGAATTTAAAGATTTCCACAAAATAGGATAAGCGTAGTGTCGACCCCACCAAGATTTATCCGAGTCGTAATGGCATAAATCTATTTTTTCATCAATCTTATTTAAAGCTTCCAAAATACCTGGGTTATCTGGCTTTCTTATAAGTGTCCAATTTTTTTTTAAATATTCAGGTACTACAATTCCAACATCATTTTCATTATTCTTTCTCGGGTAAGGCATATCTATACTATAAAGTTTTCCAACACCATTTTGAGATAAAGCTTTAAGAATTGATAAACTGGACCATCCATAAGCCACACCAGTTTCAACTACATTTTGTGCTTTAAGTAATTTTACACAATCATATAGTAAATGAATATGGCCTGGTCCTCCCATTTTTACTGAGGATTTTGCTTCTAGGTTTCGGCCCTCTAAAATTGAGACATCATCTAAACCAACTGGCTCACCTTGAATATTTAGCGTCTTTAAAGCTTCAATATATGGAATAGCATTTGCTTTGGCCCAGTCGTGAGCTCTTTTGGTATTTATAGGTGTATCATGATTGTATAAAAATTTACGTTTAATTAACGAAAAAAAATGTAAATAATATTTAGGACGAAAAATAAACCAAAAAATAAGTAAAATTTTATTTGACATGAATTAATTTATTTTAACAAAGATGTTTTGAATAAATGTTTAAGCTAGAAAATTTTAAATTATTATTAATTGATCTAATATAAATACACACAATAATATCAAATAATTTTGAGCAAATTTTCATATATTTTATTTTAAATTTCTAACGGTATCAATTATGTACAACTATCATAATATTTAGTTTATAAAATAATAGCAATTATTTAATAAAATGATGAAAATAAAAAATAATATAGCAGAAATAATAACTATAGGTGGGGTATTAATCTTACTTTTGCACTCCTCAGATCCTATTATCCGTGGAGATGCATTTCGTTATTTGAATGGAAGTTTAATAGATCCTCCAATGTATTCATTAATTATTTCTATAATACAATCATTATTTGATACTTTAAATTCTGTTATTATATTCCAAACTTTTTTAATAGCATTGGGAGTCATTTATTTCACAAGAATTGTGTCAAGAATTTTTGACATAAACTATATAATCAAAATTATTATTTCATTTTTTTTATTAATACCAATTTTAAAGTTTTATAATTACTTATTAACTGAACCAATTAGTTATGCTTTTTCACTTTTATTATTTGGTTCTGTAATTAATTTAATTTATAATTTTAACAACCGAAATCTTTTTTGGAGTACAGGTTTTGTAATCGCATTACTTTTATTAAGAAATCAATTTATAATATTATATCCAGTCATTTTTTTACTCTATTTAGGTATTTTTATTTTAAATAAATCAAAAAAAACTCTTGTTATGTTAATAATTAGTTTTTTATCAATTTTTATTATTCACAATTCTTTAATATCTTTAAATAAATATATAAAACAAAATACTTTGGAAAGTAAAACTTCCTTAAATAAAAAATACGGTCCATTTTATTTTATTTATATAGACTCTATATATATATCGAGTGTAAATGATGCCAAATTATTTGAGAACCAAAATGAACAAAATATACTTAAAAAAATATTTTGGAAGATGAATGATCAGAAAGCGTTAGTGGAATATTATGATGGTAGAGGTCATTATGGCTTAAGTTTTAATAGTATCAGAAATTACGCAGATGATTTAATTGAAAGTTTAGCTGATCAAGAAAATACCACTGTGGGTGATATTCAAAAAAAAATTTCAACAAAATTAATAAAAGCAAATTTTAAAAAATATATTAAACATATCTTCAAAAAATTTTATGACTCAACGTGGCTATTTATATTTGTACCTTTTGCGATGTTGATGGCAGCTTTAACTAATTTTATAAAATATAAATCACAATTAAACTTAGTTGTATTATTTTTATCATTATTTACTTTGGCTAATCACTCAGTAATTTATATCTTTGGTCGTGTTCAACCTAGATATCTTATATATTCAGATTTTATACTAATAGCATTTATTTTTATATTATTTAGCACTTTTCTTCAAAAGAAGAATAAAATATGAAAGTTAAGAAATAAATATCTCAAACATACTTAACCTAAGTATAGATTTATAACATATCTACTGTTATAGATCTGATGTGAGTTCGAAAATCAGTTTAATTATTCCTGTTTTTAATGAGTATGGGGAAATTGAAAATTTTTTTAATGAATTAAAAAAATGTAACTTTGATTTAATTGATGAAATAATTTTTATTAATGATTGCTCAACTGATAATTCTTTAGAGTTACTTCAAAAAAAAATAAATGAATTCAAAAGCTTAAATTTTAATATCAATTTAATAGTCATTAATAACCTTAAAAATAGAGGGTATGGCTTCTCAATTAAAAAAGGAGTTTATAAATCAAAAAATGAATCAATAGCAATAATTGATTTAGATCGCACCTATAAAATTGATGATTTGAACAATATTTCACACGAATTTATCAATAGTCATCAACTTCAATATGATTTAATCATTGGGCAAAGAAAAATTGACATAACAAATACCTCTAGGTTAAAAATAATTGGAAAAACCATAGTTAATAAGATTACAAATTTTTGCTTCAATGAAAAAATAGTTGATTATAATTCTGGCTTAAGAGTTTTTAACAAAAATAAATTTGTTAAACATAGTCATATGATGTCTAATAGATTTTCTTTGACCACTTCAATGACAATTACATTTATGAGTGAGAATTATGACATAAAATTTCATGAAATAAAATATGAAAAGAGATCAGGGATATCAAAACTTGGATTTAAAGATTTTTTTAAGTTTATTTATACGATATTTTCACTATTATTTTATTATAGACCATTTAAAATAATTCTACCCATATTTATTCCATTATTTATAACGTTTATATTATTTTTGATAAATGATATTAATTCCAAGGATATTACAGATAAGACTGTACTACTTTTCAATTTCAACTTTTTAACTATTATATTGATTTTCGTGATTGACAGAATCAATAAATTAAAATGAGTTTAGATTTTTTTTTAAAAACATTAATATTTTAAATATAATAATCGTTGATTAAATTTTTATATAAATATGGCTTAGTCTCTATTGTCAGTTTTTTTTTTTCTAATTTATTATTTTATATTTTTGAAAAATTAGTTAGTCCATCAATTGCTTCATTACTCACAATAATTATTATTTTTTTTATTAACACTCAACTATTTTTTAAAACAAAATTATTTGAGAAGAACAAAAACAATTATTACAAGTTATTAACTATATCGATTTTATTTAGAATTTTTGAGTATTTATTGTTCAATATGTTGTACTTATTTATCTTAATAGGTTTAAAAACTAACTATATTTTTTTAATAACTTTAATTGTTAGTTTTTTAATTAAAACAATTGTTTACTACAAAAATTCAAATATCAAAAAAACTTATTAAATTTTGATAAATGAATAAACTAGATTTTCATATTTTTTGAAAACCTCTTTAATTTCATTTTTTTGAATCGAAATTTTTAAATTTTTATAATCAAATTTATTTTGGAGTAAAAAAGATATTTTATTCTTCAAATCATTAACATCGAGATACTTTACTAGGAGTCCGTTTACACCATGTGTAATAATTTCATTAGGTCCACCAGGACAATCAAATGAAACCACGGGTGTATTCATTGCAATTGATTCGATCAAAACGTTTGGGTAGCCCTCATAAATTGAAGTAAGCAAGGTTCCATTTGCATGCAAATAAAAAGGAATAATATCTTTTTGAAAACCCTCAAAATCAACTCTACTTGATATACGACACTCTAAAGCTTTTTTTCTTAATTCATTTTCCAACGCACCTTTTCCAACAATCTTAAGACGTAAATTAGGAAATTTTTCAGCTATTCCAGAAAAAGCCTCTATTGCTATATGAAATGCTTTTTGTTTTTCAAGTCTTCCAACACACAGTAAATAATTTTCTTTCTTTATTTTGTTTAAATCATGTTTTTTTTTATAGTCCAATATATGCATCGGTAGAGGATTATAAATTACACTTGAATTAGTATAAAGTTTTGGGAAATACGAAATCAAATCATTACGCATAGCTTCACATTGATTTATTACATGATCAGCTTTGTTATAAAAGTATTTTACCAATGTTTTAACTATATATTTTGTCCAAAAATTTTGTTGTTCAAATTGTTTTATTTTAATGGAAAGAGTATTTATGTTTCTTGAAATTATTTTAATCTTTAATCTTAGTATAAGTCTTAATATTATAAGTATGACGGCTAGCTCATAGTTAAAAACTAAAACTGTTTTTATTTTTTTTTTATATATATATTTTAGTAAGGGAAGTGTGGAGTTACGTGCATGATTTACATTTAAAACAGTCAAATTGACTTTATCTGATAAACGTTTCAGATAGGCTTCATCATTAAGATTTAATATTATTAAATCAACTTGCCAATCGTTGTTTGCAAAACTATTAGCCATACTTACACAAACACTTTCAGCGCCCCCACCGCTCAAAGAGCTAATCATTAAAGTAATTTTCTTATCCGAATTCAATTTAAGAGTTTTTAATTAATTATTTTTATCTCTCCATGCTTGAAACATTAATACATTCCATAAATCATAAAGTGAATTGTTTTTGTTAGAAATATAATCTTCCCACTTTTCTCTAATTATTTTTGAGTTAAAGAAACCTTCTTCTGATAATTTTTTTTCATTAAGTAAGTTTTCTGCCCAATCTCTAAGTGGACCTCTCAACCAGTCATTAAGTGGTATCCCAAAGCCCATCTTAGGTCTATCAGTCAAATTTTTAGGAACATAATTTTGCAGAATTTTTCTCAAAATCCACTTAGATTTTCCATTTCTAAATTTTATAGAATGAGGTATTTTCCAAGAATATTCAATTAATCTATGGTCAAGAAATGGTACTCTTGCTTCAATCGATGATGCCATAGAGGTTCTATCAACTTTCACAAGAATGTCATTTGGTAAATAAGTAATCTGATCTAAAGCCATCATTATTTGATAATTGTTTAAATCTTTAAACTTGGGTTGAAATTTTGTTAAGAAAGTCCCTGGTTCTTTACTATTTATTACAGCATCTGTTGGATTTTGCCAATGTGATGAAAGAACATAATAAAGATCTGAAAGATTGTTTGCCTTTAAAGCATTAATACTTTTCATTTTATATCCGCTGCTTGCATACTCGTTCATATTTGGTAATAGATTTAATAACATATTCAAATTATCTTGTGATATTGATTTAATTCCACTTGCTAGAGCATTTCTAAATAATTTTGGAATCATATTAAATTTGTTTGACCAATTATTTGTTGAATTATATCTATTATATCCACAAAATAATTCATCTCCTCCATCACCTGAAAGAGCAACTTTTATTTTTTTTTTTGCAAGTTGTGAGAGTAGAAAAGATGGGATTTGCGAATTATCAGAAAAAGGCTCATCATGTATATTAGGTAACTTTGGTATTACTTCCATTGCTTTTTTTGGTGAAAAATAAAGTTCCGTATGCTCTGTACCAAGATGTTTTGCTATTTTTTTTGCATAACGAGCTTCGTTAAAGTCATTTTTTCTAAACCCTATTGTAAAAGTTTTGATTGGTTTAATAGATTGTGATTGCATCAAAGATACAATTGTTGATGAATCTATTCCACCAGATAGAAAAGCACCTGTAGATACGTCAGATACCATTTGTTGTTTTACAGATAATTGTAATTGCTCTTCAAGATTATTTTGAATTTCAAGCGCATTTAGTGGTAATTGATTTTTATGTCCGTCAATTGCACATTTTGTTAAAGACCAATAGTTAGTAATTTTTGGTAGTAAACCTTTTTTTAAATCATTTTCTTTTAATTCTAGATAATTTCC
>Ga0209631_10004232_pt1 | contig 15981 bp, 11 predicted proteins | sample COG_08_FD_184752 | JGI IMG/M metagenome (GOLD analysis project Ga0209631, IMG submission 184752) | Pelagic Microbial community sample from North Sea - COGITO 998_met_08 (SPAdes) (version 2) | ecosystem: Environmental > Aquatic > Marine > Neritic zone/Coastal water | place: Helgoland, sampling...
CCGCTTAAATTGTTCCAAATGAGCTCGTACATCACGAGATGAACTCTTGTAGTTGTTTGGATTCTGTCGTCGGTCATTGAAATCAACATAAAACGAAGGTAGTTCAATAACACCTATTCTGTAGGCTGAGGGACTTTCCTCCGTTGATGCAGTCGGTTCAAAAATTTCTGCTTTAGCTTCACCATCCTTCAGAATAATTTTATCGCGAACAATCGCAAAACTGAGGGTATCAAATCCGTTTTCATTCTTACGCATAACTTGAAGACGAACGGTGGTTCCACGCTGTCCACGGATCAGCTCGACGACGTCATTCAAGCGTATATCAATGACGCTTTCGAATGGTTCTGTACCTTGTGCAACAGCAATGATCCTATCATCGACAGCCAATTTTCCATGCCGTGCAGCCGCACCGCCAGGAATAATTGAGTTCACAACGGTGTAGCCATCTTCCCAGCGCAACACCGCACCGATACCATCCAAAGAGAGTTTGATCGAAATATCAAAATTCCTTAGATCCTCCGCAGCCATGTAGGTCGAATGAGGATCATAGGCTCGTGTAAGTGCATTTAGATAAAGCGCTACTACATCATCGTCAGTGTACTGAGAATAATCCTTCCAGACTGAGCGAATACGCTTTAATAGGCGGTCCTTGGCCTCTTGATCCGTATTGCCTGCTAACTTGAGCGTCAGTAGGTCAAACTTTGTTTTCAGCCTCCAAGTCTGTTTCGCTTCGTCTTCATTCTTAGGATAGGGTTCATCTTTCCGATCAATTCTCCATTGGCCATCTTTTTCGAAGTCAAACTCGTCTTCCAGAAAAGATTCCAGCATCGATTGACGTTGACTAAGCCTGGTTAGGAATCGTGTGAAGACGTCCATTGCCCAAGTGACATCACCACGCCGAAGCATGTCATCCAAACTGGTCTCTTTAGCTCGAAACTCTTTCACATCAGATTCCAGGAAATAGTTATGTCCAGAATCCAAGGAATCTAGATAGAGTTGAAAAATCCTTTTGGACAATTCATCATTTAAAGGCTCCTGAGCATAGTGCAACGATGTAAATCGCTCCACAATCCCTCGAACAACCGCCTGATTGAGCTTGTCTTCCTCGGCCACTCCAGTATTTCCTCCCTGAAACAAAAGAAGCAGCAAGATAGCTATAAGTTTTTTCATGTTGATTTGAATTTTAAGCTTTGGTTACTTGAAGAGGATCAATCTTATTCCATGATTGCCCCAAAAGTTCAAACGAATTGCCAGAGTTACCATGACCACTAGAGCTTTTAAAGATATCATGAGATCAAGCCTCCTTTTAAGAGAACATCATGAAATTGCCCACATCGAGATTTAGAATCGGAATTGATCTTGGTACCAGCAACAGTGCTCTTTGCTATTTAGACCAGGAAGATCTTACGAATCAACTGCACTGTTTTGAAATTCCACAGTGGATTGGCAATGGCGAGTGGTACAATCAGAAGACCTTACCTTCTCATGCATTTTTATTGACTAAAGAAGAAAAACTTTCTGGTCGCTATCAATTGCCTTGGTCAGAGAATTCTGAACCTGATTTAGCTACTGGAGAATGGGCCCGGCAACAGCAGGTGCTCCGACCTGGACGGAATATTCATTCTGCGAAATCTTGGTTATGTTACCACAATTTAAATCCTGAAGCAGAGATCCTCCCTCAGAGTGACCAGCCAGATCTCAGACGCTATTCTCCACTGGCTGCAAGTTCACTATTTCTTCAGCATCTTAGAGATTCGTGGAATCACAAAATTGCCAAAGACAGAGCCGAACTACGGCTAGAAGAACAAGAAATTGTGCTTACGGTTCCAGCCTCTTTTGACGAAGTGGCCCGGGAGTTCACCCTCCGTTCCGTCAAAATGACAGGACTAAAAAACGTTACGCTGCTGGAAGAGCCTCAGGCGGCCTTTTACTCATGGATTGCTGAAAATTTAGAGGCTCGTGATTCCCTAACAACATTATCAGATTATTTCACAAACTCCGAAAGTCTTGTCTTAGTTGTTGATATCGGTGGTGGAACAAGCGATTTCAGTCTCGTCAAAGTAAAAATGCCAGATGATCCCAAAGAGAATCCTGAGATGGAACGTCTGGCTGTCAGCGACCATATCTTACTGGGCGGGGATAATTTGGATTTAGCCCTAGCAGCACATGTTGAGCAACAACTGGCTGGACAACAGAGAAAACTATCCCCCCGTCTTTGGGAGGCACTCACAGCCCAATGCAGAAGTGCAAAGGAAATACTTTGGACAACTGAACAGGATCAGTTTCCGATCATTATTGCCGAAAAAGGGAGCAGACTGATTGGAAAGACAAAAAACTATATTCTTTCCCAAAAAGAATTTGAGCAAATTATCTTGGATGGTTTTTTTCCTGAACTGGACTGGGATGCTGATTTACCAGCCAAGAGGATTCAGGGATTGCGAACCCTTGGACTCCCATACGCCAGTGACACCGCAATTACTCGACATCTGCTGAGATTTTTAAGGAATCACTGCTCCCAAATTGAACCAGAGCACTTTCCTACTCACGTACTTTTCAACGGTGGAACACTCGAGCCTTCTTTGCTTCAGGAGAAAATCCGGTGTCTACTGGAAAAATGGGGATCTCAACTAGGAGAAACTGAGAAAAGTGTTCAGGTGCTTCCTCAAGAGCAAATGCAGTTGGCTGTTGCCAAAGGGGCAACTTATTACCATCTTGTTCGTGAGGGCAAAGGTCTGCAAATCAAAGGAGGGAGCGCTCGAAGCTACTATGTCTCACTGCTGGTTGATGGAATGGAACCTGGTTCACAAAACCTAGCTTGGTTGTGCATCTTGCCTCAACAAGCCTCAATCGAGGAATATCAGGAAGTGCAGGGACACACCCTTGAAATTGCCGTAAATCAACCTGTTCAATTTGAGATGAGGGCGTCCAGTATCCGAACGCAGGACCACTTGGGTGATATAATGCAACTTGAACAAGAAGAATTTGAACGTGATTTTACAGAACTTCCACCGATTCAGACATTTCTGGGAATAGACCGCAATCGGCTTCCCAAAAAAGCCACAACGCTGGGAATCCAACTCCGAGCAAAGTTGAATGAGATAGGGACCCTCAGCCTAGAGTGTGTTAACCACCACCTAAGTGAAGAATGGCGTCTTGAATTCCATATCCGAGAATCTGTACCAGAGGTAATGCAACCCGATCAAAGCATCACTGTTGGTAATCAATGGGTACCTCCTAGCAATTGGGATGATGTTCAAAAGACTCTGCAAAGCTGGTTTGGTAAGAGAAGCCGCCAAGAAAATCTGCCCTTGAGCCTAAACAAACAACTAGAGGCGTTACTAGGTCTCCGATCTGGGTGGCCACTACCGCTTTTGCGAGAAATTGCTGATCAATTACTCAGTGGAATGGGAACTAGAGTTCGTTCTATAAACCATGAAATGAATTGGTTGAAAATCTGTGGATTCTGCCTGCGCCCAGGATTTGGATTTCCAAATGATGAACTACGTATCAAGCAACTGACAGAGTGGATTGATCGGGGACCACAGTTCCGAAAAGAGAGAAACGTAGAAGTTGAGTGGTGGATTTTTTGTCGCCGTGTAGCCGCGGGACTACCTCCACAAACCCAAGAAGCCATCTTCAAATCTTTGGAAGAGCGATTGGTCGAAGGAAATCGTAAGCCAAGGTCTTCAAAACTTCCAAAAGGGAAAAGGCCCATATCTATTTCTCCAAGCGCTCTCAACGAATTGTGGTTGTTACTTAGCAACCTAGAATCAGTACCACACGAGAAGAAGAGGATTTATGGCAAACAGTTACTCGATCGCTTGGAGAAGGGGCAAAATACGGGAATTGAGGGACTCTGTCTGGCACGCTTTGGTTCGCGTGAATTAGTGCATGCAGGTTCTTTGTATGTAATACCTCCCAAAGAAATTGAATCTTGGATAAAAAGTTTGGTTGAAATCCATCATCAAAAACCGATTCAAGAGTTACCATTGGTTCTGACTAAGCTGGGGCAGTTTACCGGAGACCGACACAGAGATATTTCTCAAGATCTTAGAAAAGAACTGATTGCTTTCGTAGAATCCTATGGTGAAGATGGCACCTTGGTACGATTACTCAACAAAGAAGCAAAGAGAGATACTGTGGAGATTCTACAAAGCAACTTGCAGAACTGGTTGTTTGGTGATGAACTACCGGTAGGTTTGAAATTGGCAAAATCATCCTGAAAACCAGTCATGATTCTTCTCAGTTAGTTATGCAAACAGAGTTACGACTTCGGAAGGCAGTGGATGCCTTACTAGACTCCTATCATAGTCATCCAGAAATTCAGAGCATCGGCTGCACTGGTCTGCCTGCTCGAGAAAGCATCGTTCAATTGGCCAATGATTTACAGGTTTTGCTGTTCCCGGGTTTGCTCAGGCAAGAACAACTTGATGCGATCAGTTTACCTTATTGGTTAGGCCAAAAAAGCGCCTCAATCTTCTACAGATTACGTGACTATCTGGAGCAAGTGATCTGCTGGCAAAGCAGACAAGAGGGATTACCCCGGCCACCAGTAGGAGCCTGCAGTGAAAGAGCTGAAGAGATTTCTCTCAACTTGCTCGAGACACTTCCAGAAATGAGAGAAGTTTTGGCTGAAGACGTCGAAGCAACCTTTGCAGGTGACCCAGCCGCCAATGATCGTAAGGAAATCGTTCTGGCCTACCCTGGAATACACGCCCTTAGCATCTACCGTATTGCCCATTTCCTCCACAACTATGAAATCCCGCTAATGCCCCGGATTCTCAGTGAGCATGTTCATTCATTGACCGGAATCGACATCAATCCAGGTGCCTGGATTGGGCGTGGTGTGATGGTTGATCACGGTACTGGGATCGTCATTGGCGGCACCGCGGTGATTCACGACCAAGTGCGCATTTACCAAGGGGTAACACTTGGAGCATTCAGTCCAATACAGCATAAGAATGAACCACATTTCAAACGGCATCCAACTATTGAGCGTGAAACCATTATTTATGCTGGTGCCACGATTCTAGGGGGTAGCACCGTAGTGGGGGCTCGTTCAATCATTGGTGGTAATGTATGGTTAACTCAAAGTGTACCCCCAGATAGCCGAGTATATATCCAAGAGCCTGGTCAGCAGCGTACTGAAGTTCGTGCAGGTTTAGAGATGAGACCTACAGGAACCTGAACGAAAAATTCCTCGATATGAAACCTTATATTATTGAATTTATTTAGAAATTCATCTACATGTTGCTGGGATTATCACAAAGGAAATTTCCCAGTAAGCCAAGAATAAGAATGAGTAAGTTTAAGCCTCAGGAAGATCTCGTCACACTGACGAAACAGAAACTAAAACCACCGGTTCAGTTTAAAGTCCTACTGCATAACGATGACTACACCACAATGAATTTTGTGGTACGTGTTTTAGAGGTGGTATTCCACAAAAAGGCTGACGAAGCGATTCAGATTATGTTACAGGTCCACAAGACTGGTGTCGGTATCTGCGGTGTCTACTCCTATGAGGTTGCAGAAACCAAAGTTGAAGCTGTTCATGAGATGGCTCGTCAAAACGAGTTTCCTCTCAAAGCAAGTATGGAAGAAGTTTGATCTGACAGGAATCCCATATGTTCACGAGAGATTTAGAAATGTGCTTGATGGCTGCACAAAGTGAAGCCAAGGATCGACGCCATGAGTACCTTTGCGTGGAGCACATTCTTTATGCCCTATTGCATAATGACAATGGGGTAAGAATTATTAGAAGTTGTGGAGGCAAAGTTGATCGAATCAAAGAAGATCTGGAAGATTTTTTTGATCAACAAGAAACCATGCGAGAAGAGGGATCTAATCCTCAACAGACTAGAGCGGTTCAACGTGTTCTCCATTTAGCAATCATGCACGTTAATAGTTCTGGGAAGGCATCTGCTGACGTTGGGGACATCCTTGTGGCAATTCATCGAGAATCCCAATCTTATGCTTCCTATTTTCTGCAGAAAGAGGGCATTACGAGGCTCGATCTGCTGAATTACATCTCACATGGGATTGCAAAGGTCGCTGTCGAGGATGAAGAAGAAAACCACAATTTTGATAGTACAGACGAAGAAGAAAACTCTCAGGGACGCGGGGAGCAGGATGCCCTTAAGCACTACACCACAAACCTAACAAAACTTGCTGAAGAAGATCGCATTGACCCCTTGATTGGACGTGATGCGGAGTTAGACCGAACAATCCAGATTCTATGTAGGCGTCGGAAAAATAATCCCATCTACGTAGGTGATCCTGGGGTTGGCAAAACTGCCATTGCGGAGGGTCTTGCCCTACGCATATTCCGTCAAGAGGTTCCTGAACTACTGGAAGGATCTGAAATTTATGCTCTTGATATTGGGGCACTCTTAGCCGGTACAAAATTTCGTGGGGACTTTGAGCAACGCATCAAAGCAGTGTTAAAATCTTTGCAGCAGAAGCCAAAATCTATCCTCTTTATCGATGAGATTCACACGATCATTGGAGCCGGAGCAACTAGTGGTGGATCAATGGATGTCTCGAACTTGCTCAAGCCAGCTTTGGCAAAGGGTGAAATTAGATGCATAGGTTCTACAACCTATGATGAATACAAAAAACTTTTCGAAAAAGACCGAGCTCTATCAAGACGCTTTCAGAAAATCGACATCGATGAACCCTCAATTGAGGAAACCTTCTTAATTCTCAAGGGACTAAAGAATCGTTACGAGGAACATCACGAACTCCGCTATACCGTTTCTTCCCTAAGAACAGCTGCTGAACTGTCTGCAAAATACATTAATGACCGCTACCTGCCTGACAAGGCTATCGATGTTATTGACGAAACTGGTGCTGCTATTCGGCTGAAAGGAGCGGGCCGCAAAACTGTTAATTCCCAAGACATTGAGAAGGTGATTGCCAGTATTGCGCGGATTCCAATTGAGCGAATGAATAGTTCTGACAAGCAAAAGCTCAAAGATCTTGAGAAAGAACTCCAACTTCAGGTCTTTGGGCAGGACAATGCGATCCATGCATTGGTTCAAGCCATCAAACGTTCTCGAGCTGGCTTGCGACAAAGTGATCAACCAATTGGTTCCTTCTTATTCACTGGCCCTACAGGAGTTGGAAAAACCGAGTTGGCCAAGCAATTGGCACAAATTACAGGCATTCATTTCCAACGCTTCGACATGAGCGAATATATGGAGAAGCATACTGTTTCCCGGTTGATCGGAGCACCTCCAGGATATGTCGGTTATGATCAAGGAGGACTGCTTACCGATGCGATTCGTAAGCATCCCCACACTGTATTGCTGCTGGACGAGATCGAAAAAGCTCACCCGGACATCTTCAATATTTTACTTCAGGTGATGGATCACGCTACTCTCACAGATAACAATGGCCGAGAAGCAGACTTCAGAAATGTAGTTTTGATTATGACGTGTAATGTGGGTGCTAAGGAAATGGCTTCCTCGGTGATTGGATTTGGAAGTCAGTCTCCAACGACTCCATCAAAACAAGCTTTAGAGCGCACATTCAGTCCAGAGTTTAGGAATCGATTGGATGCGGTTATTTCCTTCGCACAGTTACCAAAAGAAGTCGTCCAGCTCATCGTTGACAAATTGATCATCCAGCTAGAGATCAAACTGCAACAGAAAAAAGTAACGATCAATGTCAGTAACAAGGCCAGAGATTGGCTAGCTAATAAGGGTTATGATCCTCATTTTGGAGCACGTCCGATGAAGAGAGTCATTCAGCAGGAAATCGAAACAGTTCTTGCCGATGAAGTTCTATTTGGAAATCTAGAAAACGGAGGAGAGGTAACGATTGGCCTAAAAGCCGACAAGCTAACTTTTAAATATAATTGAACAAATAGTTCATACAGATTTCAGGGAACATCAAATTTTGAAGCTTTTACAAAATCAGCACTACGTGTGTTGAACTTTTCTCTCTTTTTTGCGATTTTCATACAATATTACCCGTCCGCCTCCTTCCGCACTCAGGCAGGAAGCCAGATTGCCTCTCCTAAAGGAGTCTATGATGTCTCAGCATCTTCGCTCTACCCTCATCGCCATTGCTGACACCGAACAGCAGGGTTTTGCTCTTAAACAACAGTTGAGACGCTTCGAAAAAGAAATTGCTGATGTAAATGAACTAGTTGCTCCTCTCGAAATGGTTTTTCAAAACCTTCAGGCAGAGAAAAGCACGTTGATCAACCAACAGCAGCAAATGGAAAATGAACTCGAAGAGCAACGCATTCTCATCGAAAAACTCGAAAAGCATGTTCCGAGAATCCGGAATGAAAAAGAATTTGAAGCCAGTAAAAAGCAACTGGAATTATCCCGCAAGCATCGCTCAATGCTAGAAGAAAACTTGTTAGAAGTTGCGATCAAATTAGAAGATTTAGACCCTAAACTGACTGAACAGGAAGCTGAATTGGAGAAAGGGAAACAGGAATCAGAAGAAGCACTAGAACAAACTGTTCTATCTCAAAAGCAAACTATCCTGGCGATACAAGAATTGGAAAATTTCTTCCAAAAATCTTTTGAAGGTGCGCCCAGGCCTATTCAGCAATTTTACAAACGTTGCCAGCAAAATGGACTATATCGTCCGATCACCCCAGTTGTGGATAAAACTTGTGGGGGGTGTAACATTCGACTTCAACCTCAATTTGTAAACGAATTTCTAGCAGAACCAGATAACTATCGAAACTGCCCTCACTGCAACCGCATTCTTTACATGCCCCTAAGTGAAGAAGAGACCGCAGTCGACGCCTGATTTCTCTCCTTTACATGAAAATCCCTCTAATTCTCGTTTGTTGCCTACTACTGGCTGGATGTGAACTGAGCTACTACTGGCAAGCCACACGAGGCCATCTAGACCTGCTTCAACGTAAGCAGGAAATCCAGAGTCTGTTGCTAGATAACACAACTGATCCGGAACTCAGAACAAAGTTTCTGCTTCTTTCTGAAGTTCGCCGCTTCGCTTCCGCTGAATTAAATCTACCGTCCGGCAACGGCTACAAAAGTTACGTAGAGTTGCCAAATTCTTATGTAAGTGTCCTCGTCTCTGCTGCACCACCCTTTTCACTAAACCCAAAACAATGGTGCTATCTGATCATTGGCTGCCAAAGCTATCGTGGATATTTCGATATTGCAGATGCTGAACAACTAGCAAATGAGTTGAGAGAGAATGGTTTTGACGTATCTCTTTCTTACGCAAGTGCTTATTCCACATTGGGTTACCTGAATCAGAGCTGGTTACCCGATTATTTTTCAGATCCAGTACTTAGTACTTTCCTCCAGCGTTCCGACAGGGAGCTAATCGCAACCCTCATACACGAGATGGCACATCAGGTGGTTTATGTTGCTGGTGATACATCTTTCAATGAGTCCTACGCTACCTTTGTAGAGCAGGAAGGCACATTGCAATACATTAGATCAATTAATCTAGAGGATGAAATGAAACAAATTCAACAAAACTACGAGGATCGTTTATTATTTCGAAGTTGGATTGATGAAACTGTCAAAGAATTAAATGACCTCTATGGATCTTCATTAGATGAAGATAAAAAACGACTGCAGAAACAATTGATTTTTGAACAATTGAAGCAGCACTATCAACAAAACTCATCCCAATTTCAGTTCTTGAATTACAGTCGATGGTTTGCTCAGGATTTGAACAACTCACATCTATTGGGTGTCAAGCGCTACCATAATTTTGTGCCTGCTTTTGAGGAGTTGTTTAAGAGCGAAGAACGCAATTGGGAGGATTTTCATGCGAAAGTTGAAGAACTCGCTCAGTTACCAAAAGAAGAGAGAGATAAGTCGTTGAATCAACTGATTCTATCAAAAGTAAACTGATGAAGAAGTTGGTTTTTACAGGTGGGAAATTGGCTCTTGTAAGTGGAATTCTATATTACTTGATTAGCAGTGATCGCTTAAACTTAGAGCGATTATTGTTATTGAAGGATTCACCTGATTTGTTGGTGCTGATTCTCTCTGTTCTCATCATGTTAATGGTCCCGTTGGCAGCGTTACGGTGGTGGCTGCTACTCAGAGCACTCGGGCTTCAAGTTTCTCCCAGCAGAATCTTTCTATTGACTTGGATTGGTAACTTCTTCAACAGTACTCTTCCTGGGGCTGTCTCCGGTGACGTTGTAAAAGGCTATTACATCATAAAGGCCCAAGCTGAAGAAGGGCGAACCCATACTTTCATAACTCTTCTGATTGATCGTTTCGTAGGTTTATTTGGACTGATCGTCATCTCCTTTTTTTCCCTGCTTGCGAACTTATCTATCTTTCTTGAAAATCCACGACTCTATGGTTTGATTTGGATGATCAGTTTTTTGTTTTTAGCCACGATTTGCTTTTACACTTTGGTCGTTTGGCCATTTCATGATGGTAAAGATCCCTTCCTACAATTTTTTGAAAAACTCCCCGCTACAAAGTCTACAACCAAAATTTATTTGGCTTTCAAAAGCTACCAAAATCAGAAACCAATTTTGCTCTCCACATTGTTGATAGCGATTCTCATTCACTGCCTAGTGGCGTTCTTATTTTGGAAAATTGCTCACTTATTAACTGGCACTGAAATGGGACTAGGAACTCAATTATTTCTCATGCCAATTGGACTTATAACCACTGCTATTCCACTTGCGCCCGGGGGAATTGGAATTGGCCATGTCGCATTTGAATCGCTGTATCAGTTAGTGGGGGTATCTGGTGGAGCAGATATTTTCAATATGTACATCATCATACAATTGGCAGTATATTTGTTGGGAGGAATTCCCTACTTTCTCTATAACAGCGAGTATCACATACCCCAAGAAGAGAATATTTCACGAAATATGTGACCGTATATCAGCTATTGCCTCAAAAGATAGCTTTCTAGACTATCAATAGTATTTTTCTGTTCAGCAACCACACCTCGCATCACATCTCCTGAACTCAACACACCGATCACTTTTTCATTTTCCATTACTGGGACATGACGGAATCTATGATCGTTCATAAGTTCCATCACATCCTGAATTGTCCGTGACGGATCAGTGCAATAGACCTTGCTGGTCATCAATTCTTTAACCTCTGTCGTTTTGGAAGAACGGCCTGCCAGAATCACCTTGCGCGCATAATCACGCTCAGAAAAAATTCCGAGTAGTTCTTCTTCTTCCATCACCAAAACCGCACCTATATTCTTCTCACTCATGACCTCCAGTGCATCGAACACACTTGTATTTGGATTGATTGAGACGACTGCACTGCCCTTTTCGGATAGCATTTGACGGACACTCAACATGGATCTCTCCCTGAAAAGTGGTGGTTGGCTGACAAACTGAACGGAAACAAGCTTGTAACGCTTTTGGGAACGGAATGCAAGGCTTTGGGAGGAAAACAACGTAATTGAACCAGCCGAGTAGGCTGGCTTTTCAATCTAGGACGCGTCGGAGGTAGGTTTGATTGTGAAGCTTTGAACGTCTGAAATAGCTTGCTGACCGCTGATATTTCGACCTATTACACGCCAAAAGAGCTTGTTCTTCTGACTTGTTTGCATAAGCCCCATTGCCATTCCTGGCAATTCACCTGTCAGTGGCACCAATTCTTTATCGGCTATCCAGCGGTCTCCCTGCGGTAGGTCGAAGTAAAGACGTGGATCTTCGAATTTGTCATCAACCCCAACCTGAATCTTGAATTCAGCAAAGACTAAACTATCCCACTGAAATAGAAATAGTCCATTTTCGTCGAAAACAAAGCTATCCGAAGGGAGGAGCAACCGAATATCACTAAGACGGATAGTTTCAGACTCCATTGCATTGTTGTCTTCTTTCAATTCCTTTAACTGGTCGTCAGGATCTACGGTCACAGCAATCTTGTATTCGCCAAGTAATTGGTCGGTGGGTGGGATATATTCCAGATCAAAGGTTACTGTCTCTCCGGGTGCAATTACGTCTGCAATGGGATTGGCGATAGTAGTTCGTCGTCGTGGTTGTCTTTCATTGTAGTACTCCACTTTACAAAGTACATCTTGAACAACATCCCCACCTACATTCAGCAAGTTCAGACGCATCCTAAGCGTCTCACCACGTAGCAGGTGTTCTGGCAATACACTGACATTCTCCCAGCGCAGATCGGGTGGGTCGAATTGAAGTGGCGAAGGCCTCGGAGCTTTGCCACTACTTTCCATGACGACTAACTGCTCTTGAGCAGCTGCCAAATCGTCTGGTGTAGCAATGTAAAATTGTCGGTTGACACCCAGATCTGATTCGGCAATCGGTTTCTCAAATTCTGTGTCCCAGATTCTTGCCTCCACACGATAGCGGCCGGGAGCCTCAAGAATCACATCATGTAGCATTCGAGAAGTTTCGTAAGGGGGGATCGTAAAGATTTGCCGTTGGGACTGATCCAATCGATTGCCATCCAATGTCAACAAGACCTCAAGGCCCACACTTCGAACTTCTTCACCAGGGTTGCGGACTGTGACTTGAACTAATTGAATATCATTAATCTTAGGACAATATGGATCGTCGACAGACTTGAGGACAATTTCTGGTGACTTGATTACTAAATCTGGACCGTCAGGAATTGGGCAATTCTTGGACAAAACAATTGACTCTACAATCGGATCTGAGGGACCCTGTGCACTCGGCAGACTCGGAAATCCAATCAAAATATAGAGGGTAATTAGAATGAAGCTGGATTTCAAAAGCTTGGGAAGTGGCATAGGCTTAGTTTGAACAGTCAGCGTTTGATGAGATTTAATTTCTTACGGTGATTCAAGAAACACACAAATTCGGTTAATTGTCTGAATTCAGAAAAGTCTTTCAGATCCGAGACTGGCTTGGTTTGTCAGTAGGATGGGTAATTTCTGAAATACGAACACCATAATGGTCATTGATCACAACAACCTCTCCTCTGGCAATGATTTGGTTATCTATGAAAATTTCCACAGGTTCTCCAATCAATTTTGGAAATGACAATACTGTTTCCTTTCGCCAGGTCAGAATTTCTCTCAAAGCTAGGCGTTTTCTAGAAATTTCTACCACTAAACGTTGGGGAACATCGCTCAAAAAATCAATAGTATGGCCGAGTTCTATGTTAGGAGGATCATTAGAAGGCATGGGAATTCTTGGCAAGCAACAATAAATATAATATAAAGAAATTACGTGATGGATCAAGCCGAGTCAATCTAGTCTTCAAATGACTAATTCTTGGGGTTCTTAATTCTCTAAAGTGTGCAATAATGGCACACTTTGTAATACCAGAGTCTTAATTAAGACAATTCCAGCAGACAAAGGTCTGCTATTTCAAAAATTAGATTGATTCAATTTTGTTAGCAAAGGGGCTATGGCAAAACAACCTAGCGAGAACAAAGATACTCCTAACGTCAACATCTTGAAAATGCAACAGGAGTTGGAAGAGATCGCAAAAGATGTCCTCGCGATGGAGGGCAAAGGATTTTTTGCAAAATTAGGACTTGGAAGAAAAACGAGAGAGGTTACCCCGGCCACAGGAACCGACATCCTAGAAATTGCTTTTTTACGTGGGGACAAGGAGATCAACAAACTGGTCTCTCAATTGTCGGGAGACCCAAAAAACCAAGCAATTCGAATGCAATTGGTTGGACGTGCCCTACAAATGGAAGGCAGACCACAGCTGGAGGTAGCACGAGCTCTATTGATACACTCCTGCCTACCATTTTATTGGGGTGAAGTCACAGGACCTGCAGTACAGATGCTACTGAAAACTTTCAAACTCTACCTCGAAAGAATCCTACAAATTCACAAAGAGAAGATGATGGCTATTCAGTCAAATGTACTGAAGGGAGTGAATCTCAGTGGAATCGAAGTGAACGAAGATGACATGGAAGACTCGGGAGTAGGAAACCGAGCTGGGATGATGATGGAAATTAAGATTTGCGAGGGTTTACTTGAAAAGATCAGTGAAGCCAGTGTCACGCTTCAAAATAAAATGGGAGTATCCCTAAGTAAGTATGAACTGGATTTGGCACTAGGCAAGGGTGGTGGTGGTGGCATGTTTGGATCAGAAGGCTCAGACATTAATGTTGAACAGGTTCAAGGAATTGTCACCACCAAAATCATGCACTCTATTGACATGATTAAGCTCATTCCAATGATGAATAGCGCTGGCTTGTCGCTCGCAGAAAAGATGAAGGAAATTGAAGATAAGATTCCCTACCCGTGGGTAATGATTGGGCGCCTCAACCAGCAAATGGTGCGTTATCACATCATGCGCATGGAAGCTGGAGACGACCAGGCACGACCTTTTGTTGCACCTGCTTTCAATGCCGCAGTTGTCGCGTACCGAAGATCCATGAAAACTGTCTCTCAATCCATGCCCAAAAAACAGGACCTCCCTGCTCTAGCTGAGTTTGCAAATCTCACTTACTACGGTTACATCAACCGCCAAATTATGAGGCTTGACAAGGAGGGATTGAAAAAGCTATTGCAAGCAGGGAAAGACGCTGCCGATGCCGCTATGACCGTTGATGAGTCCTACGCACCCATGCAGGCTCGGCTGCTTAGAGCCTGTAATTCAATGGGCATGGGCTTAAGCGAAGGCGAAACGCAAGAATAATCTCTAAGTACGCTTGGCCACAGGGAATGGAAGAGGCTGATAGCTCAAATTCTCCAAAGATCTTAACTGATGGAGAGATCTTGAGAATTGCACTGCTGCTTCAGAAGTTGTGAAATAGGGAAGGTTGTACACCAACACAAGTCGGCGAATGTGGCGTGCACCAACAGCCCTTTTCCTACGGCGGGTCGTATTGATAAGCAATGCGACTTCTTTCCTCAGAATATATTCGATGATATTGCCCTCCTCGCTAACATCCATAGATGTGATTTGGATTCGTTGCACACCTTGGTCCTTCAAAACTTGGAAGGTTCCTCTAGTGGACAGGATCTCATAACCCATTTCTTCTAGCATCTTAGCAACTATTACCATCTTGGGCTTGTCTTCGTCCATCACCCCTATGAACGCATAAGGTCTGTTTAAGCTGTCCTCAAAAACGGCCATTTGTGCTTTCAAAAACGCCTCCTCGAAGTTAGTTCCCCTGCCCATTACCTCACCAGTCGAGAGCATTTCTGGACCTAGAGTCGTATCAGATCCTGTAAAACGCATGAACGGAAAGACCGTTTCCTTGACCGCATAATCTGTTAGAGCATGATACTCAAAACCAAGGGAAGAGAGCTTTTCTCCGAGCATCAATCTAGTTGCATACTTGGCAAGGGGAACCCCAGTTGCCTTGCTAACAAAAGGAACCGTTCTAGAAGCACGTGGATTCACCTCAATGACGTAAATATCTTTGCCTTTAACTGCGAATTGAACATTTATGAGCCCGCAAACTTTAAGTTCTTGAGCCATCGATTTCGCCTGTATGCAAAGTTCTTCCAAGATATCTTGCCTAAGCCCAAATGGTGGAAGTGAGCACGCACTATCTCCAGAATGAATTCCTGCCCGTTCAATGTGTTCCATAATCCCAGCGACTTCTGCTTTCTCTCCATCTCCCAAAAGATCAACATCAATTTCAACTGCATTGCTCAGGAATTGGTCAATCAAGACTGGATGATCTGGTGAAACTTTGATGGCTTCAGCAAAAAATTCTTCTAAGCGATCCTCGCTCTCAACGACCACCATAGCTCTTCCACCCAATACATATGAAGGTCGAACTAAAATTGGATATCCGATACGATCTGCTATCTTGCGAGCCTCTTCCAACGACCTAGCCGTGCCATTCGCTGGTTGTTGCAGTCCAAGTTTATTGAGCATTGCTGCAAAAAGTTCTCGGTCTTCTGCTCGGTCAATACTCTCAAAATCAGTTCCTAATAGCTGCACACCAGCGTCATGTAGCGGCTTTGCCAACTTTAATGGAGTTTGTCCCCCTAGTTGTACGATCACCCCAATAGGCTTCTCCAGTTCGATAACATGCATGACATCTTCGAAGGTGAGAGGCTCAAAATAAAGTCGA
>Ga0209631_10004233_pt1 | contig 15981 bp, 10 predicted proteins | sample COG_08_FD_184752 | JGI IMG/M metagenome (GOLD analysis project Ga0209631, IMG submission 184752) | Pelagic Microbial community sample from North Sea - COGITO 998_met_08 (SPAdes) (version 2) | ecosystem: Environmental > Aquatic > Marine > Neritic zone/Coastal water | place: Helgoland, sampling...
TTACTTCTTTTAAGGCAAGATACAAAGAACCTGTCTTAGCATCTTCTCCTAAAAGTCCACCATCTATATCGTGGAATAGTTTGTCTAATTGTTCTGCAATCTGAGGATAAGCGTTAGCTCTATCATACTTGTAACCATTAGATTCTTCATCAAGCTGTCTTGCTCTTTCATTTTCTGCCCATTCGTTTAAGATATTTTCTTTTTCTGATGCAGATAATTCTACTTGAACACCATTGACAATTTTATGCGTTGGTGCATCAAAACTTGCTTTAATAACTTCTAGTGACTGTGCCATTATGTTTTACTATATCCATATAAATAGATATCTCCACTTACTGTACCAGAAGAGGCAAACAATTTAACTCCTGTTACTTCTTCTAGGCTGTCTAAACTCATACCTGCTTGCAAATGTCCACCATCTTTCCAAGAGCCTGTCATAAATCCTGTAGTTGCAAGCGTGGATACTTGTGGATTCCATAACTCAATATTGAATCCATAAGAAGAGGCAGAGCCTGTTCCATTTGATAAAACAACATAATTAGCATTTGCAGATGCAGTACCTTGTGTCCAACCACTTGAACTTGATATATACCAATATCTACTATCGTGCTTTGATGTTATATCAGCTCCAGAAGATCCACCATTTCTAAATGTTAATCTCATATCGCCACCACTGTCACACTTAAAATTACTTAATATCATTTTGTAATTTTGATAAGTTGAAGTAAATACATTATCAAATGTAATATCTGTAGCTGTAGATGCATTTATACTACTAATAAGAACTAAACCATTAGTATCAGTATCTACTGACAATGTAGAAACATCTACGCCATCTACTTGACCATCTTTTATTAATACTCCATCAATAGTTACTCCATTAGCTGAAGTATTCTCTGATATTGTATCTACTTTTATTTCACTAGCCATTATTCAACCACTCCATAAATATTTATTTGACCACTCCAAGTTCCACCTAAAGCAATAATTGATAAACCATCAAATGCTGTATCTGCTTCATAACTTCCACCTAGATAACCTGTTTGTTGAGATGTAACTTCATCAGTAATAAAAGTTCCACTTATTTGTGTTCTTCTCGTTGAAACTGCTGGTCCATAAATAGTTAAATCATCGCTTATAGTGTTATTTGCTTGGCTACCTAACCAACCATTTAATTTCCAGTCAGTACCAGAGTCAACTCTTTGTTCAAACTCATTATCAGAGTTCAAACGAAATGTTCTAACACCAGATGTATAAATGCTTGTACTGTTATCAGCACCACCTGTTCTTAACTTCATTGTTATATACTGAACGCCTGTATGTGAGCCTCTTATGTTCATTATTACTTTATAGTTTGTATAAGTAGAAGTAAATATATTATCTACTGAAGTACTAGATGAACTAGTTACAGTATTAGAACTAAGTAAAACTAAACCACCACTTACTAGCGAACTAACATCTTTTCCATCTACTTCGCCATCTTTAATTAATACACCATCTATGGTTACACCATTAGCAGATGTTTGTTCGTTTATTAGATCTACATTAAGTTCTGACACTGTGATAATTCCTTCCCTTACCAGATGAATACTTTTCAGGATCTTCTTTAAAATCATTATACTTTACTGCATCATCGAAATCAGATCTTTCAGAGGACATAATTTTTTCTTTTTTTTCATCTATTATATATCTAATAATAAAACCTAACCAATAACCAAAAGCCATTGCTATAAGTAAAGCCATTACATCTATCATCACACTACTACCAATGTTCCTGCTACATCTACAGTTCCCTCTATATCTAATGGTCCTGCAGCTACTGTTCCTGTGTTGGCTGAAATTGTAAAACTTTCACCTGATGCAAGAGTTGTTCTATGTAAGAAAAATCCACCATTTGCTGACATTGTTGCATTGTTGTCAATAATCATTCTTTCGGTGCCACCTGTGTCAATTCTTACTTTATCTTCATCAGCACTTTCCTCAACATGAATCCTGGTATCTCCATCTGCATCTTCTATATTTGTAGGTCTTTGAGCAACGAAGTTTGATCCATCATAAACTAAGCTATCACCTGTAGCAAGTCCTGTTGTACTTGCATCTGTCAGATCATTGACACCTATAGATCCTCCTGAGTCTGCCCAAGAAATAGTTCCAGATCCATCTGTTGTTAATACTTGACCATTTGTACCTGCGCCACCATTAATCTTAAGTTTTGCAGACTTGACATCTACGACACCATCAGATTCTATTCTTAATCTTTCAGTACCTGCAGTTGACATTCTTATATCATCAGCATCAGTTGTAGCTTCTACTTGAATCTTGGTATCATTATCACCATCTCTAAATGCTGTTGCAGCAGCACTTGTAGAAGTAATTTGTATAGGATCTACAGTTCCATCAGTCAAAGTGACATCGATATCAGTACCTGTACTACCTAGGTTTAAAAACTCTATTGGATCAGAAGTAGTTCCATCAGCTAATGTAAGTGGAGCTTCACCAGTTAAGGCACCTTCAGAACTACTACTAATATTAGATTTAGCTACCTTCTTATATGTTCCTGCACTTGTATCATATACGATAAATAAATCATCATCTGCCGGTGAGCTGTCTGCAGTAAGACCTGTAGTAAAACTTGTTGCAAGAGATGTAGCAGTACCTTCAAAAGTAGCAGCAACGAATGTTTCCGATCCTACTGTCCACTTATCATTTGTTTCATCCCAAACTAATGTCTTATTGGTAGCTGTTCCTCTTTCTATTTCGATACCACCATCTTGTGAAGGTGTTCCTGCTTCATCAGAGTTAAGTGTTATTACACTATCTCCAATATTTACATTATTTGAATTAACAGTTGTTGTGGTGCCAGATACAGTTAAGTTACCTGTAATACTTGTATCACCAGTAACACTTAAATCATTAGTTACTGTTAGATCATTTCCTACAGTTATATCGTTAGGTAATCCGACTGTTATTGTTCCTGAACTCTCAGCAACCTCTACTTCATTAGAAGTTCCTGAGAATGTAATAGTTCCCCCAAGTGAAGTAGCAGTGGAGTTAGATCCATCTGTTACTGTTATAGAACTATTAGCTAATTGTGTATTTGGTATAGAAGATGTTGTAAATTCACCTGTACTTGAATTGTAAGATAGTCCAGATCCTGATGCAGCAGATACAGCTCCTCTTGCTCTAGCGTTTGTGTAGAATAAATTTGTAGATCCTTCTGTTAAATCATCTGAATCAGGAACAGCATTAACCCAAGCTGATCCGTTGTATTGTAATAACTCTCCTGTAGCTAGTGATGATATTGTAGTATCAGTAAGGCCACTCAGTGTAGCAGTAACATCTCCTGGTTGAAATCTTGAGTTAGCATTACTATAAATAAGTGCTTGTCCATCTGCAACTGAAGTAGTAATAACATCGCTTAAATCATTTATCGATACAGTTCCTAAATCAACATCAACTTCATTATTACTGGTATCATCGGTAATTGTTATTTTGCTAGATCCAGAATTTAATTTCTTAAACTGTAAATCTTCTCCGACTTTACCATCAAAGATTCCTACACCTGCTGTTCCAATGTTAGAAGCTGTGTTGACTTCTCCTTGTCCTGCAAGTCCAGCTACTGTTGATAATCCAAAAGCACCTGCTGTATTATCCCAAAATACAACTTTGTCATCTTCTGAAGCACCAGGTGTAGAGAAACCTACATTAGATAAGTCTTCTAAATTAGCAGCTGAAATTCTAGCATCTGCTCTTGCGTTGGTAAAGTATAGGTTTGTTCCCTCTGACAAGTTAGTAGTTGTTTTTGTTCCAAGTCTTGTGTCGAATCTAGCATCTGTATAGTAGAGGTTAGTTGATCCCTCTGATAAGTTATCAGTATCAAAACTTGATAAGGAAACAGTTGCATCTATAGCTCCATCGTTAGAATCATCATAGGCAAAACTAATTCCTGTATGACTTCCGTTTGTGACTATTTGCGCACCCACGATGTCTTGAACATCTTCTGTACTTGTTGAAGCTGTATTAGCAAGTGTTAATGTACCTGCAGCATCATCATAAGTTACAGATATTCCAGATCCTGCTGTTATTAAGCCACCTACATAGTCTTCAACCTCTTCTTGAGAAAGTTGTGTATTTGTATCAGTTGATGCAATAGTTAAAGAGTTACCTGCATCATTATAGGTAAGTGATATGTTTGCTCCTGCAGTTAACAGTGAATTGACTCTATCATCTACTCTTTCATCGCTGAAATATAAATTAGTGCTACCTTCAGATAAATTATCAGTATCTTTTGTTCCAAACCTAGTATCAAATCTTGAGTTTGTATAATAAAGATTGCTTGATCCTTCAGATAAACTATCAGTGTCATGATTAGCTATTGATGAAACAGTACCTGTGACATTTCCTGTAACATTTCCTGTTAAGTTAGCCTCTACTGTTCCTGCAACAAAAGTTTCTGATCCTATTGTCCATTTGTCATCTGTTTCATTCCATATGAATGTTTTATTAGTAGAACTACCACGCTCAATTTCTATACCACCATTTTCACTAGGAGTACCTGTAACATTGTTGTTTAATACAATTATGTTGTCATCAACTGTTAATGTTTCGGTATTCAAAGTTGTAGTAGTACCACTTACAGTAAGATCTCCTGATACTGTTAGATCATTAAAAGTAACATCAGAATTTGTAGCAACTGCCTGACCAATACTTATTTGGCCTGATGATACTGTTACACCTGTACCACCACTTATATGCGCTCTTACTTCAGCAGCACTTGGACCTGTGTATGTAAATACACCTGTTGATGAATTGTAAGCTAAAGATCCATCGCCACCACTATCTGTTACGGAAACTGCACTTCTAGCCCTTGCATTAGTAAAGTAAAGGTTAGAACTACCTTCTGTTAAATCATCTGTATCGCTATCTGAAAGAGATACACCTTGAACTGATACGACAGAATCTCCACCCATACCAGAGTGACTGGAACAGTAATAATAAAGAGTATCTGCTGTAGCAGCATTAACGACTATTTCAGTATAAGAATCAGCAGTACCTGGAGTTCCTGAGGTTACAACATTAGTTGTGTATTCACTGCCACTATTGTGCGTACCATCTTTTGTTGCAGAAAGTTTTAGAGGATGACCTGAGTTGCTACTGTCAGATTGATCAAATCTGTAAACTGTTCCAGGAACTAATTGAACGCTAGCTGAAGTTTCTCCATCAAGATGATATTTGTTACCACTTACATTAGCTACTGTTACTGCAAATGTTACTATTGCGCTACCTTGAGTCTCTATAACTCCACCACCCATGCCTGAGTGTGCAGAGCAATAGTAGAACAACCTATCAGAAGTAGATGCATCTACAACTATTTGTGTATAAGCACCTGAGCTACCTGGACTACCATTTGTGGTAACACCCATTGTGTAGTTCGCACCACTGTTATGTGTTCCATCTAAAGTAGTAGATAATACGAAAGGATGTCCAGAGTTGGAACTATCACTTTGATCAAACCTATAAGTAACTCCAGGAATTAATTGTAAACTTGCAGATGTTTCACCATCTAATAAGTATTTATTATTACCTGAAGAGTTAGATACTGTAACATCAACTTCGATGATTGCAGTATTATTTTCAAAATTTATTGTTTTGTTTGTAAGTGTATCTGTAGAAGTTTCAGTAACAACTGTACTATCTATTGATATAGCACCTGATGAATAATCAATACCAGTACCACCTGATAGATGTGTATCTACTCTTGCAGTTGTAAAGTATTGATTAGATCCTTCGCCAATATCATCAGTATCTAAAGTTAAAGTACCACCAAGAGCTAGAGCATTTGAATTTATTGTTACAGAACTATTTGCTAAATTAGAATTTGGTATTGCAGATAAATTAAATGCACCTGTTGAAGAATCGTATGTTAGTCCTGAACTTCCGGTCGCACTTACAGCTGCTCTTGATCTGGCATCAGTGTAATAAAGATTTGTTGATCCTTCACTTAGGTCATCAGTATCCTTACTTGTAAATCGTGTGTCAAATCTACCAGTTGTGTAGTAAAGATTTGATCCTTCTGATAAATCTGATGTGCTAAATCCTGAAAGAGATACTGTCGCATCTATAGCACCATCATTTGAGTCATCATAAGTAAAAGATATTCCTGTATGTGTACCATTTGTTACAAACTGTCCACCTGTTACATCTTGTACTCTTTCTGTTGTGTGATATAAATTTGAAGATCCTTCAGATAAATTATCTGTATCTTTTGTACCTAATCGTGTATCGAAATCTGTATTAGCTCTAGTGGTTGTGTAATAAAAGTTTGTGCTACCTTCTGTTAAGTCATCTGTATCTTTACCACTAAACGCAGTATCAAATCTTGCTGTGGTGTAATAAAGGTTGGTGCCTTCTGATAGGTCGCTAGTACTATGATTAGCAATACTAGATACTGTACCTGTGACATTTCCAGTCAAAGCTCCCTCGAAAGTCCCTGCTACAAATGTCTCGGTACCTATTGTCCACTTATCATCAGTTTCGTTCCATACAAGAGTTTTATTAGTTGCAGTTCCACGCTCTACTTCAATACCACCATTTTGAGATGGAGTACCTGTTTCGTTGCTATTTAAAGTAATTACATTATCTGCAAGATTAATTGTTTCAGTATTAACAGTTGTTGTAGTACCTGAAACTGTAAGATCTCCAGAGACTATTAAGTCATTAAAAGTTACATCAGATGTTGTAGCAACAGCTTGTCCTATAGATATAGCTCCGGATGAAACTGTTACTCCAGTTCCTCCTGATAAATAGCTATCTATTTCAGTGTCAACTCTTGCGTTAGTAAAGTATAAATTGCTACCCTCTGATAAATCTCCTGTATCATGATTGGAAATAGAGGAAACAGTTCCTGTAACATTTCCTGTTAGGTTTCCTGCAACACTGTTAAAGGTTACATCTGCAGTAGTTCCTACATCTTGACCAATACTAACTTCTCCTGAAGAAATACCTACACCTGTTCCTGCTGTTATATGTGCTTGAACTTCAGATGCGCTAGGACCTGTGTAAGTTATAACTCCTGTAGAGCTATTGTAAGCTAAACTTCCATCTCCTCCACTATCAGTGACAGATATTGAGGATCTACTTCTCGCATTAGTGAAGTAAAGATTGCTAGATCCCTCTGTAAGATTGTCAGTTGATTTAGTAGCCAACCTAGTGTCAAATCTAGCATCAGTATAATAAAGGTTTGTACTACCTTCTGATAGGTTATCTGTATCGAATGAAGATAATGAGACTGTAGCATCAATAGCTCCATCTCCTGCATCATCATAAGCAAATGAAATACCGGTATGTGATCCGTTAGTAACAAACTGTGCGCCAACAATATCTTGCGCTTCTTCAGTTCCTACTGCAGCTGATATAGTTAAAGTACCTGCTCCATCTACATAAGCTAATGTTATATTATCTCCTGCTTGTAAAAGAGTCGATACTTGATCATCTATTCTTTCTGTAAGATCAGAAGTTATTTCTGAAAGGTCAGTAGTGAAAGTTAAAGTACCTGCACTTTCAGCAATATCCACACCTGATCCACCTGTAAAGGTAACAGTTCCACCTAAATTAATTTCCGAAGTATTAGATCCATCACTTACTGTAAATGTTGAATTACTAAAAGCAGAGTTTGGTAAATTAGTAAAGGTGTTAGATCCACCATCTAATGTTTTGTTGGTAAGAGTATCTGTTGAAGTTTGAGTAAGTATTTCATCATAAACTCCACCTTGACCGAGTACCCATCTATTAGTTGATACATCATAAAATAATCTTGCATCATCAGTGTCAGAAGTATCTACAATAATACCTGCATCAACTTCAGAGTTACCTGTATTTAATTGTATAAAGGCATCATCAACTGTAATAACAGTAGAAGTAGTACTAGTTAATTCACCTTGAACATCGAGGTTGCCTTGTATTGTAGCAGATCCTGTCAAAGTCAATCCTGTAAAAGTTGGGGTGTCTCCTGTCCCTAAACCTAAACTTGTTCTTGCAGTAGATCCTGATTCTAAAACATATTGTGTTCCATCAGATACTAAGAATGCACCATCTGTATGTGTTAATCCTGATAATGTTGTTAAGTCTGAGTCGAAAGCTTGTATATCAGTTCCTATTTGTAAACCTAAACCGATTCTTAGTGCAGCTAAAGAAGCATAAGATCCACCTGTACCACCATCATTTAAACCTACAAAGTCTGCTGATTGGAATTCGGCAAAACCATCAGGATTACTTCCATCATAATTCAGCCTTATTGGATTCTTTTCTGCCATTATTCACCCATGTTTATATTTTCGGTTTGAGTAGCTCCATTGCTCAAAGTACTTGTAAAAATTAAAGACTTACCATCTGTTGTAGGAGGCATTACTATTCTTGATAATGTACTTCCATCAGATTCTAAAACTTCAATAGCTCTAGTACTCATTGCTACTGTACTACCACCACCATTCACTGTTGCTGAAGTGGTTACTGGTATAAAGTGATTTTTTAAAGGAACACCACTACCAGATCCCCCACTAAGCACTAAAGGCATTTTACCACTGTGACTGTGAGTTATAGGTATCTTTGCTTTAAGGGTTACTGTTTTACTTGAAGTATCTGTAGATATATCAAGCTCACCATCTCTAGTTGTCACACCTGTTGGATCTGTAGCAGATTCAAGTGATAATGTATCACTGTCAGATGCAGCACTTATTGTTGATTGATTAGGTGCAGAAACACTAGCAAAAATGTTTTGACTACCAGATCCACTACCACCTGTACTTGTAATAGTTATTCTGTCATTTGTGGAATCTGAAGAAAGTGTAATTCCTGATCCTGCAACAAATGTAAGGGTATCGTTTTCACTATCTGCTGCTACTGCAGATCCAGAAGCTGATCCTGATCCTGAGGTTACTCCAAAACTAGAGAAAGCATTTGCAGCAGTATTTGTGTTAGATATTGTAACTTTTTTAGGATTTGAAGAAGTATCCGTTGAAAGACTTATACCTGATCCTGCTTCAAATTCTAAGTTTTCGGAAGTTGAACTAGCTGTTATAGTCGTTTGACCAGTAATTTGTATTCCTGCAAAAGCGTACTGAGTATTATCTACTGTTGTCCAAGAAATATTACCTAGCCCATCAGTAGTAAGAACTTGACCACTATCACCATCAGCTCCATCAATTAAAAGTTTTCCTGACTTTATATTGATTCTTCCTGTTTCATCAATTCTTAATGCTTCAGTAGATGCAGTACCAAAAGCTATATGTGTACCTGTAGATGTAGTACCGATAGAGAGATTACTGTCAGATATGACAGATTGTCCATCTAAGTATAAATTAGATCCTAATGCGACTAATTGAACAGTAGCATTTGATAGTGTAAAACCTTCTCCAGCAGATGATGTATCGAAAAAGTTATCTTGTGACAATAAATTATTTATTGCAACTGTATTTCTACTATGAGTTGTTAATGACATTTCTTATATCCTGTATATCGTAGTCTCCACCCAAATCTTCATATTTACTTCTTATCTTCATAAGTTGATTTAAACATTGATCAAAGGCATATTTCCAATCAACAAATTCAGGGTGTCCTTCAGGTACTTCAGCTACATGTAGTCCAAATAACTGTACTTCTAGTTCAAAAACCTGATTTAGTAGAAATTCTTTCTTTAATGAGTCATTAAATATTTTAAATTTGTACTTTTCAGACATAGGATCCCTTTAGATACTATTATCTTACTAATTATTTCTTAGTCTTTGGGTAATTGCTCTATAGGAGTTTTTGAATGTAGTAGATAATTCAAACTTAACTTGTTGATCTTCTTTAGAATCAGATTCAGACATTTCACTTACATCTACTTTCCAATCATCTCTTTTAAAAGGTATGACTTGTATAAACGGAGTCCCTCTTTCAATAACTGTGTCTTTAGTTGTGTGCCATATTGTAGGAAAATTTATATGATGGTATGTATCTGTTTCTACAATTCCAGGAAGTACTGTAAATCTTTTTTCAAATTGATAGGTTGGTTGTGTAAACATCACTGAATAACCTGGTGGTGTATATACACGCCAAGGATTGACAAACTTAACACCTTCAGGAAAATCTGTTTTTTTCAAAGGCCAATTATATATTTGTTCTTTTGAATGAAAATCTATACCATAAGGAAAATCTGAATTGTCCCATTCCAATAACTTTTTGTCTCTCTGTACTAGGAAATCAGACCACATTGGAATAATGAAACCTTCACTTATAAGATCAACTATTGCTGGACATCTCTTAACTGTTCCTCCACGCCATTTTTTAGCAATATCAGAACTTTTACCAAATCTATTAGGAGGTCCATCAAGATTCTTAGGTTGTTCATGGCTGTCAGCCATTGATTTAAACCATTGAGGTAAATAATATTTTGATGGTTTTACAGGTGCAACTTCTAAAAGACTTGTTATGTCAGTCTTAAATTCTATTTGTTTGTTTCCCCCCAGATCAAACTTCACTCGTAAGTTCCACCCAAGTCTTCAAATTTGGCTCTTGCAGCCATAATTTCATTTTCCATAGAAGATAATTCAAACTCGCTCACATTTGAATCTTGTTTTACTTTCCAATAAACCATCTCAAGATCTTCTATTATTGACTGTTGTTGCGCTATTTTTTCATCAGTATTCATATCCTCAGGGGGATCAAAAAATTTATAATCTGTATATGCCATTAAGCACCTTCCAATTCATCTACTCTTGCTTGTAGTAATTCTATCATATCATATAGATCTTGAATACTCTTTACAAGTATTGGCTCTAATTCCCCATCCATCAGACCTTTCATAGTTTCACCACTTGGCAAGTCTGCTTTTGCTTCATCTTCCACATAGTCAAGATCTTCAACAAAATAACCAATATTAGTAGGATCAAGTCCATCATCAATAAAAGCTTGTTTTACATCTTGGTAGGTAAGTCTGTATCTATCTTGTCGTATTTCAGGTACTGATCCTGTATAGGTTTCTAAAACATCTCCATAAGTATTTGTAAAGTTTGCAGTAATCGGTGTCATCCTCTTTACAACATTTATACCAGGAACTGTATTTGAATTAACAACTAACATTCTGTCATCGTGTGCGTGAGCGTTTATATGGTTATGAGCAGCAGTCACATAAGTGACATTATGTTCATTATTGTCGTGATTATTAGGAAGAGCTCCATTGTTCTTTTTAGCTGCTAGAGCTAAAACTAAACCTGTAATGTTTGACTGACCATGAGCATTTGCAGAGTTAGTATGGCTGTTACTTAAACCACCATGGTTATTGTCGCCAACATGACCACTAAATTCAGATGATAAAGCTGATACTGTTGCAGAGTTAGCTTTGTTACCTAAATCAGAGTTATTTGCTTTGTTACCTAAATCACTATTATTTGCTTTGTTACCAATTCCATGAGCGTTAGAGTTGTTAGCAACATGATTAAGTAAACTACTAGCACTAGCAAAGTTAGAAAAATCTGTATTGTGACTGTGAGTATTATCAGATAATATTGTACCTGAGTTAGGAAAAGTTATACCTGTGTGGTTATGTCCTGCAACAGTTTCCCAAGATACCCCTGTTGCGTTACTTTGTAACACTTGCCCTGCTGTACCATAATCGTAGTTTCCATTGTTACCTGCGATACCTATTTTTACATCAACTTGTGATATGTTGTTTGTTCCTGGAGTACCTAGATTTATAGGACCACCTGATGCGTTACCATAAGCATTAAGTTTTATAGTTCCTGCATTAATTTCTAGTTCTTTTCCTAAGACTGTGCTTATCTTGACATTATCATCTAAACCACCAACCATTTGAAATTCATCAGTTGATGCTTGGAGTGACATTGTTAGTTCACTAGCATCATCATAGAAATTAATCATACCAACACTTGATGATTCTTTTATTTCAACTCTTGATCCTGATGAACTTGTTCTTACTGTTCCACCATTTAAAGTTAAATTATCTGTAAGTGTTGTGCCTTCTAAAGTACCTCTAATAGTTACATCTCTGAATATTGCATCACCATTAGAACTTATTTGAAAACCATTTGAACTATCAAAATTAGTACTCTGTATTGCAGAGCTATTTATTGTTATACCTGCAATAGTTCCATCTGTTATCGCATCACCATCTTGTAAAGGCGTAAAATTCAATTGGTTTGTAGTAATACTGTTTGTTGTAATGTTCCCACCATCAATAGTTGTTGATCCATCGTTTATATCCGTTGCAGCACCACCTACAGCTATAAAATCAGTATCCAGTCTGTCTGAAGATAATGTTCCTGATGTTATGTCTGATGCGTTTAAAGATCCTCTAATAGTTGCATTTTGAAATTCTGCAACACCATCTGAATTTATTCTCCAACCTGCTGTTCCTGTTGCATAGTTTGAGGATCTAATATCTGAGTCATTACCTGTATCACCACTTGCATTAAGAATTATTGTTTGACCTGATATAGTACCGGCTGTTATTTTACCTGCTGATAAATCTGCAACCTTAGCATCGGTAATAGCTGCATTGGCTATAACAGCATTTGTTACTGCTAAGTTTGCTATATGAGATGTGTTAATTAGTTCTGCACTACCAGTTTGTTCATCAGATGGCTCAGATTCATTACCTGAACTATCTACTGCTGTAACTCTAAAGTAATGAGTTGAGGCATTATCCAGATCAATATAACCTACTGCTGCAATACCATTTTGTATGTGTGAAGAAGTTGCTTTTAGTTCTCCTATTTTGAAACCAGAATTAGTTACTTTATTAGTTGTTGAATTGTAATTAAGACTAAATCCTTGTGTAGTAGATGCATAGATATTTAGATGGTCTAAGTCTTTAGCTAGTGTGAAGTCTACAACCGGACTTACAGGATTACCAGAATCATTCTTTGCTTGACCTAAATTATGTATAAATTGTACTCGTAATGGATTAGAGGCTATAGTAGCAAAGCCATCAGGTTTATTTGGCGCACCTGCATCTGATGAAGTTTGTACAGAGCTGACTGTGGAAAAAGCACTATCGAAACCTGAAATATCAATTGCTTGTACACCTATTTCATAATAAGTATTAGGAGACAAGTCATAAATAATAAATTCTCTAGTATTAAAATCTACTGTTGAATATATATATTCGACAACTTGAGTATCACTAGAATCTATAATGTTATTACCATCAGTATCCTGTACGACTCTGTATCTAAGTCTGTAATAAGCGCCATCAGTTATTGCTGATCCATCACTATTGAGTGGTTGATTCCAAGTTACTTTAATAAAAGCTTTAGAGATACCATTACCATCTGAATAACTTCCTGAAATAGTATTTAATCCTACATTGCCATTTGTATCAGTAGGTTGACCTGGAACAGATTTATCAGGTGATCCTGTTTGATCGACAGTATAACCACTAAACCCTAAACTCTCTCCTATAGTTGGAGCTACATCACCAATTTCTAACTGTACATCTCCATCTTCCCAAATACAGTAATCTGTCAATTCTGTATAGTTACCATTTTTATCTCTATAGAAAACTCCATATCCTAATTTAATAGGCCAAGTAACACCTAAGATACGGATTTTTGTTGGATTTAAAACTTGACCTTGGTAAACGACCTCGAATAAATCTGATCTACCATCTAATGTTTTGTCAGCATCTGTATCCACAAATCCTATATCAGGATCATATATAAAGATTTTATCGCCAACGACAAAGTCTCCTGATATATCATATTCTTCTAGTGATACATTTAAAGTTTTCTTAATTGTATTTAACTCATTTAGATAAGCAGAGGCTCTAGTCGTTTTGCTAGTTCCTTGAGTTTGAGGATCTGAGACATATTGAACTCTTTTTAAATCATTGCCAAATATATCTTTATAAGGTATTGATGAAGCTGTAGCATTTCCAATATTTGCCTCAGCACCATATTTACTTGCTATAAGCTCTACTTGACTAACAAACTCTGAGGCATCATATTGTGCTAATAAACTTGTTGTGGCTACTCCATCAATATTCGGATCTTCGCCACTAGCATCTCTTACAATAATTGAAGTAGGATCAGATGAATGTCCTGAGAATATTGTTCCGACTGGTCCGGCATCTAGATACCCAGAAGTAGATATTTTAAACTCTACACCTAAATCTTGACATACATATTTGATAGCTTTCATAGCTGATTCTGTATAGTGTTTTCCTGTATAGGTTGAACTATCAGTTGGCTCTGTAATAGTGCCTTTTCTTATTGCACCTTGACTACCAGACTCATCTCTGAGTAAACCTTTAGGAGTACCTGTGTAATCTAAAACATTAGCAAGAGTTGAATTTATATAAGATCTAACACCTGCATTACCACCTGTTTCAGATATAGGCATACCTCTTGTCTCACTATCTCCCAAATATGCAGCAAGACCTTGTCCAAAAACATTAACACTATCTTCTTCTCCTAATTCCAAAGAATAAACAATACCCACATAGCTTGCTGAACTTAAGAGTGTTGCATCACTATATTCCTCTACATTTAAATCTGCAGGAATAATAACAATTTGCCCCCAAGCATCTAGCTGATTAATTATTGTGTTAGGAGTAATGCTCTTATCAAGTGTCAGGTTAAACTGACCTGGAGCCATTAACTTTTCTGTAACGCTCATGATTTAACTAGTCTTACAGTTTCATAGACATTGTCTAAGTATTGATCCCTTATGTTAGAGGCTGTATCAATAGAGGAAGCTGAACTTCCATTGTAGACAAAGCCGATGAATGCTTTCAAAGTAGCTGTACTTGCAGTACTTTCTATTCCACCATTAGTCGTATCAATATCAAAATTTTGAGGACTACCTATGATTACTTTATTACCATCTACATCATTGGTAGATTCAATTGCATAACTAGTTTGATCATCATAAGCAGTAGTATTTGTTGGTTTAATGTTAAATTGAGCAGATGACCACTGAGAGGCAACTATAGAAAAATGCCTAGATCCTCTTCTCAATGTTACATCAAAAGTTAATCTTTGATCTTTTGTAGTAGCATCAAAATAACTTGTAAGTCTTACTGTTGTCACCTCAGCAGTATTTTTAAGTATCTGTATAGATCTCCAACCTTGCCACTCTGTCTCAGAAACACCTCTTGAAACTGCAAATGTATTTTCAGATTTATAGCCATCTCCATCATAGGTAAATATTTTAAATCTTGTTTTATCAGTATCATTTGTAAATGTCATTCTAACTAAACCATTTTGAATTTTTGTTGATGAAGGAGAGTTGTTTGGAGACTCTAATCCACATCTTAGTCTTGAAGTATCACTTATATCATCGGTGAATATTTTGCAACTATTCTTATAGAAATCTACAGGATCTACTAAAAATTTTGCATTGTAACTTCTTATTGCGCTTCCATACTTTACTTGTATATCACCATCTTCTCCACTCCTTGTAAAGTTATTTGGTGTTGAAGAATGATCATGTGAATAATGATTGGTAGGTGGTGCATAAAATTGTGAAGTTGTAGAAGTTATTGAATGATCGTTTTGTATTAAAGCTCCTGATAACTGACTTTCAAATTCATTTTCACCCATATTCCCAAGCCATTCAAGATCTATTGTATATTTATATCCACCAACTCTTACTCTTGTAGTGTCAACTGAGGCACTATTTACTTTAACATAGCCTGATAAAGAGGTGTCGCCCTCCCATGTAAATGGGACACAATAATATCCATTAGCACAAGAAATTAATTCATCTCTTAAATACTTAACTTCATCTAATGTTTCAGTTACAAAAGTACCTACTAAATTTAAAGTGTGTTCATTACCAGATCTGGAGTCATTAAGCTGACCTGGGGAAGTAAATGTTAATCTACCTATTGTTACTGTATTAGCCATTAGCACATCTCCTTATCTCTACATTGTTTACAGTATCTATACTTTGGACCATAAAAATACTCACCACAATTCCAGT